>WNGJ01002632.1_pt1 | contig 18249 bp, 15 predicted proteins | sample 5400611 | NCBI WGS metagenome assembly WNGJ01 (sample SAMN13153375, study PRJNA577476) | soil metagenome | isolation source: 40 cm soil or saprolite under Garry oak tree replicate 1 | place: USA:California | collected 2016-06-15 | reverse complement strand
ATATTTGGCTTAATCCCGTCCGCGCAGGAATCTGCGCCAATCCCGAAGACTATCCTTTCTCCGGCTCGCTCGTCGGCGCAGGGCCAAACCACACGCCGCCCGAAGCAGCGTGGATTCCACCGTGGAAACTGTGTAGCGGAGACCTTTAGGCCCCATCTCTGCTGTAGCGGCGACCTTCAGGTCGCCATCTTGACTGGAAGTGCGGTAGTGGTCTAACGGCGTGTCGGCGTCCCGGCTGCCATTCGGAAGAGCCTCCCTATTCGCAGGCGCGGTAAGCGCCGTGCAGCCAAATTGACGCCGGCCAACGGAAACAGTGTAATCAGGAGGGATCCGGCAAGCCATTCCGCCGCGTGGTTTCCCGTCAAGCCAAACGGGAGCGGCAACGGCCGGCTGGGCTCTTTCAAGGCATGGCCGGCCGGCACAGCAGGCGGAAAAACCACTTCCGATAAGCGGGCTCCCAGACCCAGCCCCAACCCCCACAGCCACCACCGTTCCGGTCTGATGTACGCGAGCACCGATCCCACGAATATGAGTGCAGCAACTTCGGGGATCACGCTGTCATATTCCACGCGGAAGCCCACGGCTAGCAGCAAGTAGCCAGCGGCCACCGCGCAGGCAAAGAAGACCGGAGCCCGGATGTCAGATATCCGCACCTATACTTTATACCACAAAGCCCTTGAATTGGCAAATACATCGCGTCCCCTCGACGAAACTCCTTCATTCCTGAGAAAAGCGGCAAGACCGATCCTCGCGCTGACCCTGCCACTCTGTAATCCAGCCTGCCCTGCTCGCCATTTCAGGGGGCCGTGTGGAACTTATCCCGATACGGTCGGGAGCTCCGCGTCTGCCGCCGCTTCCTTTTAGGCAACAGAGGCTGTGGTTTCGCCGCAGTGGGTCAGTTTGAAAAACGGCGGCCGCTTCCCAGAACCGGACTTCTCAAGCGATCGGCGATTCCACTTTTCCGGTAAGCGCTGCGGGCACTCACCCCATTCTCCGGTAGTAAGAAAGGCAGCATTCTTTTTGACTGCTTTGATAGCATGGGCGCGTGACGCCCGATTACGGGCAGAAATGGACGGAATATAGAAAACTTCGAAATCAACTCTTCTTCGTTCTGGCGGGGTATTTCCCTCTAGTGGTGACCCTTTTCATCATTTTACCGGTTTCAAGAATGGATCTTGTGTTTCGCTTAGTGAATTTCTGTTGGTTGGTTCTCTTGGCCTTCGTGGCTTTTCGTCTGCGTAATTGGCGTTGCCCGCGGTGCGGATGGAGGTTTTTCGCTTATTCAGAACGACGGGGTTTAAGTTTTCTGACGAAAAACTGTGGGAACTGCCAGCTGCCAAAGTACTCCGACTAGAGGTCAGCAAATCCACTGGCAACCGTTCAGTCCGAGCTTTTCCTACTAGCTTGCGCTCTAGAAAGTGCTTCTTGCCACGAGCTCTGATACGGGAACCCAGTGATTGGGTCAGTCCGAGTGTCGCCTAAGCGAAATCGATAAAAGATCGAGACCAACTCTGGTTTTAAAGCGAACGCAACAGTGTTCAGCGATGCATAAAGGGAATACTGGTGCCGGTAATGAGGATTAGCTTCTCTGTGTGCCAGAACCACACCTAATGTGGATCGTGAATGCTTGACCGCCTCGGCAATGGCCCGGTCTAGTTTAGCTTCATCTGCCAACCGTAGATCAAACGGAACTTCGATGAAGACAAGCTTTCCATAATTGCCTTGCTCTACCTTTGTCTGCTTAAGTTTTTTCCTCAGCTTGTTCGTAAGGCGGTCATAGTCATCGGGACCCTCGCAGGGCGGTCCAAATTTCATGAAGAGCCTAACAGCCTCAAACTCCCGAAATCGTTCCCCTGCCTTAAACCTTTCAGTGAGCTCCTCCTCATTTGCGGCCGGTACTCGTTTAAGACTGTGGGCCGTATCCCAGTCTGTGCCCTCGACATTCGTGACAACGCCATTAATCATTTTAAAAGGCATGCGTTCGGAGTGTGGCGTCAATTCCCCACAGCAAACGGAAGTTAGCCCTTCATAATGGACGGCGGGTAGACGAGACCTTTTGATGCTAGCCAAGCATTTGCGGAGGAGCTTGAGGATGAGATTGTAAGTTTGTCCGGTCAAAGCATCTGCTGACCTGATTTTGAAAATCAATGGGACGGGAATCGTCTTGGTCGCATCTGCTACTCTCTTGGAAAGGGACTCTGCCAGGATGTGGGGCTCGTTGACTTGTGGGGGATGCCCAAGACGGGAACATTCACATGGTGTGTTCGTACCGCCAACCTTCATCATGAAGTCCCCAACACTATCTGGGAGTTCACGATTGAGAGCTACAGATTGGGAACCTTGGCAGGCCGTTTTCATTCGGGCCGCCATTGCTATTTCAAAAAATACAGGCCAAAACCGGTCACGTTCGAGTTTCTCAGTTTTGTCACTGAGTGCTGGATCGTCTTTGAAAGTGCGGAGATACGCCGCAAGCTCCAAAACCTGCACAATGTGCTGGTCCACTACGGCGGATTTCAGCCACATTTTTAGCGGGTTGACGTCGGGGTCAAAAAACGAAATCGGCTCGGAACCGCTCACTAAGAGGCGATCTAAGTACTCGCGGCCCAGCAGGTCGCGTAACAGGGCAATGGAATCCTCAATTAAACCAGGAGGCAAGGCAAGAGCTTCGCGCCTCTCGTTTGCACCGAGAATCCACTTGTAGAGAGCAGTGTCAACCGCAGACATGAGACTATTATCGCGCTGTGTTCAACTGCTTCCACAATACAAACAGTATCGTGCCAGTCGCACCAGCGTGGAAACGGACACTTTAAAGGGTTGCAGGGACAGCTCTAAGGAAGCTTCCGAGATTTTCTCACCGGACGGGGCCGACTCGCCCAAGTCGAATTCTGAGAGTATCGTTGGCAACTCGGAAATTATCCCGACGCCGGGTGCCGCATCCCTTTCGGCACGAAAGGGTGCGGATTTTCCCGCTCCGCGTTTTCCACAGCCCCGCCTCCAATTATCCATTGACAGACCTGTACTAGTATGGTAACATGCGTCTCACAATTCGGCTAAAGCGTGCATTGACCCTGCGCCCGGCCGGCCCGGCGCATCCGCTCTTTGACAAATTGACGGCTAACTCCTTTAGAGGCACATTCTTACAAAGCCCCTCGTTGCCAATTCCTTTGTCACCAATCCCTTACAGAGCCGGACCGTAACGATATGTCAACAAACCACTTATAAGTCCTTTCTCAGCACATCCTTACGTGAGGCAACGCCCGTAAGTCCTTTCCTGGCACATCCTTACGAAAAATAGGGGGTGGGGGTAGCATTGGTATCCCTAACCAAAAGCCGCTCTCTTGCCTTTTCGCCACTCTCTTGCGGCGCGCTTCACTGGCCGCTGGCCACCGGCCTGCCCTGAGTACAGCCGAAGGGTCACTGGCTTGCCCTGAGCGTAGCCGAAGGGCCGCTGGCCCGTGGCTCATCCGTGCATGGTTGCCCGGGACAGATAGTCCGACAGGGTAAGCAGCAGCAGAAGCGCCAGCCAGAAAATCCCCGCGATGATCACCAGTTGCGTGCGCTTGGGGCTATAGCGGGCGTGCATGAAGTACAAGACCACGAGCGTGGCCTTGAAGACGGCGATGGCGAGCGCCACGATCACGTTCAACCCGTGATAAATGTGGTTCAGGTCCAAGGTCGCCGCGTAGTACGTCACCCCGGTGAAGATCAGCAGCGTGGCGCCGATTACGGCGTAGATGCGGGGCGATACGATGTGCTCGGACACGCTTCTTCTCCGTCTCAGGTGTGGCGGTCGATCAGGTACAGCAGCGGAAACAGGAAAATCCAGATGATGTCCACGAAGTGCCAGTAAAGCCCGATCATCTCGACGGGCGTGTTGTACGTCGGCGTGAACCGCCCCTTCGCGGCCTGCGCGATCAGCCAGAGCAGCAAGCCCGCGCCGACGATCATGTGCAGCGCGTGCAGGCCGGTCATCCCGAAATAGAGCGAGAAGAAAAGCTGCGCGTGGGCGTTGATGTACGGATCCTGCGCCGCAATTTCCGGCTTCACGTCCGGGAAGTGAAAGTCGTAGCCGGGAACGAGATGGTGATGGAATTTTTCGGCGTACTCGAAATACTTGACGCCCAGAAACACGCCGCCCAGCGCCAGCGTGGCGATCAGGAACACCACGAGAAGCTTTTTCCGGCCCGTCTGCGAGCACCACACGCCCATGGCCATCGTAAAGCTGCTCACGATGAGCACAGCCGTGTTGGCGCCGCCCATGTGAACGTTGAGCTCTCGGCTCGCTTCCGCAAAGGCCACGGCGTAGATGGCCCGGTTGATCGTGTAGGCGAGGAATAGCCCGCCGAAGAACATGATTTCGGTGATAAGAAATACCCACATGCCCAGCGAGGCGGCTTCGCGCTGCTGGTCAAGCGTCTGAAACTGGCCGTACAGTTCTCCGGTGCGATGCACTCCGCGCTCCTCTGGCGATTAATCGTCCCCGCGGGCCGGGGCCAGCGTCGGGGAAGCGAGCCCCAAATCCGGGCGATGATGAAAGTCGTACGGCTCCCAGGTGACTTCGGGCGTCTTGTCAAAATTCTCCGTCGGTGGCGGCGACTCCGTCTGCCATTCCAGGCCCGTCGCGGGCCACGGATTGGGCCCCGCTACCTTCCCATAGCGCATCGCCCACGTGAGATAAAGCATCGGCAAGAGATACCCGACCGCCAGGATCGAAGCGCCCGCCGTGGACAAGACGTTCAACACCTGAAACTCCGGCGGGTAGGTGTGATACCGGCGCGGCATTCCGAGATAACCCAGAATAAATTGCGGGAAGAAGGTCAAGTTGAATCCGGAGAACAAAATGATCGCCGCGATGCGCGCCAAAAATTCCGGATACAGTCGCCCAGTGATCTTCGGCCACCAGAAATGAATACCGCCGAGATAGCCCATGATTGCACCGCCAACCATGATGTAGTGGAAGTGGGCGACTACGAAATAGGTGTCGTGGACGTGGACATCCACGCCGAGGGTCGCAAGGAAGAGGCCCGTCAGGCCGCCGATGGTGAACAGGCCGATGAAACCGAGCGCATAGAGCATCGGCGTATCGTAGGAAATCGAGCCTTTGTAGAGCGTCGCGACCCAGTTGAAAACCTTGACGGCAGAGGGAATGGCCACGAGGAAACTCAGCAGCGAGAAGGCCAGGGCGGCGTACGTGGACTGCCCGGCGACAAACATGTGGTGCGCCCAAACCAAAAACCCAATGACGGCAATGGCCAGACTGGCAGCGGCGACGAAGTGATACCCGAAGATCTTCTTGCGCGCAAAGGTCGCAATCACCTCGCTGACCACGCCCATCGCCGGCAGGACCATGATGTACACGGCTGGATGCGAATAGAACCAGAACAAGTGCTGGAAGAGAACCGGGTCGCCGCCCATCTGCGGGTTGAAGAAGCCGATGTGGAAGATGCGTTCCAGCCCGACAAGAAGGAGCGCGATGGCGATGACGGGCGTGCCGAGAATGAAAATGATGCTCGTCGCGTAGTGGGACCAGACGAAGAGCGGCAGCCGGAACCAGGTCATGCCTGGCGCGCGCATGGTGTGAATCGTCACGACGAAGTTCAGGCCCGTCAAAATCGAAGAGAAGCCGTTGATGAAAATACCGAGGATCGCGGGCGTCACCGCCGAATTGGAGTAGATGCTGCTGTACGGCGTGTAGAAGGTCCAGCCGGTATCCAAGCCTCCAGTCAGCATGGAATAAATGAAGAATGCGCCACCGACGATATAGAGGTACCAGCTCAGCAGGTTGATCTTCGGGAAGGCGAGGTCTTTCGCGCCGATCATCAGCGGGATCAGGAAATTTCCGAGGACCGCCGGAATGGACGGAATCAGGAAAAAGAAAATCATGGCCACGCCGTGCATGGTGAAGAGCTTGTTGTAGGTTTCCGGCGTGACGAGGTAACCCTCCGGGGTCAGCAGATGGATCCGGATCATGACGGCGAAGGCGCCGCCAATGAAAAAAAACAGGGTGACGGTCGCGAGATAAAGCAAGGCGATCCGCTTATGGTCCGTCGTAAGCAGCCACGAGCGGATCCCGTACGCCTGATTCAGATAGTGGGCGCGCGGCAAACCGGCGGTGGGTGATACGCGTGTCGTACTCATCGAGCTATCGCTTCCCCGCGACCGGCGCGGCGGCCGGCGGAGCTGGCTGCCCATGCAGGGACTTGATGTACTCGGTCAGATTCAGGATCTGCTCCTCCGTCACCAGGCCCTGGAACGCGGGCATCAAAGGCTGATACCCGAGCACAATCTTTGCCTTGGGATTCAGAATGGATTCGCGGATGTAGGCATCATCCGCGATCACGCTTGTGCCGTCCGACAGCTTCACGGTCGAGCCGTGCACGCCGTTCAGCGAGGGGCCGCGGCCCTGGCCAGTGTTCAGATGACAGGTATTACACGCAAGCTGCTCGAAAAGTCGTGCTCCAACCGCGGCAGGATTCGCCTCGCCCGAAGAGCCGCTGAGCCAGGCCGAGTACTCCGCGGGTTCCATGACGGTCACCCAGCCGCCCATGACGGCATGATTCGTGCCGCAATATTGCGAGCAGAAGAAGTGGTAGCGTCCGGTCTTCGTCGCGCGGAACCACATTGTCGTGTACCGGCCGGGAATCACGTCCATCTTGACGCGGAACGCCGGCACGAAGAAGTCGTGTATCACGTCTTCGCTGCCCAGGATCAGCTTGATGCTCCGGTTCGCCGGGATGTGCAGCTCGTTGACCTCGCGGCGGCCGTCGGGCTGCTGCAGCTTCCACATCCACTGCTTGCCGATGACGTAGATGTCCAGCGTGTCTTTCGGAGCCGTGCGGTAATTGATGTAAATGCTGGCGCCCCAGCCGAACATCAGCATGGAGAGAAGAAAGGGGATCACGGTCCAAACGGCCTCGAGCGGCACCGAACCCTGGATGCTCGCCCCGATTTCCCGGGGATGTTTGCGGCGGAATTTCAAGAAGCAATAGACAATAACGCCGGTAATCAGCGCGGAAAAGAATACCGACACGATCAGCAGATAGAGCATCAGGGCGTCGACGTTGCCCGCGAAGTTCGACGCCTGCTCGGGAAGCAATGGGAGTTGCGATTGCACGGTCCTAACGCGCTCCCTGCAATTTCGCGCCGGCTGCGCGTGCCTCGCGCCGGCGGAACAACACAATGCCGCCAATGATGCAAACGACCGTCAGCAAACCGCCCAAGCGAATGATGCGCAGAATCGTCGCGCTATAGCGTGCAGCGGTCGGGTCGTATTGAAAGCAGAACAGCAACAAGCGATCTCCCGGCGTGCCGATTTTGCCCGCTGAGGCATCCACCAGGCCCAGGCGCACATCCCGGCCGGGGTAATTCACTCCGAAGAAATAGCGGGAAATGCGGCCGTCGGGCGTCAGCAGCAGAATTCCGCTGGCATGGGCGAACAGGCCCGACCGTTCATCAAAAGAGTAGCGGAAGTTCGCGGCACTCGTCAGAGCGTCAATCGAGTCTTTCTGCCCCGTCAGGAAATGCCAGCCTGCCGCGGTTTCCGACCGCGCAAAGCGCGACATGGCCGCCTGCTTTTTCTGCAAAGCCATGTCCGGAGTCTCGCGGGGATCGAAGCTCACGAAGATGACTTCGTACTCCCGGCCGGGGTTGAAGGAGATCATTTTCAGCGTGCCCACAAGGCCTTGCTCCACTTCGTTGCAGAGCATGGGGCAGCCGTAATAAACGAAAGCGACAACGACCGGCTTGCCGCTGAAGTAGCTTCGCAGGAGGACCTGCCGCCCAACTTCATCGCGAAACGCGATGTCCAACGGCAGTTGTGCATTCAGTTGCGGATCGAAGCCGACGTTCCGCAGTTGTGGAGGCAAACCGGGCGCCATGGCGCCATCGGGCGCGGTCTGTGCGCGGGCCGCTGCGGCGCAAAGCAGCAGCGTGGCCACAGATGCCATAAACCAGCAAACGAGCTTCATCTTTCCCGTGCCTTTCTCACTTCTTGGACGCCACCTTCCGTACAGCCTCAACTTTTCGAGGCGCGACGACCGCCAAACCCTTTTCCGCAACGATCTTAATCGCTTCTTCGATGGGAATCTGCGCGATGCCCGCTTTCTCATCGACCCAGGCAGTTTTTTCGAGCGCCTCGAGGTCCTGTTTCGTTTTGTCGCGCAGATCCTGCTGCGGATCGACATCGTGGTAGTCACGCGGCATGCCAAGCGCCTGGAGACGCGGCTCTGGAGGAACAAGGCCGGCTGCGCCCTGACGCACCGGCGGGGGCGGCGTATCGAACCGCGCGATGCGTGCGGTCGTGTAGCTCCAGACGGCCCAGCAGACGAGCAAAACGGCGATAATCGTCAATGCAAGATAGACGATGAACTTCAGCACGCTCGCGCTCTTGACGTCGCGGGCTTCGAACGCAACATCCTCGTGGATGGGCAGGCCCGAGCGGTTTTCCGGTTCGTGTGCGTCAGTGCTCATGGCGCTCGATGGCTTCCTCCAGCCTGGGATCGCCCAAAGGCAGGAGCGGCCGGTCCTTCAGTTGTTTCGCAAACCACGCAAGCCAAATGCCGCCGATGCCGAGCGGCGCGGCAATGTCCAGCCAGCTCAGGTGAAACGCCTGCGGCGAGAAGTCCGGTCCCGTCAACCAAAAGAGATCCACGGCGCGCATCAGAATGATGAATGCGGCGAGCCTGGGCAGGAATTTAGCGCTGCGCTTCAAATCGCGCGAAAGAAGCAGGAAGAACGGCAGCGCGAAGTGAAAGACCAGCAGGAAAACCGCAACGGCGCCCCAGCCTCCATACAGCCGCGAGCGATAAAACGTGATCTCTTCCGGGAGGTTGCCGGACCAGATGATCAGGAACTGCGAGAACGAGAAATAAGCCCACAACATCACGAACGTGAAGAGCAGCTTGCCCAAATCGTGCAGGTGCCGCGGCTGGAGCACATGGGACATCGGCTCCGACTGCGCCAGAAGAACGACAACGATAATCATCAGCGACATTGCCGAAATCACCTGCCCGGCAACGAACAGGAAACCATAAATCGTGGAAGTCCAATGCGGCGAAAGCGACATCACCCAATCGACGGCGGCAAAAGTCATGGTGAAGACATACAGCACGATCCCCGGGCCGCTGAGCACTTGCAGCTTGCGCCGCAATGTGCGGTCGTCCTTGTTCGCATCCTGCTCCTGCGACCAGCGATTCAACAGGAACATCAGAACCAGCCAGACGGCGAAATAAAGCACCGCGCGCGTGACGTAGCCGGGAACCGTGAGATATCCCTTTTGAAATTCGGAAAGCGCTCCTTTCTCCGGTTCGATCCATGCACGATAGAGGCGGCGCATTCCCAGAAGAATGGGCAGGAAGAAAATTGCGAGCAGCGGAAGTGTGCGCGTAGCGGACTCGAGCGGGCGCCGAATGAGGATCCCCCAGTTGCCTCCGGTCATGTGCTGCAACATGACGAGACCGAGCGAGCCTAACGTGACACCGAGCGCAAGCAAATACGCCAGCAGGTAGGATCGCAAGAACTGGTCCGGGCTGATGAACGCGCCGAACGCGCACGCCGTAAGTCCCAAGATGCCAACCAGAAGGGCGCCTTGCTGCACGCGGCCAACACTTTCGGGCGCCATGTAGCTCTGCGCGCTCATTTCTCCGCTTCTCCGGCAGCTTTCTCCGCGCCAGCGGGCGAAGAGTTGCTGCTCAACTTTTTCCGCAGCTCGGCAGGAAGATCAGCCGCGGGCGCATGGCGGCTGTATTGCAGGGCGCGGACATAGGCGATGATCGCCCAGCGGTCTCGTGGCGGTATTTGCGCGGCATAATCCGGCATGGCGCCAAAACCATTCGTAATCACATCGTAGAAGTGGCCGACGGGCACCTGCCGCAGCCGGTCCTGGTGATACGTAGGCGGATGGCGGAAGCCGCGGTTTGCAATCATGCCGTTGCCGTCGCCCTGGAGACCGTGGCAGGGAGAGCAGAAGATGTTGTAGCGTTCTCGGCCGCGTTCGAGAAACACGCGCGTCACCGGCAGCGGAAATTCGTTCGAGTCCTTGGGAACAATCAACGCGTCGTTGACAAGCGACCCTCGTGCCACGGTGTTCTCGATGAGCGGCCGTTCGGAGCGGAGATCCTCGAAAAAGTCGGAAGGAGACAGCGGCTTGGCCTTGGGCTGGCGCGCCATATCCTGCGCACAGCCACCGAGGACCAGGAGGGACGCGAAAGCTCCAGCAAGCGCAAATCCACGAAGACGGTCTTGGCGCCGCGCGCTACTCATCGAACACCTCGGTCAGATCGTGCGCCTTCAAACGCTCCAAGAACTGAGAAGCCTGTACGCGATCGAACTTCGGATCGCGTGCTTCGATGCAAAGGAAGAAGCGGTTGTTCGACGCCAGGGCGAAGCGCGGAGCATTGAACACCGGATGATGCGGCTGCGGCAGCTTGTTCAGGGCCAGCATGCCGAGCACGGCGAAGGCCGCCGCGCCGAGCACCGTCAATTCAAAGGTGACTGGAATAAACGCGGGCCAACTGTTCAGCGGGCGCCCGCCGATGTTCTGCGGATAACTGATGGCGGCCATCCAGTACTGCATGAAGAAGCCGCCAGCTCCTCCCAGCAGCCCCCCGATCAGCGTGATGAGCGGCACATTGGAGCGGCGGAATCCCAGCGCTTCGGGCAGGCCTTCCACCGGGAATGGCGTATAGGCATTCACGCACTTGTAGCCAGCCGCATGAGCCTTGGCGGCGGCTTCGACGAGCTGGTCCGTGGTATCGAATTCCGCCATCACCCCGTAGAGGCGCGCGCGCTGCTCGGTCATTTCCGCTCCTCGGCACTGTGCGCCACCAGCTCGCGCATTTCGGTAATGGAAATCACCGGCAGGGCGCGCACGAAAAGGAAAAGAAGCAGCAGGAACATGCCGATGGTGCCGAAGAAAGTTGCCCAGTCCCAAAACGTAGCGGAGTACATGCCCCAGGCCGAAGGCATGAAGTCGCGCGTCAGGCTGACCACCACAATCACGAAGCGCTCGAGCCACATGCCGGTGTTCACCACGATCGAGAGCAAAAACAGGAGGACGGTGTTGGTGCGAATCTTGTGGAACCACAACAACTGCGGAACGATGATGTTGCACAGGATCAGCGACCAATAGAACGGCCAGTAGGGGCCGCGCATGCGATTGAGCGTCAGGAAGATGTCGAATTTGTTTCCGCCGTAAAACGACATGAAGAATTCGATGATGTAGCCGTAGGCCACGATCAGGCCGGTGGCGAGCATCACCTTGGCCATGTTTTCGAGGTGACGCATGGTGATGAAGTCTTCCAGGCCGTAGATTTTGCGCAGCGGAATCGCCAAGCTCAGCACCATCGCAAAACCTGAGTAAATTGCGCCGGCAACGAAGTATGGCGGAAAAATGGTGGTGTGCCAGCCGGGCACGATGGCGATGGCGAAGTCGAAGCTCACGACTGTGTGCACGGAAACAACCAGCGGCGTGGCCAGGCCCGCAAGCAGAAAATATGCCGATTGGTAGCGATGCCAGTGCCGCGCCGAGCCGCGCCAGCCCATGGCCAGGATGCCGTAGATGATCTGTTTGGCGCGCGTCGCCGCGCGATCGCGCAGCGTGGCGAGATCGGGAATCAACCCAACGAACCAGAAGAGCAACGAAACGGTGAAGTAAGTCGAAACTGCGAAGACATCCCAGATCAACGGGCTGCGAAATTGCGGCCAGATGCCCATGGTGCTTGGGTAAGGAACCATCCAATAAGCGAACCAGGGGCGCCCCGTGTGCACGAGCGGGAAAATCCCCGCGCACATCACGGCGAAGAGCGTCATCGCTTCGGCAAAGCGATTGATCGAGGTGCGCCACTTCTGATTCAGCAAGAGCAGGATCGCGGAGATCAGCGTGCCGGCGTGGCCGATACCAATCCACCAGACGAAGTTGACGATGGCGAAGCCCCAGCCGATCGGAATCTGAATGCCCCAGATCCCTGTGCCTTTCAGGATGAGGTAGGCCAGCGCGATAAACAGCGTCATCGTCAGCGCGAAAGAAATGGCGAAGCCGAGATACCAGCCGGGCCCGGCCGGCCGCGTGAGAACGATGGAGCTGATCTTGTCCGTGACCGATGCAAAGGTGTGACCCGGCTCGAGCAGCGGAGCAGCGCTGCGCTGCGATGGCGGATTTTCTTGCGCGCTCATCGCGTCTCCGTCTTTCCGCTGCCGAACTTCTCGAGCTCAGGATTGGGATTGCGCACGGCCGCCAGATAACTCGTGCGCGGCCGCGTATTCAGCTCGCCAAGGAGCAGGTAATTGCGCGGCTGGGCTTTCAGCCTGGCCACGCGGCTGCTCGGGTCGTTTGCGTTGCCGAATATGATGGCTTCGGCCGGGCACGCCGCTTCGCAAGCGGTGACGATTTCGGCGTCGCGGATGTCGCGGTTCTGTTTTTCAGTTTCGATGCGCACGTTGTTGATGCGCTGAACGCAGTAGGTACACTTCTCCATTACACCGCGGCTGCGCACGGTGACTTCGGGATTGCGCAGCAGCTTGAGAGAGGGCGTTTCCCAATCCTGGAAGCGCAGGAAATTGAACCGCCGCACTTTGTAGGGACAGTTGTTGGAGCAATAGCGTGTCCCGACGCAGCGGTTATAGACCATCTCGTTCAAGCCTTCGGCGCTGTGCACGGTCGCGCCGACGGGACACACCTGTTCGCAGGGCGCGTTCTCGCATTGCATGCAGGGCACGGGCTGAAAGTACGTCTCGGGATTTTCGATGCCACCCTCGTAGTAGCGGTCGACGCGGATCCAATGCATCTCGCGGCCCCGCATCACCTGTTCCTTGCCGACGACCGCAATGTTGTTTTCCGACTGGCAGGCCACGACACACGCGTTGCAGCCGTAACACTTGTTCAGGTCAATGGCCATGCCCCAGGCGTAGCCGGGATACGCGAATTCCTTGTACAGCGTGAGTTCTTTCGGCGGCTCCTCGCCCTTCTCCCGCGCGGAGGAAGGATTTTGCCGGTAATCCGCGAGCGTTCCCGCGCGCAACAACTCGCGCCCTTCCATATTGGAGTGATATTGCGTGCATGCGAGCGGATATTCGGAACCCGTCTTGCGCACAGCGCCGCCGGTCGCAGCCCACAACGCGGATGATGCCCGCACGGCGTAAGCGTCGAAACCTTTGTTTGTGCCGGTCTGGCCGGCCTTCCTGCGGCCGTAGCCCAGCGGCAGCGTGACGACGCCGTCAGCTTGCCCAGGCAACGTCCACACGGCGGCGGTGACTTTGCTCCCGGCGAGCTCGATGTCCACGACGTCGGCGAGGATCTGGCCGTGTTCGCCGCCGCGTGAGGCGATGCGATGCTTCAAATCGAGCTTTTCCGTGGTCGCGGGGCTGATGAGCGCGGCATTGTCCCAGGTGAGCTTCGTCACCGGCCGCGGCAGCTCTTGCAGCCAGCCGTTATTCGCGAAGCGGCCGTCGTACACACCGGGATCCGGCCGGTAAATGAATTCAAGTTGGTCCGCAGGCGAAGGCGTCGCCGGCGGAAGGTTCGCCGGACTCCATTTCATCGAGAGATTCATCGGCGCAAACGTGGTATTCCAGATGACGCCATCGTTCAACACCTTGCGCCAGGACTTCTCGAAGCCGCCGCCAAGATCAAGCGCTTTCCAGGTCTCACGCACGCGGTCGTAGCTGGAAAGCCCGGATTTTTCGCTGAAAGCGCCGATCACGTCGTGCGCCGTCTTGCCCTGATAGAGAGGTGCGATCAGCGGCTGGATGATGCTGGCCGTGCCGTCGAACGCGCGCGCGTCACTCCACGATTCGAGGAAATGCGCTTCGGGGACGTGCCACTGGCAATAGTCCGACGTTTCGTCCACATAGGGGCTCAGGTGGATCGCGACGCGAACTTTTTTCAGCTTGGCCGCAAAATCAAAATCATGCGGAGCGTCATAGACGGGATTGCCACCGAGAAGGATCAGCGCGTCCACGCGGCCCGCGTCCATGTCCGCACAGAGGGCGTGGAGCGATCCGAGATGATTGCAAGGTTCCGCCTCCACCGGCTCGGTGTAGTAAAGGGTAGCGCCGACGTTGCCGAGGGCGGCGTTGATGGCGTGCGCGAGCGCATGGACTTCCGCGGGCTGATATTCACCCGCGATGACGAGCGAAGCGCCGCGATGCGCCTGCAAATCTTTGACGACGGCATCAAGCCACTCGCCATTTTTGCCTGGGAGCGTGGCGAGACCACCAAGCCCCAGCTTTCCCGCCAAAGCGCGGGCGAAGAGCGCCACATCACTGGCGCGCAGCGGAAGCCGGTGATCGGCAGCGGCGCCGGTCACTGAGGGCGTAGGCTCGACAACGTACAGGCGATTCATCGCCGCGCCCGAACGGTCCGGATCGCGCCGCCGGAAGAATTCCTTCGCATAACGTACGTGTCCCGGACCGCTCCCAAGGAAATCGGAATCGAGCGAGAGAACGACTTCGGCTTTGCCGGGGCGATAAACGATATTGACGTAACGCCCGAAGGCGAGCTTGCCACCTTCGCGCGCGCCGTCCGAGCCCGCTGGCTCCCACTGGTGCCATTTCGCTTGCGGGAATTGCGCGAGCAGCGTGCGAAGCTGCGCCGCGAGCGTCGGCGACGTGATCGTGCCGGAGAGAATGCGCAAGCCCGCGCCTCCAACGGCCTTTTGCGCCGCGGCGAGGGCCGCCGCTTCCGCCTGGAACATCCCCCACGAGCTGATCTCGCCGAGATGCGTGACGACGGGCGAGCGATCGGGATCGTAAAGCCCCAGCACGGCAGCCTGCGCAAAAGCGTTCGTCGCGCCAAGGCTCGATGGGTGATCGGGATTGCCTTCGATTTTGGTCGGCCGGCCTTCATGGCTTTCCACCAAAAGGCCATACGCATCCGCCCCGAAGGGCATCGCCGTGGCATAGAAAAGCGGCTTGCCGAGTGTCAGCCCCTCGGGGTTCTTCACATAGGGAACGACAACTTGTTCCGGCTTTCGCCCGCAGCCGGAAAGTCCGGCGAGGGCAAGCGAGGCCGCCATCAACTTCAGGAACTCTCGGCGATCCACCGCTTCATCCCATTCAGAGGCGTAGCGCGGGAATTCGCGGTGCAGCAGCTCCTCAAAGTGCGGATCGCCGGCGAGCTCTTCCAAGCTGCGCCAGTATTCCTTGCCGGCGCTTTTCCCGAGCCGCTCGCGAACCGCCGCGAGATCGAGCGGAAACTCCCGCAGCGCCGCGTCTTCGGCGTTGCGCTCGTGTTCGCCGCCGTTGGGGGGCGCGGGGAGATGCGCCTGCTGCGGCTTGTGATCGTGCGCGTGCATTGCGGTCGCTCAGCGATGGCAGGTCGAGCAGTTGGTCAGCTCGGCCACGCTCCGGATTCTGTACTCCTTCACGAGTTGCCGGCCAAGTTCCAATTGATTTGGCGCCGGCTTCCACTCCATGTTGTAAATCTGGTCCCTCGTGCGCAAATTTGCTTCGGGATTGCGGTGGCAGTCGAGGCACCACTGCATCAGCAGCGGAGAGGCCTGCCACATGAGAGGCATTTGATTCACCGGTCCGTGACACGAGGAGCAGCCAATTCCCTTGTTCACGTGGATGCTGTGATTGAAATAGACAAAATCGGGCAGGCGGTGAACCTTCACCCAGGAAATCGACTTGCCCGTGCGATAACTCTCGCGGACCGGCTCGAGATACTGGCTGTCTGCAAACAAGAGCGAATGACAATTCATGCAGGTCTTCGTCGGAGGGACGCCGGCGACGGCCGAAGTTTCAACCGAAGTATGACAGTAGCGGCAATCAATGCCGTCGTCTCCGACGTGGTGTTTGTGGCTGAATTGCACGGGCTGTGCGCGCGCAATGTACTGGTCCGTTTTATAAGGAGAGCGCGCCACGGCAAAAACGACCGCGAGCGCCAGCCCCGCGAGGAAAATGGCGGAAAAGACACTAAAGCGGGCGATGAGATTCGTGCTGCGGTGGAAAATTTGCGCCATGTCTGTCTTGCGCTTGAAAAGCGGGCGCACCGAAAGCAGGCGTTAGCTTCGAGCCTCCACCACTCTAAGCCGAGAAGCGCAACCCGGCTGTGCGTGACGCAGTAGTTTCCGCCAAAACTTTTCCGAAAGCAACCGCGCGCAGAAAAAACCGCTGAAAGGTTCTTGCGCAGTCTTGAGCGGTGCGCGATTCGTTTCCGTCAAATCCTTCAAGAGCGTGCTCCGGCCGGGACGGACGACTCCCTTTGCCTGGGGAGTGCGCGAAGAGACCGCCTCCCTTCCACTGAGATGCGGCCCAGGTGAAATTGACGCAAGAATTCTTTCGGAAGGCGGTGTCATGCTATGTTAAAAAGACTGCTTCGTCCTCTTGACTGAGGCGGAGCCCGCCCTTTCTGCGCCGCTGGGGCGTGGTCCAACCGGTAGGACACCGCACTGTTAATGCGGATGGTGGTGGTTCGAATCCACCCGCCCCAGCCAATCGTATTCTCACCCGTTAGCCGCGCTGAATCTCGAGCGGGAAGATGGGGTCCATCAAAGAGAGCCCGCCGTCCACGGCGATTACTTGCCCGGTGATCCAGTTTGCTTCGTCCGCACAAAGCAGCGCGACCACGTTTCCGATCTCCGCGGTTGTTCCGAGTCTGCCCAATGGCGTCCAGCCGCTCTCGTGCCAGGCGTCGATCTGCTTCTTCACCGCCGGCGGCAGCGTGTTCAGCACGCTGTCTTCAATTCCGCCCGGACTGATGGCGTTGACGGTGATGCGCCGCTTCGCGAGGGCCACGGCAAAATAGCGGCACAACGATTCCAGCGCGGCCTTCGCCGAGCCCATGGCCACCCACGGCTGCCAGCTTCCCGTTCTCCCTCCGGGCGCGTACGTGATGGCGATAATCCGGCCGCCCTCGGGCATGAAAGCCAGAGCTTCGCGCACGGCGACGAGGAAGGCCTTTGCTTGAGAGTCCATCGCCGCGTCCCACTTCTCGAGCGGTATGTCCATCACACCCTGATAGAAGGTGGCAAGGTCGGTCCGCGCATTGCTCACAAAAATATCGAGCTTGCCGAATTCGCTCTTTGCGCGCTGCACCATCCGACGAACCTGGTCCATCTGGCAGCAGTCCGCTTGAACGACGAACCCGTCCGAACCGCTCGCGCGCACTTTGGCGAGAGTTTCCTTCGCGGCTGCCTCGTTCTTGTGATAATGGATGCCGACTTTCGCGCCTCTCTCTGCGAGCTTGAGAGCAATACCGCGGCCGATGCCGCGCGAGCTTCCAGTAACCAGTGCGTGCTTGCCGTGAAAGGACATGGGGCCTCCTCTCCGCTTGGTAGCAATGGGGGTAGCGCCGGATTTGGCGCGGGATGTTAGGCCGTAGCCGCAGCGGAGTCAAGGCAAGGGATAATCGCAGAGAATTATCCGGCCGCTGGCTCGCCGCTTCGAGGCGGAGCCGTCTTCGGTGAGGGAAATTGCCCGCGGAGGAAGGCCGCGAGGAATGATGCGCGTCACTCTTTGGAGACGGGCAAGCCTGCTTCGACCCAGCCCTTCCATCCGCCGTCCATCGACTCGACGTTCTTGTAACCCATTTTCTGGAGATTCTCCGCCGCCAGCGCGGAACGGAACCCGCCGCCGCAATACAGGATGAGTTTCGTGTTGGGATCCGGGAAGCGCTGCTCGGCGTCGCGCTCGATGACGCCCTTTCCCAGATAAACGGCGCCGGCGATGTGTCCCCTGGCCCATTCGCTCTCTTCGCGCACGTCCACCAGGACGAATTTCTCGCCCCCCTCCATGCGGCGCTTCACGTCTGTCACGTTCGTCTCTTTGACGCGCGCTTTCGCCTCGTTCACGAGCTTCAGAAATTGTTGCGCATGAGCCATCCGAACCTCCTCCGCAAAGGAAAAATCTTGAAACCTGAGGATAGCATAGCCGGCCTCGCACGGCGGGCCAGGAAGGATAGCGATTCTCGCAGCGATTTATTTCCTAGCTCGCATTTCTCGCAAGGATGCGGCTGCCTGAAAAAGTGAGCCTGGATCATCGTGTCATTCTGAGCCCACCCGATGAGGATGGGCGAAGAATCTCAACTTTGGCTGCAAGCAGGCTGTGTGGATTGAGATCCTTCGGCCTGCCGCAGGCAGGTCGGTTCGCCTCAGGATGACAGGTTCCGGGTTGGCTTCTGCGGGATTGCCAACGCGTAAGTCGTGAGAAATCCGGGCTGAGCGTCACTGTTTCGGAGCATCCGCTTTGGGTTTTTCCTCGGAGTTCTTCTTGACGAGGGAGCGGACGTAATTGACCATTTGCCAGGCTTGC
>WNGJ01002631.1_pt1 | contig 18251 bp, 19 predicted proteins | sample 5400611 | NCBI WGS metagenome assembly WNGJ01 (sample SAMN13153375, study PRJNA577476) | soil metagenome | isolation source: 40 cm soil or saprolite under Garry oak tree replicate 1 | place: USA:California | collected 2016-06-15 | reverse complement strand
CGTCTGCGCCGGAAATGCGGACGAACGCAATCGCGCCTTCACCAGGCGGCGTAGAAATCGCGGCAATCGTGTCGGAAGCGGTCATAGGTTGGCACCCAAATTGTAGGGCAGCCGCTGCAGTTGCCAACCGTGATGGCATGGATCTTGGTACGGACGGCGCGCTGCGCCGGGCCGGACGCGGCGCGTCGTCCCTACCTATGCTCCCACAGCACTTCCCTCAACGCCGCGATCAGTTTTTTGTTCTCCTTCATTGTTCCTACCGAAATGCGGACCCATTCCGGCAGGCCATACCCTTTGAGCGGCCGTACGATGATTTTCCGTCGCAGCAACTCCTGGAACACCGCACAACCGTCGCCAACGTTTACCATCACAAAATTCGCCACGGCCGGCACAAAAGGAATGCGCATCTCGGCAAATTGTTCCTGCAAATAAGCGCGGCCTTCGTCCATAACGCGTTTCGTTTCGCGCAGGTGCCCTTCATCCCCGAGCGCCGCGAGCGCGCCCGCCTGCGCGATGCTGTTTATGTTGAATGGCTGTCTCGTCTTGTGAAGCACTTCGATTATATCCGACGGCGCAACAGCGTAACCGATTCGGAGGCCAGCAAGGCCATGAATTTTCGAGAACGTCCGCAGCACAATTACGTTCCGGCCTTCCCGGACGAATCGAAGGGTGTCGGGCGGATCATCGAGAAATTCAAAATATGCCTCGTCGAAAATGACAATGACTTTATCCGGGACCAGCGACATAAAGTGATCGATTGCGCCCTGTGAAACCAATGTGCCGGTTGGATTATTCGGGTTCGGAATGAAGATGAGCCGCGTTTTTGCCGTGATCGCCCGCAGCGTCGCGTCCAGATTCTGCTGATAATCGGGGGTCGGCGTTTCAATCGTGCGCACCCCGAAAGCGGTTGCGAGCAGTTTGTAAACGATAAACGCGTACTGGCATGTGATTACGTCATCGCCCGGATTCACGAACGCGTGGCCCAGAAATTCGATTATTTCATTCGATCCATTGCCGAGGATCACGTTCTGGGGTTTTAGGCCAAGCTTCGCTGCGACCGCCTTGCACAGGTAGAATCCGCTGCCATCGGGATAAAGATGCGCATTATCGAGCGCAGATCGCATCGCTTCAATCGCTTTGGGAGAAGGCCCCAGAGGATTCTCATTCGAAGCGAGCTTGACGATTTCAGCCGGATGGATGCCCAGCTCGCGCGCGGTTTCTTCGATCGGTTTTCCGGGTTCGTAAACGGCGAGACTCCGCAGTTGTGGACTCGCGAGATCCCAGATCGACGTCATTCGCGGAGAGTAAATGGAAGTCGCAGACTTTCCAATGGCTGTCTTTCTTTGGTCTTGCCCGCAAAACACTGAGCCTGCGCATGTCGATGATGGACTGGGGAACGCGTGACGAACGCCCGGCTGCCTGATAATTTCCTTGCGACGTGATCTTACCCTGAGTTTTCTATGTGGATGGGCGTCCCACATGATCCAGCAGCTTCGGCCTATGACCATCTCGGGAAAGGCCTGCGCCGGAGCGATCTCGATCCGAATCCGATCGGACAATTTGCTAACTGGTTTACCGCCGCGATCGAGGCCGGTATTCGGGATGTGAATGCAATGAGTCTCGCCACCGCAGGTGCCGATGCAAGACCATCAGTGCGGATCGTCCTATTAAAAAGTTTCGACCAAGACGGATTCATCTTCTTTACCAATTACGACAGCGCGAAAGGGAAACAGCTCAAGGCGAATCCGTACGCCGCGCTTGGGTTTTACTGGATCGAACTCGACCGGCAGATTCGCATCACCGGAAAAGTGCAGAAGACTTCACGCAAAGAATCGGAAGCGTATTTTCATTCGCGTCCGGTCGGGAGCCAGTTGGGTGCCTGGGTCTCGCGCCAAAGCACAGTGATCGACGCCCGGCGTGTGCTCGACGCGCGAATGGCAGAGATGACCGAGCGGTTTGGCAACAAACGGATTCCATTGCCACCGCACTGGGGCGGTTATCGACTGAAACCCGATATCATCGAGTTTTGGCAGGGGCGGCTGAATCGGCTGCACGATCGCTTTCGGTACACGCGGCTGGGGGACGACTCGTGGCAAATTGATCGGCTGGCGCCGTGAGAAATGATGAATGACCAATGTCTAATGACGAAGGAATGACGAAACCCGAATGACGAAGGCTCGCTTCTTGCCCTTTCGTCATTTGAGCATTCGAGTTTCATTCGTCATTCGTCATTCCTTCGTCATTAATAACGGGACGATTTATGAAGAATCCCGATAGCAGAATCCAGATCGTCCATGGCGACATCACCAAACTGGATGTTGACGCAATCGTGAACGCTGCGAACAGCACGCTTCTTGGCGGAGGCGGAGTCGATGGTGCGATTCACCGCGCCGCCGGCACCGAACTGCTCGCGGAATGCCGGGCCCTTGGCGGTTGTGAACCGGGGAAAGCGAAGATTACTCGCGGGTATCGTTTGCCGGCGCGCTTCGTGATTCACACCGTCGGGCCGATCTGGCGTGGCGGAAAACGCGACGAAGCGCGGATCCTGGCCAATTGCTACCGGAATTCATTGCAGCTCGCGGTGGAGAACGAAGTCAAAACGATAGCCTTTCCGGCGATCAGTTGCGGCGCGTACGGCTATCCGATTGAACAAGCTGCTCAGATTGCGCTGGAAACGACGCGCGAATTTCTCGCGGCCACTCAGAACATCCACCGAGTGATCTTCGTTCTCTGGGGTGACGATGTTTACGACGCGTATCGAGAGGCGCTTCAAAAATGACGAATGACCAATGTCTAATGACGAAGGAATGACGAAATCCGAATCACGATAAAAACGATAACGTTGAGCTTTCGATCATTCGGATTTCATTCGTCATTCGTCATTCGTGCTTGGTCATTATTCTACATCCCGCTGTCATCAACATTTCGCAGTTAGAGAGACGCAATCGGGCCGTCATTTTCGATTTTCTTTTGTATGAATCCGAACGAAAACAATCTTACGAGGGACGAACCGCAGCTTCAGCCGCGTGAAGAAGAAATTGGGTCAATAGGGCGTGAGCAGTTTCGTCGAGCTACAGAAGAAGTTCCCACGCAAATGAGCCAGACGTGGAACCAAACGAGAGAAAAAGCGAGCCGGGCACTCGAGCGCACGGAAGTTTTCGTGCGCGAAAATCCCGTGCCGACCATTCTCGGCGCACTCGGCCTCGGAATCGCCATCGGCCTGACGATCCGCTACGCTGCTCCCAGTGAGCGGAAACGCGAAATCGAGGTGGAATCGCCGTGGGGCAACTTCAACTGGAGCGTTCTTTCGCTGCCGTTTCTCTGGCCGCTATTCAAATCGGCCAGAAAACGATATGAAAAATCGGCCGATGTTGTAGCCGATGCCATGAAAGACGGCGTCAAACGGCTAAAAAAAATGGACGTGGAACGCTACGCAAAGCCGATGCGCAAACGCTGGAGAGCTTGGACGCGCTAAAGCGTGTCTGTTCTGCCTTGGCGATTAGATAAAAATGGAGACGGGACGCCCTCGTCCCGCAGCGCCAGGCCGCGCTGGCTCCGCCGGGCCAGCCTTCGACGCTTTGCCAGCGAGTTCAATGCGCATCATCCAATGCAAGGAAGCTGTTGATCAGTTCGGCCACGGTCTGTGGGTATTGCGCCATGAACGCGTGGCCCGAGCGAGAAAATTGCGCGAGCCAGGCGCGAGGAATTGCATTCACGAGCTTTAGCGCGTTGGAAGGAGGAATCACAACATCCTCAGTGCCGGTAGCGATGAGCACCGGTACGCGGATCTTTCGCAATCGGTTCGCGACGCCATTGCGATGCCACTCGTCCATCGCCGCAGCCTGGCGCTTCAAGAGCGCAGAAGATAACTGCGCTCGCCCCGCTGCTATGATATCGCCGAAATCGCGATAAAAAGATTCAGCGACGCCGCTTGGAAAAAGCAGCGACAGCAACCGACGCGCTTGCTGGTGTGGCGTGCCGGATGTGTCGATGAGTCGCGACCACACGGCAGGCGAGGCGAGATCGGCACCAGTTCCTCCCGAATCCGTCGATAACAAGATCAGCTTGTGAACACGATCCGGGTATTCCACCGCGAGCGCCTGAGCGATGAACCCGCCCATCGACCATCCCATTACACTCGTGCGTTCGAAACCGAGAGTCTCGATCACATGCGCGGCATCATTGGCAAGCTTGGCGATGTCGAATGACTGTCCATCATCTGTCGAGCCGCCGATGCCGCGGTTGTTCAGCAGGATCAGTTTGTGACGAGACGCGAGTTGATCGATGAAACATGGATCCCAGTCTGCACTCGTTGCAGCGAACCCATTTAAGACCAGAAGCGGTGGACCTTTTCCAATTGTTCGACAGACGATTTGCACACCCTCAACCTCGACCATCGCTGAGGAGTCAGGTTCCATCAGGGGCGATCTGGGAGTTGAATCTTCAATGTTGCACGATAAACGTTGCCCTCATGGGAAGCGGTAAGGGAATTCAATTGTTTGCATTCATTGTTCTGTTCGCAACCGGATTGGCTGGGTGTGCCTCAAGCAACAAGCCTGGTGAGCCGCCCGGTGTCGATCAAACGATTCCGGGAGCAACCAAATGGGGTCATTACACCGGCGAACCGGTGACAAAGTGGAACCCCGACGGGCGAACCATGACGCTGTTAACCGAACTGCGCTATACCGATCCGCACGGGGAAACCTGGGTGGCGCCGATCGGTTCCGTTGTCGATGGCGCATCCATTCCGCGATATCTCTGGTCGATCATGGGTGGACCATTCGAAGGAAAATATCGGAATGCTTCAGTGCTGCACGACGTCGCCTACGGTGAGCACAAGCGCCCATGGCAGGATTGCGACCGGATGTTTTATTACGCCATGCGTTGCAGCGGCGTTGGCGCAAGCGAAGCCAAGACCATGTATTACGCTCTCTTCAAGTTCGGGCATCATTGGAAATTTCCGATCAAACGCGCGAAACCGGTGAAATATGAGGGCGCGCTTGTGGCGAGAGGCGAAGAAATTCCCCGCGCTATTCCGGTGAATCCGGCGCAAATCAACGAGGCCCGAAACTGGATCAGCAATACGGATCCCAGTTTGGAGCAGATCGAGCAGCGCGCGCAAGCCGAGGGCTGGTAACGCGCCCATAATTGCTGTGTCGATTGAGGCTGTTTGCTGACGACGGATTCGTGAGCAGTTGTTCCGCCGGTTGCGTTTGGAGAGCTTTGAATTAACGCGGCCAGCCAATCAGGCGGCTTCACGCCCGGGCGTATCGTGAAGATCTCACCAGTGAAACGGCGAAAGTCACCGCCTCAATCCTTAAGTATTTCCATGGTATGCATCAACGTCACTCTCAACCGACACGCCGGATCAATGTTCACGCAACGCTCTCCGCGTTTTAAGTCATCCGGAAAGGCGGTATATGTCTGTCCTTCTTCTGTGCCCGTAGCTCAGCCGGACAGAGCAACGGATCTCTAATTGAAGAACGATTTTTTGCACGTGTTTTCACCGGCTTGCGCACTGTTGCGGACGCTAGGTGTCTAGGCCATGTCAGATTCGCACCACGTTGCGCAGAATTGCGCTCTTTTGCGGTCAAGAATTGCCGAGCCATAGAAAACGACCGTGAAAAAGTTACCTTTTCCAGTGCCGCAACTTTCGGATCCTGGGGGTTTGAATCTTTGGACACCTGTAACGCAATGAACTGGAGAAAATTCCTTTTCCTTGGTTGCGTGGTAGCATGCGTTTTCGCAGCCTCGATTGCGACGGCGCAGTTGAGGGGGCACGCTAATTCGATGCCGCGGGGGGGAATGCGCGGCGCTTTGACGCCAGGTTCGATTGCCCGAATGCCGATGCACAACGCTCAGATGCCAGGTTCGATAGGACGGATCCCAATGTACCGCCCTCCAATGATGAATTCAGCCTTGGGCCTTCGACCCTTTAACCGTTTCAACCATGGAGACTTTAATCGAAACGATCGATTTCGTCGCTTCAAACATTTCAACCAAATCATCTTTATCGGCAACTTCGCCTCTCCATGGTGGTGGGGTCCTTGGTGGAGTTGGAACTGGGGATACTACCCATACGAACCCTACGGATATTCTGAGTATTCCTATCCGCCCTTCTATCCCGGCTACGGATATGAGTATGATAACTATGGCTATGGGTCATCCGGTTATGGTTACCGATATGATTACCCTTTTGGGAGTTACCACGGCAGCTATTACAGCGGCACGAACTACGAAAACGACGATGAAAGTGCTGTGCGCAACGTTCTCGCCGAATACACAGTTGCTTGGAACGGCCATGACACGGCCGCCTTCGGTCATCTCTTCACTGAAGACTGTGACTATGTAACCATCGCCGGTGTCCACTGGAAAGGAGTGCAGGAGATCGTCCAGAGGCAAGTGGAACTGTTTCAGAACAGATTAAACACCGGCGTTCGGACTCTTACCGGTGCAGAAGTTCGTTTTTCAGCACCCGACGGTGCACTTGTCCATGCTACATGGGACGTGACCGGTCGGAAGCGTCCCACAGAAAAGGCCGTTCCAGTTCTGAAAGAAATCACCACGATGGTGATGGTCAAAACTAACGGGAAGTGGCTAATCACGGCTTTTCAGGACACAGAAAGCCGGGGCTCGACGAAGTAAAGAGCAGAATCTTGTGATTCGCAGTCAAAGCAAATCAAAACGCACAAGCAAGCGGTCGAGTTCAAAGAGTGGTGAGTGCTCGGAAACTTTACTGATTATTCAGGACGGTTTGCGGTGCCGATTTCTTCAGTTCAACCTGCGCGCTCTCCTTTTGAATGAGCGATTTTTGCTCTTTCAGTTCCGCTTTGAGAGTATCAATTTCGTTCTGCTGTTCCTGCGCCTTGCGATCTTGTAGCTCGATCTTGCGATGCTCTTTGAGGAACTCGTTGAGCAACATTGCGTTCACCGCGTCATAGCGAACAGTGTAGGGTTTGGCCTCCTCATCGCGGGCAACGAGATCGGGATTTAGGTCACCGGCTTGAGCGCGAGAATCGCTTCGCTGGCTTCGTCCATCGGTCTAATGTCCGTCTTGAAACGAGCTGAGGAGACCACACTGCCGAGTTGACCCTGCGGGTTGATAATGACCCCGAAACCGTTCGCAACAGTGACGCCACTGATGCCAGCAATAAAGGTTTTTGTTTGTGTTCCGCTCGTGCCGATGCCAATGGTCCTAAAGTCATTGGTACCAACATTGCCAATCTCGATATTATTACTGCCGGTGGTGAGATTAAAGCCGGCTGAAGCGCCTAATGCGATGTTGTTGCTGCCGGTGGTGTTTAGATTGAGCGCATTAGAACCGATGGCCGTGTTGTCGAAGCCGGTTGTGTTGCTAAGAACGCATCAGAAAACAAGTTGCCGCATTTAATCGTTAATGCGTGTTAATTTGCCGTTGTTATACGACCAAATTTGCGCCGGTATTCGAAACTACGGTTGACAGTCATCCGCCTCGCCAGACGACGCCTGACACTTTCTGATTCAAGGGCTTCTCCGAAGGAGGTGAAATTAATGACGCGAAAAATTATGAGCGTAATTCTAATTTCCGTGGGTTTGGGTCTTTTTTGGCAGGCACTAGCAGAAGGCCTAGACTGCCAAACCCGATGCCGTCAAAGCTATGACCAATGTACTGACTTAGCTCACAAGGCTATCAATCCAATCCCCAGCTTGAAAATATGCAACGACACATATCACAAGTGTTTGGGGAATTGCGTTGATCGATAACTCGTCAGCCCCTTCAAAACCGGAAAACGACAGGCGAGATCGTTTTTGATATTCCACGAACGACAGGGATAGTTCGCGCGAATCGCCGATTCGAGTCTGAAAACGCCGCCAGCTTTTCATCCGCCCACACAGCGATCGACGATCCACATCTTTCGTGCACGAGCGAAGCCACGCCTGAGTGAGAATTCACTCGCGCGCTGGCTTTTATTCGGCGAGAAACGCGGTATAGGTCTGTGCTATTGTGCGCCCGTAGCTCAGCCGGATAGAGCAACGGATTTCTAATCCGTGGGTCGGGTGTTCGAGTCACCCCGGGCGCGCTTGAATAAGTGATACGTGGCTTGTGATAAGTGATTGGCGGCCCGGAAAATTAGTCACTGACCACTGCTCATTTTGGCGCATAGCGCCGTTCGTGATCAAGCAGCCATTTCTTCCGCCATAAACCGCTGCCGTAACCACACAATGTACCGTCGGCGCGGATAACGCGATGGCACGGGATGACGATGCAAATCATGTTCGTGCCGTTCGCGCGGCCAACTGCGCGGCGCGCGTTTTCATGTCCCAAACGTCTTGCCATCCAGGAATAGGAACGCGTTTCACCAATTGGGATTGACTGTAAAATTTTCCAGGCGCGCAATTGAAACTGCGAGCCGACTGGAGCCAGTGGAACGTCGAACCGCATGTTCTTTCCTGCGAAATAATTCTTCAATTGCGAGCGAACGGTTTCGAGATGGCCATGTTTCCCGGGCACCACATTTGTTTGCAATCGTTTCCGCAGAATGGACAGCTCACGTTCTGTCGCACGGCGGTCGATGAACTCCAGCAGGCGCAAGCCCTTGTCGTCGGCAACCGCAATCATAGCGCCGAGCGGCGTATCAATTCGCTCAGCAAACAGCGGTACGCGCGTCTTCGCGTTGCTTGGCGATTCGCCAAAAACTTTAGTGAATGCTTCGCGAAAGCCGCTCTCCGACTCAAATCCGCTTCCGTTTCGCGCTTCATCGACGCGGCCGTGCTCTCGCACGTGAGTCAAGGCCAAGCCCATCCGGCGCGCGCGATGATACGCCTGAAACGTCATTCCATAGTGACGCTTGAATTGTCGCCGCGCTGTAGATGGATCGATCGAGAGCGCCGCCAGTTCCTTGTCGGTTAGACGTCCGCCCGGCGCTCGCTCGACCTCGGCGCGCAGACGCTCGATCAGTTTCGGCGGACGCGCATTTGGATCGAGTGGGTGGCAGCGCAAGCACGGACGATAACCACTTTCCAAAGCCTCATTTGCTCTGGCAAAAAAATCGACGTTCTCGCGTGCCGGTTTTTTTGCCGAACAAGTGGGACGGCAGAAAATTCCGGTCGTGCGGACGCCAACGTAAAAGATTCCTTCAAAGCTCGCGTCGCGCTTTACCAGCGCACGATACATTGTTTCAGGCGGCGGAAGAAGTTCGAGCGTCTTCATGCGGAAAAGTTAGCGCTCACAACCGTTGATGCATCGACGAAATTCGAGCAGCAAATTCTGTAGCCGCCTCGCTCTGTCGAGGCGCATCGGGATATGCCGTCCACGGCGACACAGCGCCGTGGCTACATTCACAATCGACAAAACGTCGTGCTTTCATGCGCGTTGAACTCGAAACGTAAAGCATCCGTGAGTAACACTTCGCACATCCACAAAGGCAGTGTCGGCATTTTGAAACAATCTCTCAATCACGGGTTCCGGTTCGCTGCCATTCACAACTTGCGCGTCGATGAGGTTGTAATTTGAATCGTAAGCGCGAAATACGCGGCCATTGCGAAAATCGGCGGGATATTCGTCGGTCGCGCTGTAACGCTCACATTTCTCGGCATGAACAAAGATCGGCCCTGTCTCAGAATACGGGTGACCAGACGGAATCGCTGAATATGGAAACAGAATCACGCGCTCGCCAGGCTGTGCCCAACGCAGACAATGTCGGCACGGAGCACTTCCAGGCGAATCTGCTGTGAGGAGGCTGTGATCTGCTACGCCTGCGTTTATTGCGCGTCGTGCCGCCTCTGCAATTTCGGTAGGAAGAGGGATGATGCGAAACATTGAATTGCTCATGAGTGACAGCTAACCGCAGCACGTTGACTCGCGCATCGGCGAAATTCAGGCAGGGAATTCCGAAGGTAGCGTGAGCGTCCCGCCCGCCGCGGCGGGCCAGAGGCATCCCGCTACCTTAAAAACTCTACAACGGCGCGCGCTGTTTCTGCAATAGCTGCGGCACGATCGTCTGCGGGTGCTGTCGAGCCGATACAGTAAATAGCAATTAGAATCGGCGCACGGCCGGCCGGGCGAAGAATAGCGATGTCGTTAGTCGCTCCGTTTGCGCATCGGCCGGTTTTATCGCCGACGCTCCACGTTTGTGGAACCCCGGCCCGAATCATGAGCGCTCCCGTCTCATTATGCCGCAACCAGTCCTCAAACTCTTGGCGTGAAGATTCGAATAGGACATCGGCGAGCAACAACCGTTGCAGGTCTGCGCACATCGCAGCAGGCGTTGTGGTGTCGCGCTCATCGCCGGGAATGGCGCTGTTCAATTCCGGTTCTTTCCGATCAAGCCCGGTAATCTGATCGCCGATGCTGCGCGCGAAATTTGTTAGGCCAGATGGTCCGCCAATTACATCCAACAGAAGATTGCCGGCGGTGTTATCACTCTGTTCGATCGCGGCTGCGCACAAAGCGGCAAGTGTCATGCCGCCGTCTTTGAGGTGCGCTTTCGTGACCGGCGCATATTCCAGGAGGTCTTGTGAGCTATACCGTATGAACCGCTCCAAATTTTCTTTTCCTTCGTCTACTCGCTTCAAGACCGCCGCGGCAGCGAGAAATTTAAACGTACTGCACATCGGGAAACGTTCTTCCGATCGATAATCGAGGCGTTTGCCGGTGCCAGTGTCCAGCGCAGCCACACCGATTCTAGCGCCGGCTCGCTCCTCGATCGGTAGAATCCTATTCGCGAAATCGCTGGTCGATCCCGGCGTACTCGCAGCGAGCAACAAAAGTAACGCTGCTACCATCGATGATACGCGGGATGACCTTCTTTCACGGCGACAAAAACTCCGCGACATCTGGCGCAGATTTTTCCTCCAGCAGTCAAGGTGCCCTCGATAGTCGCGCGGTCATCGGTGATCTCCACAACCCTGGCAGAGAGAAAAACCGAATCGTTCGTGGGAGTTGGCCGCAGCATTTTGATGGCGTACTCCGCAGTGACCGTGCAGGGCGGCCGATCCCCGCCTCCGCGTTTCATCAGATGATATGCTGCCGTCCAATTACAATGGCAATCGAGCAATGTGCCAATGATCCCGCCGTTCAGGACTCCGTTAAAAGCCTCGTATTTTTTTTCCGGTTTCCACTCAGCGACCACTTCGCCGTTTTTCGTAAAACTGCGAATATGCAAGCCGTTTGGATTTGCCGGGCCGCAGCCGAAGCAAATGTTTCGAGGCGCATATTTTTCCTGGAGCGACTGTTCCATTGTAGCGGCGGTCTGTGACCGCCGAAACTGACATCAGTCTGGACAATATTCCAAGGCAAAGATCTCGCCCGTGAACGCCCAATCCTCGGTCTCTGATACAAGCCTTGCGCGTACAGGATTCTCACGGACATAACTCCACTTGTGTGAATAGGATTCTCCACTGCGAAGCAAGTGATCAAAAAATGTTTTCTGCCAGTGCGGCGGAGGAGTTCCGTGCAAGCGCAGAGCTTTGAAAGCCGTGTTTTTCGAAGTCTTCATCCAGGCACTCAAGATAATCTTTTGATCATCCAGTGAGACAAACAGACGCAGACGGTCGGGCATGATCACGTACGCGCCGACCCACGCCCCATGTCCAGGACCTCTCCTGGCAAAATCGAGAAAGGCTTCGTGAACTCTCGCAGTCGCAAGAATTTTTCGCCTCTGGTGCGTACAAGCTGTGACGAAATAAATCGGAGAATGGACGAACACTCGGTCCAGTCGGTGGAGCCGAGGTTTGCGATTTTCGGCGCTCACAGAGCGCCGCTACAGGTGCAGCCTTATTGAGGCGACCCGGGATACGGACGCAGCGCTGGCCCGACGTACAGCGACCGCGGCCGAATGAGACGGTTATTATCGTGTTGCTCGGTCACGTGCGCGCACCAACCCGCTACGCGTGACGCAGCGAACAGCGGAGTATTCAACTCTGGCGGAAAACCCATCAGCCAAAACACCGGTGCAGCATAGAGATCAACGTTCGCACAAAGCTGTTTCTCGCGATCCATCACTTCTTCGAGCTTCTCGCAAATTGGCACCCAGTTTTCTTTGCCTGTGCGTTTTCCGAGGTCGCGCGCAATCTCCCGCATCGCTGGCACGCGCGAATCGCCTTTTTTGTAAACACGATGACCGAAGCCCATGATTTTGTCCCTGGTCCCCAGCTTTTTCATTAACCACGCCTCGGCGCGATCTGGCGTCCCGATTTCCTCAAGCATCTTCATTGATTCCTCATTGGCGCCGCCGTGTAGCGGGCCTTTCAGTGTCGCAACTGCGGAAGTCACCGCTGCGTAAATGCCCGCCAGCGTGGAGGCGGTCACGCGCGCAGCAAAAGTGGAGGCGTTGAATTCGTGGTCGGCGTAGAGGCTGAAGATTGTGTCGAGCATCCGGGTTTGCCATTGCTCGGGAATTTTGCCGTTGAACTTGTAGAAGAAATTCGCAGCTTGCGATAGCTCTGGCCTTTCCGGGAACGGTTTCTCGCCTTGCGAGATGCGCCAGCCATCGGTGATTAACGTGGAGACGCACGCGATCAGCCGAATCGATTTCCGAATGTTTGCGTCGTGCGAATTGTCGCCCAGGTCCTTGTCGAATGCGCTCAACATCGAAACGCCGGTGCGCAGCATGTCCATCGGATGCGTTTCGCCCGGAAGTAACCGCAGCATTTCCGTGACCGCGCCAGGCAACTCGCGCTGGCTGGCGATTTGTTGTCTGAAGTCCTTCAATTGCTTCGCATTCGGCAACTCGCCGTTGAGCAACAAATAAGCGACTTCCTCGAAAGTGGCCTTCTCCGCCATCTGATGAATGTCGTAGCCCCGATACATTAACCCGGCACCGGGATCGACCCAGCAGATCGCCGTCTCACCGGCGATGACCCCGGCTAGGCCCGGGCTGTATTCTGATTTTGTTTCAGTACCCATGTTGTTCGCTGATTCTAGCTACGATACGCGCGACGACAAATGGTCAGTCGCTCAAACCCAGCCATTTCTCTGCAGTTGGATCGTAGTCCAGCAGTTTGTAAAGCTCCTCACGGGTCTGCATCTCATTCATCCATTCTTTTTGCGTGCCGCTCACTTTCAGAGCCTGCAGGAATTTCTCGCTAGCTTTCATCGACACGCGAAAGGCGCTCTGCGGGAATATGACCATGCGATAACCGAATTTAGCCAGGTCTTGGAAGGAAAGGAGTGGACTCTTGCCAAACTCGGTCATATTCGCCAGCAACGGCACGTCGATCTCACTGGCAAAATCACGAAATTCCTCTTCGCTTTGCAGCGCTTCGGGAAATATTGCATCCGCACCTGCTTCGATATAGCGCTGTGCCCGATTAACAGTTCGGTCGAAATCTTCCACCGCGCGCGCGTCGGTCCGGGCGATGATCATGAAATCGGGATCCCGTCGTGCAGCAACGGCCGCTTTGATTCTTTCCGTCATTTCCTCAACATCGATTAGCGATTTGCCGGCAAGATGTCCGCAGCGTTTTGGAAATTCCTGGTCTTCGATGTGGCAGCCGGCCAGACCCGCAGCTTCGAGCTCATGGATCGTGCGAGCAACATTCTCCGAACCCCCAAAGCCGGTGTCTGCGTCAACAATCGCGGGAATCTTCACCGCCTTGGCGATGTATCCTGCCAATCGCACCACTTCCGTTAGCGTAAGCAGACCGATATCGGGAACGCCCGCCGTCGCGTTTGCCAGTCCGGCGCCACTCACATACACGGCTTCGAACCCGACGCGCTCCGCTTGTCGCGCCATGGCCGCATTGGGAACTCCGGGCAGCATGACAGGGCTCGCGGCGATGAGCTCGCGAAACCTCTTGGTCTTGCTCGTTCTCATACAAATGACAAAACATGAATGACGAATGACGAATCAATGACGAAGCACGAATGAACGAAAACTACGGAGCGCTGGGCTCTTTTGGTGTTCATCATTCGATCATTCCTTGGTCATTGGTCATTTTCATTGCCTGCACCAGCCCATCCACGTTTTTGGCTTCATCCAGTTTCCACACGAGCTCGATAATTTTCTTGGCTCGTCTTTCACCGATAACCGGTTCGACAAGGCCAAGGAATTTTCCTTCGACCGCCGAGTCTTTGAGCCGATTCTTCGCGTTGCCCAGCGGATAATCGACGCGCCGGGTTAATCGCCGGCCGTCGGCAAGATCAACGTGCACAATGTTGCCGACAGCTTCTGGATACATCGCGCTTAATTCCGCGTGCCGCTCCACTTTTACGTTCTCGAGGAACTTCCAGACCTCAGGATCTTTGAACCGCTGCGGCCCGAACTGGCGATCCGTGACTTCGCCGTCAATCAGCGCAATGGCTGTGATGTAGGGCAAACTATGGTCCGCGGTCTCCCGCGTTTTGGGTTTCCATTTCTCCGGCTCGCTTCCGATAATATCCACCGCAGCGTCGTGACTCTCGATGACGACGCCTTTGATTTTCGAAAGATCATCAATCTGACTCCTTAAAAACAGAGCCGCTTCAATCGCGCTTTGGCTGTGGTATTCCGCCGGCCAATATTTGATGCTCGTTTTCAATATCATCGCGGGCGCGCCACGAAATTTCTCGCCCACATTGCCGAGCGATACGCCGAGTTGTTTCTCGAATCCCATTTCGCCTTCGAAGATCGGCGCAGGGCCCGTCATACCTTCGCGGGCAAGCAGCGCCGCGAACACGCCGTGTCGCGCAGCGGTCGCAAATGCCACGCCTTTCCAGTGTGAGAGTTCGCCTGCGCGTGCCTGGCGCATTGCCGCGCCGGCCACGCCCGCGATATTCACGGCGTGCCGCGTTTTTGCCGGGTCAAGTTTCATCAGGTATGCAGCGGCCAGCGCTGTTGAGAAGGTGCCATAGGTCACGTGGTCCCAGCCACGCTCACGAATGCTCGCCGCATCGCACAGACGGCATTGCACTTCGTAAGCAAGCGCGATGGCAGTGATCAATTCGCGTCCACCAGCGCCTATGCTTTCTGCGACGGCCAGCGCGGGCGAAATGTTATCGCTGGGATGTGCGGGCTCTTTCGAGAGATAGGTGTCGTTGAAATCGAAATAGCGAATGGCGCAGCCGTTGGCGAATGCTGCCCAGTCCGGCGGCGCCTTGTGGTCGGTCCCAAAAATTGTGGATCCATGTTTCGCCGAGAAATCTGCAGCGACCTTTCGCGCGATTAGGAACGGCTCTTCCTTCCATGCGCCGAGCGCACAGCCCAGGGAATCGATCACGCGCCGTTTTACTTCGTGCACGACTTCCTTCGAAAGATCCTCAAAGCGCTGTGCGCACGTGTAATCAGCAAGTTGATGAGCAAGCGTTGTTTTCATGTGAAAAATCGAGATTCCAATCTGCTGATGAATTGCGGCGGAGCAAGAGATGCGCGGCATTCCGCACAAGGTAGGGCGACCACTCTTGTGGGCGCCGGAACCGTCTCGCGACTATTATATGGACCGCCGATCAATGCGGCGGGCTTTTCGGAGCCACGGCTTCGGCCATCGATTTCAACATTCGGCCGAGATCGCTGTTGGTCGAGAGAACCGCCGTCGTGTCCTTTTCAAAAGCGGCACGCATGACATCCAGGCTGCGCAGAAACGAATAGAGCTCCTGCGCGTCAGGCGCACCGAACGCTGCGGCGTAAATCACGGCGGCTTCGGCGTCGGCTCTGCCTTCGATTTCAAGGGCATTCTTCGTCGCATTGGAACTGATCGAGGCGACGTCGCTTTCCTTTTGGCCGTTGATATTCGCCGCCTCACCGCGGCCTTCTGAACGAAAACGCGCTGCGATTTGGTGTCGCTCACTCGACATGCGCTCGATGATTTTCTCGGCTACCGCAGGATTGTATGTGCTGCGTTTGAAACGTTCATCGAGCAGTTCGATTCCAAAGTCCGCGATCTTTTGACGCGTGCGCTCGGTGATCTGTTTCTCGATTTCGCCGCGCCCGAACTCGATGTCGGGAATTGTGGTCGGCAGAACCGTACCGGTTTTCTCCAGCTCCTCATCGCGCACCGGTTTTCGCCCCTTGGTTACACGAATGATTTCGACCAAATCGTGCGTGGCGACGGCGGTGCGCGTCTCGCTGCCGAGAATATCGTCCAGGCGCGAGAGCGCGCTCCGTTCGTCATTGAGCCGATTGTAGTAGAGCATCGGATCGCTGATGCGCCACCGGGCGAAACAATCGACGATGATGTAAAGCTTGTCTTTGGTTGGACATTCAATGGGTGGCCCGTCCCAGGCGAGGATGCGTTTGTCGAACCGCTGCAGTCTATCGATGACTGGCAGCTTAATCTTCAACCCGGGCGTGGTGATCGTGCGAACGATTTTCCCGAACCGCGTAATGATTACCGTTTCGTATTGTGGCACGACAAAGAGCAGCGTTCCCCATTTCAATGCGGTCAAAATGAAAAGAATGCCCAGGATCGACATAAACGGGCTTTGCAAGAAACGAACCGCAGCAGACACCGCAGCGGGTCGCGGAGTCACATCGATCACGTTCATGGAGAACTCCTCGATTCGCCGGGCACCTGAAGCGGCAGCGTCTGGAGAATGTTCTTCAGGCTGTCATCGACGATGATTTTCTTTTGCAAATTTGGCAGGATGGCTTGCATCGCCTCAAGATAAAGCCGTCGTCGCGTCACCTCCGGCGCCTTGCGATATTCGGCGAGCAATAATGAGAACTTTTGCGCTTCGCCCTTCGCCTCGTTCACGCGACGAAACGCATACGCTTCCGCTTGTTTCTCGCGTTCTTTTGCCTGGCCGCGCGCGTTCGGAACCGCATCGTTGTACACGGCCCAAGCTTGGTTAATCGCTGTTTGCTTTTCCTGTTGCGCCTGATTGACGTCGTTGAACGCTGCCTGCACAGCCGGCGGCGGACGGACGCTTGTAAGCTGTACCTGTTGGATCTGAATTCCCAAATCGTACTGCGAACAAAGGTCGGCCAGACGTTTCAATGTCGATGTCTCAATGTCGTGGCGCCCGATGGTAAGCACCTCGTCCACGGTGCGATCTCCGATCACTTCGCGCATCACGCTTTCGGAAAGGTCGCGCAGCGGTTTCTCCGGCTCGCGTGCGCCGAACAGATACATTCTCGGATCGGTAATCCGATATTGGACCACCCACGGCACAAGCGCAGTATTCAGATCGCCCGTGATCATTGTCTCAGTTTCCTCCGGCTGCGGATCGCCCTGATAAAGATTTGTCGCACCCGGGGTCGAAAAACCGAACTCCAGCTTCTGCAATCGCTGCGTAGGCACGATGTGGATCTCGTCGACGTACGGAATGGCATAGGTCAAACCCGGGTTCACGATGTCGTGGTAAGCGCCAAACCGCGTCCTCACCCCGACAGAGTTTGCGGGAATCGTCATGAACCCGAATAGCAGCGTGAACAGCGTGACTGCGATCCCAACGCAGGCGATCACACCCAGAATCAATGGCACGGGTTTAATCGGAAGATGTTCGGCGATGTCCGGCCTCTGCATAGGTGCGCCTCTTATTCACTCAAACAAATGATAGAGCGCAAGCTTCGAATTTCTGCAGTGACGACATTCCGTTCAAATTGTTAGGACAAATCAGAGCGGCTGAGGCAGCCGCGCGAAAACGACTCGCGCTAATGGTTGAAAACTAACGATCTCGTTCCGAAAGAAAGATATCCGGAGCACAGAGTTCATGGAGATGTGCCGGCGGACATTGCAGCTTTCTGGCAGTGCAAACCAGGGCGCTAGCACTTGGATGATTCTGAGCCTGAGATTTCACTCGGTCGTAATGCTGACCAACTCGTCTCGCTCGCCGGTCACCAGGTCCACAGTAAGGACGTTCCCAACCCCGGGCGCGTAGTACTTATCCTCCAGCGCATCGGGCTCCAGAGGCGTGGTTTCCTGTGACTTGAGGCAATTGTTGAAGCGGCCGTATGGAACGACAACCCGCGAGTTTAGATTCAAGGTCTCGGCGTAATCTTCGGCGTTGCCGAGGGAAAATTCCTGTCGATAAAAATCTCCGGGCGCAGGATGGACTTTCATGATGATTCCTGGCTTATCGTTGTTGACTCCGGACAGGAATGAACCCTCGATCGTGGCAAGAAGGCCGTCCTCAAACTCTGCCGTGTTCTCCCCGAAGTACCAGACATTGCCGTCCCTGTCTTGAGCAAAGAAATCAAGGGTATCTTCCGTAAGTACGTCGTCGGTATAGACAGAATCATGCACCTGGACACAAGTAACTCCATCAATGACTCTGGTGTCGTGAGTCACAGCAAAGACGTCTTTGATCGATCCGCTCTGATCAAGATAGGTAAAGGTTGTACCCGGAGCGAGCG
>WNGJ01002975.1_pt1 | contig 18257 bp, 21 predicted proteins | sample 5400611 | NCBI WGS metagenome assembly WNGJ01 (sample SAMN13153375, study PRJNA577476) | soil metagenome | isolation source: 40 cm soil or saprolite under Garry oak tree replicate 1 | place: USA:California | collected 2016-06-15 | reverse complement strand
GAGGCTGTGGTGTCGATCTGCATAAGCTCGACCTGATTGCGGGTGAGGGGCGGGCGCGGCAAGATTTCAGCGACGCCGGCAAGTGCATCCCACAAGGCAAACGGCATCCGCATCAGCACCGGCCGCAAACCTGCGGTACGGGCAATGGTCCGCAACATCTCCTCGTATGAATAGACGCGCGGGCCGGCCAGCTCGTAGATAGGATACGGCTTTTTGCTCTGCCGCAGAACTTGTGTAATCGCCGCAGCAACATCATCCGCGTACGCCGGCTGGAGCCTCGTCCTGCCGTCGCCGAATATCGGATAAGCCGGCAGGACCCGAAGCAGCCTGAGAATTGTCGTGAGAAAGCCGTCGTCCGACGCAAACATCACCGCTGGGCGGATGATGACCACGCCAGGGAATGCGGCCTGCACGGCCGCCTCGCCTTCGCCGCGACTGCGAATATAGGGCGAAGGCGAGGCCGCGTCGGCGCCGATTCCTGATAGGTGAACCAGCCGTTTGGCCCCGACCCGCCGCGCTACGCTCGCGATCCTAGCGGCGGTTTCGACGTGCGCCGAATGGAATGTATCGCTTCCGTGCTCGACGTACAGGCTAATAGCGTTGACCACGCCATCGGCGCCCGCAACGGCGGCCTCTACGGAGCGCTCGTCGTGTGCGTCGGCGGCGATCTGTTTGACGTCGTCGCCTTCAGCCCGCCTAGGATGCCGCGAGGCGACGCGCACCGTGGCGCCGGACTCGCACAAATAGCGCACGACGCGACGGCCAACAAAGCCAGTTCCCCCAAACACGGTTACGCAGCTCATTCGCTGATCGATCCAATGATTCTGGGCGACGCTCTCGATTGAGCTGTTAAGCGCCGTGCGGACTGCCTCAGCGGCCTCTGCCGGCGAACTACCTTTGTTGACATGATGCCCGATAACATCGATCAAAATTTGCGCCACGGGGCCAATATAGTCTACCTTGCTGTTGGCTTTACCGCTGGCCAATTACTAAACGGACAGCCAGCCTGCGCCCTTGGGTATCCGTTTACACCAAATGGCCCGCGAAGGCTGCTGTTGTGCAGGTTTGAGACATGCCGGCCGGCACTGAGAATGTCTGTTCATCGGGGAAGAGCGGAAGTCATCGGCCGACGTTCAAAACGGCGCTTTTGACCCAAACCCGACCTTCGGTCGAGGCCCAGATCATCCCGACGGCGAGCGTTCACTACGTCTGTGCTAGGTCCGGAAACCGGATGGGCTCCTCGACCTCCACAGCCGCGCCCCGCGCAAAAAGCGGCGAGCCACCATCGTCCAAGGCTTGGCTCTCTGCGTTTGGCCACCAAGCTTCTGGATGGAAACTAAATTTGAGCGTCCGTACAGGTTGTGCGCAGACATGAGGTAAGGCATCCGTCAACCTGAAGGGCCGTGTCGCAAGTAGGTCTTCAATCAGCAGTCGATCGCCATCCTGTTGGACGATCATAACCGCTCCAAATGAATCTAGTCTGAAGGCTATTCGCGATTGACGCGTCAGATGAAATAGCATGGTCGGATAGTAGTCGCGCGCGGTAAAGCCCTGGCCGATAGCACTGGCTCTAGCGCAATGATCAGCCAACCACGCGCGGTCTGTTGGCCTTGCGAGGTCCAGACTTGGGGCAAGCGTGCCCGTGGGATGCACATCGATATGCCCGGCGAAGCCACTTTGCGCGAGCCTGCGAAAGCCAAACCGTGGATAAAAGTCGAGCACGCTCGAATTCGCAAAGAGAATAACCGGCTGATCTGGCGCATCGAGCTCACCCAAAACCTTGTTCATTAGCAGCCGCGCGAGTCCGCGGTTGCGGTGGTCGGCATGCGTTGCTACTGCGCCGATCTGGTAGCCGTTCCGCTCCTTGCCATTGATCACATACCGCATGGACTGCCGGCCCACCGTGCTGACTACCTGGTCGTCGACGACCACCGCAAAGACGTCGTATCCGTCGACCCAGCCACCGCGCGCGCCCCAAGCGGAAAACGTGCGACCGCTCTCGAAGATCGATGCGACGAAACTAAAGAAGCGATCATGCCAAGCGCGATCAGAATGACGAATTAGGCGGAAGTGATCGTTCATTGTCGAGTACCCTGGGGTGGTCAGGCCCACCTTCACGCAGCAGCCGCTCAACCTAGCCTGATTCCGCGTCGCGGACGAACATCAGTCGTATACGCCTGATCACATGCCGCAGGGCGGTGCTCTAAAGTCCACGACGGACGATAGGGCGACTTCGATTCTGGAGCGCGCCGTTGAGGCCGCGTCGGGCCTGCGTAGCTCCTGTGTTATGCTGAGGAAAATCACATAAAGGACGGTATCATGTCCCAATTTTCATGCTCTAGATCGGATCCGATTCTCTTGCGCTTGGCGTCACCATCGCGTGTTGTTCTTAGCGCCCATGAGGTGGCTGAACTGTTGAGGCTATATGGAGAGTTGCCAGTTGCCTCAATGCGGGCGGCTGAGGCGCTGCGGACGAGTGGCGGGATGCCTCTTAAGGGAGTTGCCTTGTAAGGGAGTTGCCTTGCAACGTTTCCTTGATGAAGAAGCAGAAGTCGCAAAGATCATCCAGCGAATATAGGTAGCCCTTGGCAGCTGATAGAAATCCCACAAAAAGCAGAAATGCCTAGATTTCAGCTGAGACAGACTACGGTGAAAGAAAAGAATAGGAGAAAATTTCCCCACATGTCTCTTCATGACCCAATTCGGACCTAGACGCTTCTTATGCGGTCATTGAAATGTGGTGTGGCGTAACTCAAGGAACGGAGGCGATGATGAAGTGTCTGCGCGTTTACTCTACAGCGGACGGCGAGTCCCACTTCGGTGAGGTCGAAATCCCGACAACCTCTCGACAGGTTCACCCCAATGCCGCGGCATTCGAAGTGTCGGCGAAGTACGCGGCGTCAAACATCCGTTTCACGCGCATTCCGTCGGGTGCGCGACAGGTAGATTGGCATACAGTGCCGGAGCGCGTACTGACAGTGCGTCTCGATGGATCGGCGGAATACCAGACAAGTGACGGCGATGAGAGGTGCGTACCGGCCGGTAGCTTCGTCTTGTTTGAGGACGTTGATGGCAAGGGACACAAATCGCGACATTCGCCCGAAGAGCAAACAGTCATCTGGATCAGTCTGCCGCAAGGTCTCGACAACCCTTGACGTCGAGTGGCAATGATCGCCGAACCGGTTTGGCCCGACCCTATGACTGTTGATGACCCTCATCGGACATCAGTGTTTACCGACGCCCCTGATATTCTCCTGCGTGCAAAAGAACCGCAAGACTCTGTCTATGGCCTCTTCCGCTGTCGCACATTTGCACCGGAAATCATTGGGGCCTGGTCCAGGAATCATTTCGTACTTTTTTGCGATCCAGAAACGTTCTTCCTCGTATATCCAGAGTATGGGTCCGTCTAGAACGCGGATGCCATCTTTTTCTACCCCCCCACTGGCCCTTTGATACCGTGTAGCGGCCAAGCCATCCGTACTTACCTTCTTGCCAAGGACCCTCAACATGGAGCCCCTGGACTTTCAACCTAGCGAGCAGGTAGTTCGGCAGAGTCATCACCGTTCTTTACGCCAAATCTGAACGGTGAGCGACTTCCGAATCTGACCCTCAGCCGACATCAGCGGTGGCATGCAACGCCGTAGCAGATTTCACCCGCGGTCATCTCGGCCTGTCGGCGTTGCTCTTGGCCCTTGAGCCCGGAACGTCCGTCTTTTTCCTAACTGAGTCTCTTCAATATCCGAGGCTGCGCGGCGGCGAGCGCACGAAGATAAAACGCGCCGCAGGCGCTACGCACATTCTTGCTGTTTCAGTGCAATGTCGCCTCTTCTTCGTCTTCGGGAATTGCCTGCGCTACGCAATGCTCCTTGAGCTGTTGTCGCTCCCGATCCATCTCTCCAAGGATATGCTGACACAACAGCTTGGCTTCGCGCCGCCTCTCGCCGAGCCGAGACCTGGTATGTTTCCTGAATAACCCCATGAATCCCTACTCTCTATCACACCCCAACCTTGCGGCCCCTACATGGCACAACTCGCGTCGCTCTTCACGACCGTAGTATTACCGGTACGGAGCCGGCGAAACTTCGGGTTTTGTCTTTGAAGAGCGGCGCCCGAGAAGCTGCGATCTTGCTCTGCGGAGTCCAGAGCGTGATGACTTTTCTTCGAATCGTCATTGCGCTCTATCTTTTTGTTTGAGCATGATATTTTCCGGAAAACCGGTGCCCACTTTTCCGGATCATGCTCTAGCACGACTGCACCGAGAACCGAGTGTGGCTCCGCTCACGCGGGTCGCGGCGCCATCGTTGGTGACATCGAGCGGCGCAAGCTGCAGGCCCGGCCGATCGGCGCGCGGACCGGCTACTCGTCCGGGACCGCTTTTTCTTTTTGTGCAGATGATCGCTCGATCATGCTGAGCGCGGCTTCCGCGGCCGCCTTGACATGATCGACGCAGCAACGTTCGGCGAGGTCCGGATCGCCATTCTGGATGGCGCGCCAGATCGCCGTCACCTCGCGCATGCTCTTGTGGATGCGTTTCGGCTGCGACATCGACGTAATCCGCAGCAGCGTGATGCGGTCATGCAACGGCTTGAGCATCCGCTCGATGAAGGCATTCTGGCAGCCGCCGATCAGCGCGGCATAGAAATCCGTCTTGGCCTCGAGCGTCGCCGTGAAATCAGTCTTGGCAGCCGCAACCTTCAAGCGGGCAAGGGCGTCGCCGATCCGGCGCACGACGGCGGGATCATGTAGCCGCGCACATTCGCGGCCCGCAAAGCCTTCGAGAACGGCGCGTGCCGCATAAAGCTGCCGTGCCTCTTCGAGACTGATGGTGCTGACCACCGGCCCGCGATGCGGAATGGTATTGACGAGCCCGTCGGCCTCCAACAACCGGAGCGCCTCGCGAATGGACGGCCGGCTGACGCCGGTCATTTCGCAGAGCTCGCGCTCGACCAGCCGCTGGCCCGGCTTCAGCTTTCCGGACATGATCGCTTCGCGCAGCCTTTGCGTGACTATCGAGCGGACGGTCGGAACGTCCTCGATCCGGAGCGTGGACTGCAGTTCAGCGCGTTCATTCATTGTCTGTCGCCTTCATCCCGCCTTTCGCGATGACGCCTGAACGGAGGCCGTCGGCATCGCCGCCATCACGGCTCAATCGCGATTGACCGTCAGAATCGTCATCTCCGCAATTTGTACTCCCACAAGGATCGTCATGCGATGGACCAGCCTCCATCGATCGGTAGCGTCGTGCCGGTAATATCTTGCGCGGCCTCGCTCGACAGGAAGACGGCCATGGCGCCGACGCTTTCGGTAGCGACAAACCGCCGGCTCGGCTGGCGGGTTGCGAGATAGTCGCTGGTCGCCTGTTCGACCGAGCTGCCTTGGCTCACAGCGGTGGTTGCGATCTTGGCCTGAATGGCCGGCGTCGGCAGCGTGCCCGGGCAAAGCGCATTGCAGGTAATTCCGATTGTCGCCGTCTCGAGTGCGACCGCACGTGTGAGGCCGACAATGCCGGTCTTGGTCGTCACGTAGTCGACGCGGTCCGCGACCGCGCGCGTCGAATAGATCGACGCCATGTTGATGATGCGGCCCCAGCCGCGCTGCTTCATGGCGGGCAGGGCAAGGCGGATCAAATGGAACGGCGCTGACAGATTGACCGCCAGCGCCTCGTCCCAGTGTTCCCACGGAAATTGCTCGACCGGCGCGAAGTGCCGGACCACTGCATTGTTCACCAGGATGTCGATCGCGCCGAGACGGCCGAGCAGATCGTTCATCATGGCCTCGATCGATAAGCGTTGCGCGAGATCGGCGCCGATGCTGATGGCATCGACGCCGTGGCGCGCACGCAGGCGATCCCTGGTCTCTGTTGGCTCGATCAGGTCATGCAGGACGACATTGGCTCCCGCGCCAGCGAGGCCGTCCGCCACGGCTTCGCCAAGGCCGGCGGTCGCGCCTGTCACGAGAGCCCATTTGCCATTCAGCATCGGTCAGCTCCGGAGTTAACTCTTGGGCCAGAACGGCTCGGCGAGCGCCAGTTGCGGCGGGAAGACCGTGACGGGCACGCCGGACTGCCACTGCACGATGGTCATACCAGCGCCGACCCGGCGGCCCTTGTCGTCGAACTTGATTTCGCCGAGCGGATAGTATTTCGAGGGGCCGCCATCCATCGTGCGCAGGGCGTCGGCGACCGCGACCCGGTCGGCCTTGCCGGCTTTCTCAAGCGCATCCTTGATCAGCCGTATGTCGCCATAGGTGGAGATCGCATTCTGGGTCATCCAGGGCTCCTTGTAGCGGGCCTTCAATCCGTCGATCAGGGCTTCATGGCTCTTCGCGCCCCAGCTTGCGACGCAGGTCAGCACGCCCTGCAGGAGCTCGGCGCGTAGAGGCGTGAGATCGGCACCAACAGTCCGACCTTTACCTCAGCCGGCTGCTGGGCCCACAGACGAGATGACGTCAATCCAATCGAAGCGCCGGCCAGCAGAGTGCGCCGCGTGATCCCTTTCATGATGTATCCTCCCTCATTTGTGTTTTTTGCTTTGTGATTTTGTTTTATGATTTCGTTCTATGATCGCGCTCTATAATTTCTTGGGCCAGAACGGCTCGGCGAGCGCGAGGTCGGGCGGATAGACGGTGACGGGCACGCCCGATTGCCACTGCACGATGACGACCCCGGCGCCGACCCGGCGGCCCTTGTCGTCGAACTTGAGCTGGCCGCCCGGATAATATTTCGACGGCCCGCCATCCATGGTCCGGAACGCATCGGCCACCGCAAGCCGGTCGGCCTTGCCGGCTTTTTCCAGCGCGTCCTTCATCAGCCACATGTCGCCATAGGTCGAGATGACGTTCTGCGTCATCCAGGGCTCTTTGTACTTGGCCTTCAGTTCGGCGATCAGGTCCTCATGGCCCTTCGAGCCCCAGTTGGCGACGACCGTCATGATGCCCTGAACGACGTCCGGGCTGACGCTCTGCAGCATGTCCGGCTCTGCGATCGTGATGCTGAAGGAGACCGTGGGAATCTTGCCCTGGCCAAGCCCGAACTCGTTGATTTTTTCCAGGCCGAGTTTCGCGTCCGACACGGCATTGGGCATGAACAAGAGAAGATCGGGGCGGGCGGACCTGACCTTCTGGATCAAGGGCGTGGCGTCGGAGAGCGGCGGGGTCCAGACCTCCTCGACGATCAGTTGGAGGCCTTCCTGCGCGAGGATCTTTTCCTTGAGCGCTTTCGCCGTCGCGACCGAGGTCGCCGTATTGTCCATCAGCATCGCCACCGTCTTGGGGCGCTTGCCGGATGCGGCCTCGGCGAGTTTCATCAGTTGAGGTACGCCGATTTCGGACTGCCGGCTCGCCGGCGCCGCGGTCTGGAAGATGTATTTGAAACCGCGCTCGGTCAGAAGATCGGAATAGGACAGCGTCAGCACCGGCAGCTCGGCCCGCTCGGTCACCTCCGTCACCGCGAGCGTGAACGAGGAGAGATAGGCGCCGGTCGCGGCAACGAGATCGGTCTCCTGCGCCACCATGCGCTGCGCCGCATTCTTGGCTTTCTCCGTCGTATCTCCGCAATCGATCACCACGAGCTTCAGCTTGGCGCCGCCGAGCGATTTGATGCCGCCTTGCGAATTGATGTGCTCGATGCCCATCTCCGCGCCCATGCGCATCACCTGCCCCGGGCGCGTATAGATGCCGGACAGCGGAACGATCAGGCCGACCTTCACCTCGGCCGGTTGTTGCGCCCGCACCACCGTCGAGAGTCCCACAGCGGCTGCGCCCGAAAGTACGCCGCGTCGCGTCAGCGACGTTTTGGTTGTCCTGTTATAGCTCATTGTTGGTTCCCAGTTCTTCGTTGGTGGTTTATCTCTCACATGCCGAGATAGGCTCTGCGCACCCGATCGTCCGCGCGGAGCGTTTGATTGTTGCCTTCAAGGGCCACGCGGCCCGCTTCGAGAACGTAGCCGTGATCGGCCGATTCAAGCGCTTCCGCCACGCGCTGCTCGACCAGCAGGATTGTCAGCTTCGATTGCCGGCGGATCTCGATCAGCCGTTCGAAGATGAAATCGGCGATCGCCGGCGACAGCCCCATCGAGGGTTCGTCCAGCATCAGGAGCTTGGGCGAGGACGCAAGCCCGCGTCCGATCGCCAGCATCTGCTGCTGCCCGCCGGACAGCGTGCCGGCGAACTGGTCGCGGCGCTCGGCCAGCACCGGCAGCCATTCGAAGATGCGTCCGATGTTCTGTTTCCAGTCGCGCCGGCCGGCCTCGGTGATCGCGCCCATTTCGAGATTTTCCATCACAGTGAGTGAAGGAAACACCTGCCGTCCTTCGGGGACGTGGGCGATGCCGAGATGTGCGCGCCGCGCGGGCTTGACGGAGAGGAGGTCGGTATCCTCGAAGGCGATCGACCCGGCGCTCGGCCGCACTATCCCTGAGATCGTCTTGAACAGCGTGCTCTTGCCGGCGCCGTTCGGCCCCACGATCGCGACGAATTGGCCCGCGTCGACCCTGATCGAGACCTCGCTCAGCACGGGGATCGCCGAATAGCCGGCGCTTAAGGCCTCAATGCGGAGCATAGGCCACCCATTTTTTGCCGAGATAGGCCTCGATGACGCGGGCATCGCGGGTGACTGCTTCCGGCTCGCCCTCGACGATGACAGCGCCATGGTCGAGGACGAGGAAACTGTCGACCAGGCGAACCATCGCCTGCATCGTGTGCTCGATGATGGCGATCGTCATGCCCTCGCGCGCCAGCCGCTGAATCACGGCGACGACCTCGTCCGCCTCGTCATGCCCGAGGCCGGCCAGCGTCTCGTCCAAGAGCAGGATGCGCGGCTGCCCGGCCAGCGCGCGGGCGAGCTCCATCAGCCGCAATTCCTTGGTGGTGAGTTCGCCGGCGAGGCGGCCTGCGATCCCGGACAGGCCGACGCGGGCAATCGCGTCGGCCGCCAGCCGCAGGGCTTCCGCGTCGGTCTTGGCGCGGACATAGGCGCCCACCACGACGTTGTCCGAGATTGACATGCGCAGGAACGGCCGCATGATCTGGAAGGTGCGGCCGATGCCGGCTTCGCACAGTTGGTGCGGCTTGCGGCCCGACATGTCGCGACCGTCGATCAGGACTTCGCCCGCGGCGGGCTGCAGGAAGCCGTTCAACAGGTTGAAGAGCGTGGTCTTGCCGGCCCCGTTGGGACCGATGATGCCGAGGATATCGTTTCGGCGCAGCTTGAAGCTGACGTCCTGGACCGCTTTCAATCCGCCAAAGGAGCGCGAGAGGTTGCGGACTTCCAGGATGATGTCGCCCGGCATGGACGATCGATCCCGAGGCGCGGGCTTGGACGGTAAATCGTTCGCCGCTGAAGGATCCGGCGCAGTGAGCGAGGCCGGAGAGGGTGATGCCGGTCGCTTGCGCGACAGGTCGCGGATCTTCCAGAATAATCCCTCGGGCGCCAGCAGGATGACGCAGATGATCGCGAGGCCGAAAATCACGCCCTGGATTCCCGGGATGCGGGAGCCGGCCTCGGCGTTGAGGATTTCGGCGAGCGGGATGAGGATCACCGATCCGATCACCGGTCCCCAGACCGTTCCGACGCCGCCGAACATCGCGACCGTCAGCGCCTGCGCGGACACCAGCATGCCGAACACCGATTGCGGCGTCACAACCAATAGCACGACGGCGTAGAATCCGCCGATCGCACCGGCGACCGCTCCGCTCACGGCGATGGCGCGGAGCTTCCAGGCCAGCGTGTTGATGCCTGCGGCTTCCGCCGCGGCCTCGTTCTGCTTGATCGCCAGCAGCGCCATGCCGAACCGCGACCGCTCGATCATTTGTGTGAGCAGGATGGTTCCGAACAGCATCGCCAGCGCCAGCAGCGTATAGATTCGCGGATCGCCGAACTGCATGTAGGCGATCGGGCTGTCGCGCTTGATCGGCAGCGTGATTTCCTGAAAGCCCAGCCATTCGAAGACGTAGAGAATGGCGAGCGGATAGGCGAGCATCGCCAGCGCGAAGTAATGCCCCTGCAGGCGGAAGGTCGGAAATCCGATCGAGAGGCCGGCGATGCCGCCGAGCATGGCGGCGATCGGGATCAAGACCCAGGGCGGCAGGTCGAGATAGATCTGGCCGAGCGCGGTCGCGTAGGCGCCAATTCCGAAGAATGCGGCGTGGCCGAACGAGATCAGGCCGGTATATCCGCTGAGCAGATTCCACGACAGGCCGAAGATCGCCCAGACCGGAACCAGCGTCAGCATCAGCTGATAATAGGAGTTGCTGACCGTCAGCGAAACCGCCGCATAAAGGACTGCGAAAACCACAACCGGCAGGAGCGTCCGCGATACCTGCTGCATCGTTACGTCCTCTCGACCAGGCGCCCGAAAAACCCTTGCGGGCGAAAGAAGATGATCAGGAGGAAGACGACGAAGATCGCGGCGTTCTGCAGTTGGGTCGGCAGCACAAGCGTCGACATTTGCTGCACGAGGCCGATCGTCATGCCGCCCCAGAACGCGCCGATGATGCTGCCCATGCCGCCAAGCACCACGCCGGCATACATGACGATGACATATTCGAGGCCGACGAAGGGATGGAACGGATAGTTGGTGGCGAGCAGCCCGCCCGCGACCGCCGTGATGCCGGTGCCGATCGCGAACGCGAGGCGGTGCGCGCGATCGACGTCGATGCCCATATAGGTCGCCGCGGTGGGATTGTCGGCTGCCGCGCGCAGAGATTTGCCGAGTCGCGAGCGCGTGATCAGCAGCGTCAGGAGCGTCATCGTCACGAGCGAGACGACGGCGTCCACGCCGCGCGCCTTGTTGATGAAGACGCTCATGTCGAAGAACGGACCGAGCTCCCAGGCCGAGCTCGACAAGGGTGTGCGGATCGAAGCCAGAACTGATCCGAAAACGATCAAGCCGCCGTTTTGCAGGACCAGCGCGATCCCCAAGGTGAGAATGAGCTGGGCGTAGTGACCCTCGCCCTCGAGCGCGGCGGTGCGCGTGCCGGAGACGCGTGAGATCAAGGCGAGATGGATCACATAGCCGAAGACGGCGAGTACGGGGCCGGCCAGCAAGATGGCGACGAATGGTCCGATAGCGTTGCCGAATGTGGCCTGAATGCCAAACGCGGTGAACAGGTAGAATACCGTGTACATCCCGAGCATCATGAAATCGCCGTGGGCGAAATTGATCACCCGCATGACGCCGAAGATCAGCCCGAGCCCGACGCACATCAGACCATAGACCGCACCGATCAACAGTCCGGCGGTCAACGCTTGCAGGAAGCCTTCGATTGCTTGTGTCACGGCTGCCCTCGTGCCGGATTGGAGCCGCGTGCGGTGATGCCGATCGCCAATCTGTAGGCCAATCTCGGGTCAGCCATTTCGATTTTCTCTCGTTCCTATCGCTGCGAGATGCGCGTCAGGACGCGGGCCGCAGCCGTTGGTTCATGGGTTCGAGCCGGCAATGCGCGGGTATCGCGCTGCTGTCAGAAAGCGCGTCACAGGTCTCGACGAGCAGCTCGAGCGCCCGCGCGATGCCTATGGCCTGAGCGCTCCACGGATGATGCCGCGCCTCGAACGCACAGGAGAGAAAGTCGAGCAGACAGGTCTTTGCCTTTGCGAGGACGTCCGAATCGAAACGGTCGAGATCGACGGCAAGCGCCGTTCGCGTGAGCTGCCGCGCCAGGGAAGTCTTGCTTGGCCCCGCCGATCCGATCGTCATCGCAGTCGCCGCTCCCTCCGCCGCGCGAGGCTAACCGCGCATCTCCACGCCGGCCCACTCCTCGAGGACTTTTGCGATCGACGTGAAGTCGGAGGAAGCGCCATATTTGGCATTGGTGATTGCAAGCATCTGGCGGACGACCGCGCCGCACACCATCGGTACGCCCATCGCTTCCGCTTCATCGACGCAAAGCCGCACGTCCTTGTAGGAGAGGCCGGTCGTGAAACCGAAGTCGAAGGTGCCGGGCAGTACCGCGCGGGGGAATTTGTCTTCGGAGGCGCTGTTGCGCCCGCTGCTGGCATTGATGATATCGATCAGCACCTTGGCGTCGACGCCGCCCTTGACGCCCATCGCGACCGCCTCGGAGGTGATCACGAGCGCGGCCGCCGCCATCAGGTTGTTGGCGAGTTTGGCGGTCTGCGCCGTGCCCGGCTTGTCGCCGGTATAGAACAGCTTGCCGAAATGCCTGAGGATTGGCTCGACCTCCTCATAGGTCGCTTTCGGGCAGGACACCATGACCGCAAGCGTGCCGTTCACCGCGCCCTTGATGCCGCCGCTGACCGGCGCATCGACCAGTGTCATGTCTCGCGGCTTCAGCCCCTCTGCGATCAGCTTGGCCGCGCCGGGGCCGGTCGTCGACAGGTCGATCACGATGCGCGCGCGGTTTCCCGCCATGATTCCGTCAGGTCCGAGCGCGACCGCCTTGACGATGTCGGGGGTTGGCAGGCTCGCGAGCACAATGTCAGCGCTGGACGCGACCTCGGCGGGCGATCGCGCAAGGCGCGCGCCGCGGGCGACGAGCGGTTTGGTTGCTTCAGCCTGCGCGTCGTAGACGGACAACGCATAGCCGGCGTCAAGCAACCGGGCGGCCATTGGGCCGCCCATCCGGCCCGTTCCAATAAAGCCGATCGTTTCTTCCGCCATCGCCTCGTTCCCCGCCGCGCCGCGTCGTCGGGCGCGCTATTGTCGTTTGGTCGTCGGATGCCTCGGAGGACCCTCTTCTCGTCAAGTGTCCAGATTGTCAGTTAATCTGTCAAGCATAAGATTTGGATCGACAGGCCGAGGCCCGGCGACATAGGATTTGAACAACAGCAACCGAGGAATTCGCTCCGTGCGGCAGAATGAAGCGCCAGATGAAACGTCGAGCGCCAGCGCAAGGCTAGCAAGCTTCGTTGCCGCCGCGTCATGGGCGGACGTCGCGGCGCAAAGTCATGAAGCCAAGCGTTCGATTCTGAACTTCTTTGCGACCGCGCTCGGCTCGGCCTGTGATCCGGCTGTGACGTCGGCGTTGCGCGCGTTGTTCCCCTTCAGCGGGGCCGCGACATCCACGATCATCGGCCGGCCGGACCGGCTCGATGCGCTCGGTGCTTCCTTCGTCAACGCGATCTCGGCCAACCTGCTCGATTTCGATGACACCCATATGGACACGATCATCCATCCAGCGGCCCCCGTCGCCGCGCCGGTTCTGGCGCTGGCAGAGGCGAGGGGATCATCGGGGCGCGACGTGATCAAGGCCTTCGTTCTCGGGGTGGAGATCGAGTGCCGGATCGGAAACGCGGTTTCTCCCGGTCACTATGCGCGCGGCTGGCACATCACATCGACCTGCGGGGTGTTCGGCGCGGCCGCGGCCTGCGCCAGGCTGCTCGGCCTTCCGGCGGACGGAATCGCGAATGCGATCGGCATAGCTGCGAGCCAGTCGGCGGGCATTGTCGAGAATCTCGCCAGCGCAGCCAAGAATGTCAGCGTCGGCAACGCGGCGCGCAACGGGCTGTTCGCCGCGCTGCTTGCCGAGCAGGGCTATGCCGCTTCACCGCTCGCGATCGAGGGACCGCTTGGCTGGGCGCAGGCCATGGGCGACGAGCCGGATCTCGAACGGATGCTGGGCGATCTCGGCAGGAGCTGGGAGATCGCCAAGAATACCTACAAGCCCTATCCGGCCGGCATCGTGTTTCATGCCGTCATCGATGCCTGCGTCAGATTGCGCGCGAGGCTCAGCGGACGCATCGACACGATCGCGGCCGTTACCGTGCAGGGCTCGGCACTGCTGCTGGCGCGGGGCGACCGTGCGGTTCGCAACGAGCGCGACGCCAGGGTTAGCATCCATCATTGTGCCGCTTGTGCGCTGTTGCTGGGCACGGCCGGTGTTGCGGAATTTTCGGAAGCGACCGTCGTTCGGCCGGATATCGTGGCACTGCGCCAGAAGGTGAGGGCGGAACTCGATGCGTCCCTGCCGGATGGCGCCGCGCGGGTCGACATCCAACTGCTGTCGGGCGAGAAGCTCGGGGAGACCGTGATGGCCGCACGCGGTAGCCTCGTCGACCCGCTTTCGGACGCAGATATCGAAGCAAAGCTGCGCGCTGGTCTGCGGCTTGGCGGAGCGGACTGGGACGGAGAGGCCGTCATCGACGCGGTCTGGCGCCTGGATACGCTCGCCGACATTTCCGTCTTGATGAGCATGCCGCGCGGGAATCGGCCGGTGGCCGACGAAAGTCTTGCGGCGTCGATCCACGACGCCGTCGGGAAGTTTTAGACCTCAACCATTGGAAGGGATTGATCATGAGCAACAGCCCACTGTTCGAAAAAGGCCTCAAGGTGCGCAAGGAGGTGCTTGGCGAGGACTACGTCAACAAGTCGATTGCCGGGGCCGATGAGTTCACACGAACAATGGCGGAGTGGTCGACCGAGTTTTGCTGGGGCGCCTTGTGGACACGGCCGGGGCTCGACCGCCGCACCCGCTCGATCGTCAATCTGGCAATGCTGGGCGCGCTCAACCGGCCCCATGAATTGAAGCTGCACGTCAAGGGCGCGCTGAAGAACGGGCTGACCAAGGACGAAATCAAGGAAATTCTGCTCCAGGTCGCCGTATATTGCGGCGTACCTGCCGGCATCGACGCCTTTCGAAATGCGCGCGAAGCCTTCCGAGAGCTGGAAAATCAGTGATTCCGCAGCTATCGTTCGGGGTGAGGCGCGACTCATCCCTTATTTTAAGGCTTCCCGGGCTCCTCAAGACTGAACAAATCTGTGCAGAAGGCTCGGGGATGCCTATCGGATGGTCTAATGTGCCTCGGGTTCGAATCAGAGGAGACACGATGTCCACCCAGATGTCCAAATCGCAGTTGATCGAAAAGCTTGCGACCAGCACTGAACTTTCCAAGCGAGATGTAAAGAACGTCATGGAAACACTGACCGATGTCGGTCACAAAGAACTTAAGAAAAATGGCGTGTTTCTCGTTCCTGGCTTTGCTAAGTTCGTCGTGATCAAGAAGCCGGCGACCAAGGCCAGGAAGGGCACCAACCCGTTTACGGGTGAGGAGATGATGTTCAAGGCCAAGCCCGCTCGCAAGATTGTGCGGGCACGGCCGGTCAAGGCAGCGAAAGACGCGGTCTGAAGCAAAGGCCCCCGCAAGGGGGCCTTTTGTTCGAGCGGCTCGGGTTCCTGGCTTTTGGTTTCCAGGGCTTTTGGTTTCCAGGCTTTTGGTTTCCAGGCTTTTGGTTTCCAGGCTTGGGTTTCCCAGGGCGGAATCAACTTGAGTAGCCGAGCGCTTTATAAGCGGCTCGCGAGCGCGTTGTGTGACGCTTCGCCGGCGGCAGAGGGCGGCAGGCTGCCCCGCCGCCGGTTGCGAATCCGGTCCCGCCAGTCCGATAAAATCTCGTTTGTTAGCCCAGCCCCGACGGCGGACCGTGGGCTGCCTGCCGGGTGGCGGCGATCTCGATGAACGTCCCGCGCGCCTTGTTGAGCGGCTCCATCAAACATCAGCATGACGCCGGATGAGATATTTTCGGAGAATGGTTCGCGTCGCGCATCACGTCTTCTTTGCGCCGGCCGAGCGCAAATCGACCTTGCTTCCGGCCCCAGCGCAGTCAGAATACGGTATGGAGCTTGAGGCTGGAAAAGCCGGGCTCCTTGCTCAAGCATGAATTCATTTTGGGAGGCGTTTCATGAAAGCGGGACGAGTTGCCCTCGCAGCCATTGCCGTCGCCGCGCTAACTTCCGGACCGTCGGAAGCGAGAACCTACGCGCATCGACATGGCCACTATGGCTGTTATCTGTATGACGATTACACGCGCAGCAACGCGTTGTCGGTGAATAGCTATATCTATCCCGCCGCCAACTGGGGACCGTTCTTCCGCTGCCACCTGTATTACTCGCCGGTCTATGTCGTTCCGGCCGTTCCTTATTAGCGTGCCGGCGGCGGAGCGCCCCGCTATCGGCGTCGCGTCCGATCGATCATGAGGCTCACGTGAAGCCGCAGAAGCGAACGCCGCTGCCGCAAGTCAATATGCGATCCGATATCGATTTTCGGCTTCAGGCCGGCTTAATCGCGCGGCGTCTTACCACCAGATCATTGGCCTCTCGGGCGCGCCGCAAACGATGGCCCGGTGCCTTTCGACACCGGAGGGCGTCTCGACGCTAACGGTCTTGATGCAGCCGGGGTAAATGGCGAGGTTGTAGTGGAAAGGCGCCGAATTGAAATAACCATGGATCCGGCAGAGATGGCCGAGGTCCGGACCGCAGCGAGTGAGAGGATAGAGGCGTCCGTGCGCCGATGCCGGATTGGAGAGGCCGACCAGCAGCGCAGCAACGGTTGCGGCAAAAACGATCTTGGTGACGTGCGCCATTTCCTGATCCTTGCAGTACAGCTTTCTGATGACAATGCTTGGCGGGCTCAGCATAAACTGTGACCTATGGCTTCGCCAAGCGAATGCGACGGTGCCGGCCGGCGCAAGCCTTCTTTGTGGCCCGGTGTTGCATCTAAGGAACCTCGAGTAACCGTGATGTCGCCATGGGTATGGACCGGGTTACCGCAGTCGCTGGGCGCTGCCCCTACGAAAATCTTGTTATTTCAAAAAATTACGTGGTTTAATTCGACCCGCAATGGATCAGCCTGACACGGTTATGAACCCGGAATTTCCAAAGGTCGATCAGGACAGGGCGGTCTCACCCCACGCGCAGGAGATCGAATACGCGCTGATTCTCCAGCGGCTGATCAATACGGTGAACGAAGATCCCGCGCAGATGCGCCTGACGATCTACGAGTTTGCGCGCGCCAGGCTGAAGATCGACACGTGCTGGGCTGACCTCAGCGAACAGAATCGGCTGGCCGCCGCGCTCGAAACAGCGATCCATGGGGTTGAGGACTTTTCGGCCCGTCGCGAGGAAAGGGAGCGACTGCCTCCCCCGGCTGCTTCGGCGCAGATTGGATCGGCAACTCCCGCCACGCCGCCGTCGACATCGGTGGCAACCGTCGTCCCGTTCACCCCGGCGCCGGAAGACATTCTCCTGCCGCGGAGGGGTTATCTGCCTCCCGAGATGCAGCCCATCCTGGAAGTCCAGACACGGGCGTTATTGTCGACGCTTGCCCGGTTTGCCGTTGGCATGCTGCTGTTCATCGCCGTGGCAAGTCTGGCATATCACAGGGAACGGCTGCCGTTTTTGGGCGAGCACTTGAACTTTTCTCACCCGACGTCGCCGACGGTCACCAAGTCGGTCGCTTCGCCATCCACGCTGGACGCCTCGCAACAGGCCTCCGCCCCCGCGGATGGGAAGACCGCCGAGCATCCATCCAGTTCGCTGCCATTCCCGGTGCCGACTGACTACGGTGTATATGCCTTGAACGGCGGGACGCTCAGCGAGCTCCAACTCCTGCCGGAGCGGGTGCCGGACAAGCGGATCGCGATGTCCACTCCCGTCAATGAGCCCAGCCGGACAACGCTCGCTGATGGAAAAGCAAGGTTTATCCTGTTCCGCCGCGACCTTGCCGGCAACGCGCCGGATCGGATGGACGTTCGCGTGGTCGCTCGCGTGGTTCGTGCCCTGACGTTCGATGCCAAGGGCAAGCCGGGTTACACACCGGTCTCCGACGCCTGGAACATCCGCAATATGACGTTCGAGTTCAGGGTGCGACCGATTGCCGGGAATCCCGAAATGCTGCTGGTGCAGTCGGAGAAGCCTGATTTTACGCTCCCTGCCGGTCGCTATATCCTGGTTCTGAGAGACCAGGGATATGACTTTACAGTTCCGGGCAAGGTCACCGATCTTGCGCAATGCCTCGAGCGAACAGATGCGGCGAACGGCGCATTCTACTCAGAATGTCAGAAGCCCTGAAATGATCCTCGTCGGCTGACCGCTCATGCCGATCCGAAGGTGGCGTCACGTCACGGGATGCGCCACGCGCGAGGACTCGCCTGAGAAGCTCCGCCGCCACCAATCCCAGAAAATAGCTGGCTTGCAGGATGGTCTGCGCAATCAGGATCGTCAGCGCGGTGTTCAGAAAGCTGAACCCGCTGCTCACGGCAACGACGACCGAAACGAGAAGCAGAAGCGCTACAATCAACAGCAGAACTCTAATTCGGAACATGACGCCCGTGATGAGGCCCATGATCGCTAGCGCGATGGCGGCATATCCCATTCCAACGTCCCTGTTCCCGGTCAGCAATTGCCCCGTGTGCGCGCGGAACGATTCCGCGCCGCAAGAGAGCCAATTGCGGAAGCAAAGGTTGATACTACGAATACTGAATTTGGGTTCGCTGGCCAGCTACACGACCTATCGCGAATCGCGTCAG
>WNGJ01006653.1_pt1 | contig 18262 bp, 22 predicted proteins | sample 5400611 | NCBI WGS metagenome assembly WNGJ01 (sample SAMN13153375, study PRJNA577476) | soil metagenome | isolation source: 40 cm soil or saprolite under Garry oak tree replicate 1 | place: USA:California | collected 2016-06-15 | reverse complement strand
CCTTTGATCTGCTTCCTGATGTACTCCTTGCTAGCTATGGCCTCATTCATGAAACGGCCCATGTCGTCTCTGTTTGGGTTGTTGAAATCGTAAATGTAGTCTTCGGTGATAATGACCACGCCGTAACGCTTGCACAAGTTAGCAAATGCCGTGGGTGTGATTAAGTCTTCATCTCTCGTTATCCTGTCTACTGACACGACGAGTACCGCGCTAGCTTTGCCTGACTCAATCACATCGGTAAGTGCCTGTAGCCCTGGACGCTGATCTATTCGCAACGAGCCGCTTACTTGCGTCTTCTTAGCAAGCTGATTTTCTACGTACAATATCCACTGTTCGTCATGCGTCCAGCCCATTTCCGTAGCGCGTTCAAGTAGCCCGTCTCTCTGCTCCATAGCGGAATAGATGTTACTGACGTACTGCTTGCTGCTTGACTGCCTAGCATAGATAAGGAGTAGCTTCTCAGTGTTGAGTGCGAGGGTGCCGAGTGCATACCGTTGCGCGTCTATGCGTTCCTGCTCCAATTGCGCTTGTGTCTTTAACCTTGCCACCGTTTACCTCTTACCTTTACCTCTACAATAATCAATCTGTGTACATGCCCTGGTCTAAGCAGTATCACCATAAACACACGATACGAAAAGCAGTCCTCATCCCCTGCTTCCCCGTCGCCTAGCTCCAGACAACCGCTTTCATCCTGGTAACGTTCCAGCATACCGCACCCCCTATTCTACCATATGTACAGCCCTAACCACGTACCCAACAATCTCCCCTACGTCGTGCCTTAGCCTGTAGTCATCTAGCGTGCCATTCCGCCGCATGTTGGCAAGGTTCGTCACGATGTCAACAAGTACCTGCTCATTGATGGTCTGTCCGATGTCATAGCGTGGGTCGTCTGCTCGTATCCCGTCAGACATGCCCTGTCTGAAAGCGTGTGAGTCAATGCCCATGCCCTCTGGTACTGGTACTTGGCCCCGCGTACGCTGGGGTACTATGATGGTTTCTCCTAACATGCTTGTGTCCTCTCTCTGTGAGTGTTAATATATACGCTGCAATGAGTAATATGTATTCACTACATAGCATACAATGAGGGTGTACATAAGTCAAGAGGAATGTTACAATGCCACGAAAACACAGGAGCGATAGAACGCACATGCTACGCTTACGAGTCAAGGAAGTAGCTAAGGAAAAGGGTATATCAATGGCTAAGCTAGGACGTATGGCAGACTTAAACCAGCGTACCATACAGTCTATTTACAATGACCCCTATAGAGACGTGGCATATTCAACGCTCGTCAAGTTGGCGCGTGCTCTCAACGTGACTGTTGACGACCTGACAGAGGAAGTACCAGACGATACTCCAAAGAGTTGAACGACTCCTAGGAGTGAATACCCCTCACTGAGTACTATCTACTCAATACACCCATTTGTTGCTGTATTGACCAACAGACCGCCTATCTCATTCTAGACTACCAATCTATACCTACCCTTTCAAAATCGCTTCTCATTCGCACGTTGGGTGTTATGCTTTGCAATACTAGCTAACTTTGCTATACTGGCCTGGATTAAATCATGTTGTAACGGAGGTGGCACAATGGGAGATAAGAAAAGTTCATGGTGGCAGAACATAAGACAACATCCATTCATCGTTGCGGGGATTATTGTAGTGATATTTGCACTCACTGCATTCGCTATTGCGGTTATTAAGTTTGGTTGGGACTGGACAGGTTTCAATGGTGGATACGGCAAGATAACTAATCATACACCTGCCAAAGATACGGAGTTGCCACCAGCAAGAACCCTTTGGGATTGGCTACAACTCCTTATTATTCCACTGGTCTTAGCAGTTGCTGCCTTGCTGTTCAACCGTGCCACTACTCGTGCTGAACAGAAAATTGCTGCACAACGCTATGAACAAGATCAACAAATCGCCCTAGACAAGCAACACGAAGACCTGTTACAAGCCTACCTTGATCGCATGTCAGAATTGTTACTTGAAAAAGACCTTCGCACGAAACCATCTGAAGAGGTCAAGAACGTTGCGCGTGTGCGAACGATTACCGTCTTGACGCAGTTAGATGCAAGACGCATTGGATATGTCTTCACTTTTTTACGGGAAGCAGGACTCATGTCAACAACATCAAGCGACAATGTAGTGAGCTTGAAAGATGCTGATCTTCGTGCAGTGAAGTGGAGTCATGCCGACCTCAGGGGAGTAAACCTCAGCGGAGCCAACCTCAACGGAGCCGACCTCAGCGGAGCCAACCTCGACAGCGCCCACCTCAACGGAGCCAACCTCTACAAAGCCAACCTCAGCGGAGCCATCCTCTTCGGAGCCAGCCTCGAAAGAGCCAACCTCAAAAGAGCCAACCTCTACGAAGCCGGCCTCATCGAAACCATCCTCTACAAAGCCAACCTCAGCGGAGCCGGCCTCAGCGAAGCCGGCCTCACCCAAGCCGATCTGAAAAATGCTAGGAACATTACTATTGAAGAATTGGAAAAGCAAGCCAAGTCACTCGAAGGCGCAACCATGCCTGATGGGTCTATACATCCATAGAACTTCTCTGCACTTAGTAGCCCCGTCTCGCATGCTTTCCTTGTAGGCTCATAAAGATATGCCTCTGAACTGGCAATTTCTACCAATAAAGAGGCAATATTCGGCAATTTCTAGTCGATATTTGACCTATTTCTGGCCTATATTTTTATGTACTGGCTGCTTCCGTTCCCTGGCTTGACGTGTGCATAGCGCGTAGTCGTTACCAGGGACGCATGACCGAGACTCTGCTGTACGACATGGATTGGAGCGCCATTATCAAGGGCATGGGAAGCGTTAGCATGTCGTAACCAGTGAGCGGATACGTTGCCAGTGATACCCGCTCGTCGTGCAGCGTCAAGCACGATACGATCAACTTGGCTTGCATCCATCGGGAACACGCCGCCCTTGCCCTTACGTGACTGGAAAACGTACCTGTCTTTACCAAGAAACCTACCATCAAGGCTAGTCAGTTCATCGTACATGCCTTGACTTATCAACACGAAACGTTGCCGTTCACCTTTCCCCCACACGTCAAGTACAGCACCGTCTCCCGTCTCCCTGATGTCTTCCCACTTCAACGCTGTGACCTCACTGACTCTGAGTCCAGAATGATACATCAGACGTAGCATAGCATGGTCTCGCTTGCTCTCAGTCCTGTCGATCATCCTTATCACGTCTGCCTCACTCAGGATGCGTTGTGCAAGTTTGGAGTGCTGTTTAGGTGCCTTGAGTGCCTTACCGTAGTTGATAGGGAACACGGTAGGGAATAGTTCAGTACAGTATGTGAAGAGTGACTTCAAAGCGTTGGTGTGGAGTGCCTTTGTAGCATCACTTCCTGTAACGGTGCCTAGATATTCAAGCAAGTCTGCAAGCGATACGGTAGCTAGTGGCTTGTTGACATGCGCTCTAAACGAGTCGATCACATGTGCATAGGAACGTCGTGTATGCTCACTTGCCTTAAGTGAGAGCCACATGTTTATGAGCTTGTCATCGTCGGGTGTCGTCTGTACTGGTACGAGTGCTTGTGTATTGGTCATTGGTGTTAACTCCTTAGCGATGCATGATAATTAATGTTATCTTGTATTCAAGACCGTACCACGACTGTCAAGTGTTTGTCAAAGCTATGTAGTGAAACTGAGTACTGGTAACGTGGTCGTCTCCTACTCGTCTCATGACTCGTAAGACTCCGCACGTTACGGACAGACGGACAGACAGCACTACCGATTAAAGGCATGTGATACGAGCGCAATCAGTATAGATGTGCTTACCCGTGTCCATCCCGATACCAGTCACGTTAGTCAGTAGTCGTGCCTGTCCGTCAAGAAAGCACGCACGCCTATACGCACGCGCCAGGGCAACCACGCGGGAGAACTACGCCGCTCGTCGCCACAGCCCGCAGGTACTTCGCTTAGTAAATGAACCACTTTCCCAACCTTGCGACATGCACGAACGGTTCTAGTGTACTGGACGGGACGATATTCAGGTAGTGTGGATGTAAGACTACTGGAAGACAGGATAATATGCCTTCACACCGCACTACAGGCCGATGCAGGGCATGCCCCCCACCCTGCACCATTAATCGGTAGCGTGTTCCCCCTACTGAGTCAAGAAGCCATGTTTCAGTAGGAGTAAAGAGAACTCGTACCTGATGCGCTCTTTAAGGCTATCCTTGTCATATGCGTAGCCAGTAGGGACGGTGGACTTACGAACTGACTTGCTTGTATTGACTGGTATCTTCTCTGCTACTGGGTTGGTTTATGTCGTACAGTTCGCTGGTCATAATCCGTTCTCTTCTTTCTCTTCAACTGGTTTCATAATCGCGTTACTGGGTTCGTGTTCCAGTAGCATGTAGCACAGATGTAACGTACGTGCTTCATACTGGCTGTCTATCTCGTCTGGTAACGGTGGTGTCTGGCTACGCACCTTGAGTAACGTAGCTTCAAAGTCAATCACGTTGGTACTTCTCCTTGTTTCTGTTGAGTTTAGTCTGTTTGGGATGTGCCCTCTCTTGAGCCACTGTCATACCCCACTGCTCCCGCTCTATAGGCTGCTCCAACGGTTCTACTGGTTTGAATGGTTTATAGAACGGCAAGATTTTACGTGCCGCTCGTTCCTCTTTCTCTCTCTCTATAGCTCGTCTCATGACTCGTTCGTGATAGTGGAACAAGCTTTCATGCGTGTCCCTCAAGGTGTGCTGCTTAGACCATTCAATAAGCCTAGCTAGTACCCGCTCGTCAACGCCCTCAAGTGATGCATCAGTCTTCCACGCTTCCACTACCGCACCTTGCTCTTGATGTACCTCACGAACGTCGGTAGGACGCCGCGTGACGGTTTACGTGGCTTACTTGGTCGGGTTAGTAGGACTGGTTGGAAGTGACCACGTACGACTAGGACTGGACGCGCCCCTACGCTATCGCTACGGGTCGGACTGGACTGGACTTTACCAGTGGGGGATGTTGGTTTAGGGGAACGTACGGTACAGCCTTTAACTGGCCGCTTACGCTTTTTCATGTGGATGTGTCTTTCATGCGGGGACTATTCAAACGCAATACGGGGACAATGGGGTGTGTGTGTGTGAAGAACGCGCTACCGATTAACGATAGTGGCTTGGGGATCGGCGCGAATGGACTTGTCTGTCTATGGACGGACACGCTAATGGATGAGCGCGGGAGGGGGATCGCGGAACTGGGGGAGGGTAAGCGTAGCGAAGCGTAGCCTGATGCTATCCAGTTAAACGGTAGGCGTTCTGGCTTGTGTACTGGTAGCAAGCCAGTAGATATACATACAGTAGTATGAGATATGTCTGTCGTTATCCTTACAACAGGAGTCAACAGAGGGTACTCCCGATAGTTGACGACTAGTTGGACACACTCCCCCCGACCGATATAGGACTGACTGATAGACTAAGACTTTTCTTCCATGTACTGAGATACTGTACTCAGTTCTCTGTACTTCTTAGTCTGAGGGAAGTACGCCTTAAGTTCATGCTCCTAACTTAAGGATACCATATCTGGTAAAAATCCTTGGCAAAAGTCAAGGGTACCCCCTTCGCAACGCTCCCCATCTGCCTTTACGACACATTTTTTATTTAATACCGCTTGCTTGGTACACTGTCCATGAGTGCATCATCTCCAACAGTAACGAATGTTTCAAGACTCCTAAAGAATGCTTCAAATGACATTCCCGTTCTCTCCTGTACCCTTGCTGCAAGTCTAAGCAAACTCTCTTCACGTTCCCGTTTCTCTTCTTGTACCTCATCCATATTCAGGTATAGCATCTGGAATGCTACCCACTGACCACGGTTTTCTATGGTGAAGTGTGCTACACGGTTTTCACCCTCAAATGTAACCTGTACTTCATACAAGGCATCGACATAGGCCAGATGTTCCCCGTTCCCACTAGGTACATATCCGTTGCTTTCCCTCAATATTCCTGTCTCACGTTTGGGTACAATCACAGCCTCAAGGAAAAACTCTTTAGCCTCTTTCACAATGCCTTGTGCTTCCTTCCTACTCATACCATCGTGTCTGACAGTCATTCCCATAAGCCTTGCGTCTTCCTCAATGCTGGCAAAGGGTGCAGCTTTTACTCCAACTTGCTTACTTTTCGTCATGCTTCATCTCCTATCCTGATCTATGCTATAGCAACCATTTGACGCTGTAACTTTTCTGCTTGTATCTCCAACGATGCAAGCACTAATGCGAACTCTGTTTTATCTGTTATCGTGATGGTGTTTCGTTTGCCCTTGCGCGTGACTGATGCAAGTATCACGTATCTTTGCCTTGCCCCTGGAATGTCCTGTACTTCTACTCTCAATGTTGGTACAGTCTCACGCAAAACTTGAGCTAAACCTTGTGCAATTTCCCAGTTCATTCCGTTACCTTTTCCCTTGCTCGTCTCGGAGTATATCCCACAAGATCGCTCAATCTAACCACCGTGACATTCCCAACCTTGCGAGTAGGAATACGATGATACTGCATCCAATTTTTCAGGGTATGGAAGTTCACACCCTTTGCTCTTGCTGCATCCGCAACGGTGCAATAATCGCTAACCAAAATGTCCATAGCTATGCCTCAATTCAGTCTGAGTTAATTGGTCGAAAGTGACCGATGTGATGAAATAAATAGCGACGTGGGAAGTGCGACCACGCCGCAAGCAGAAAAGAGTACTCAACAATGACGGATAGGGAAAATATTGGCTGTAGTTTCGTACCTGCGACTTGCAGCCAGGCTGAAAAGAAAGGGACAGAAAGGGAAGTGTCACGTATTCGTGACGTAAATAAAGGGATGAGGGGACAGATAAAACCCGATGCCATACCGAATTTTGTGTAATGGCGTATAGCGAGAAGGCGTTAAAGCCACTCCAAACCTAGCTTCCGGGCTTTTCTGCTATGTACCGTTACACAAAATTCGGTATGGCATCTAAAAACCCTACACCACTAGAACACCGTGGAGGTATCGTTTTATTCCCGATGGCGCATACCTCCCCCCTCCCCCAAAAAGTGGCTCTATATATAAGTGTAAGGATTTTTAGGCAAATGTCAAGCTGAACAGTTCGCGCGCCGCTCCACGCCAATGTTAACGGTCTGGTCTGTCACGCGCTCACTAGCTGGTGCAGGCTCACGATCAATTTACTAACTGTTGCTTCTGAACACGATCAGGATTACGGTGAGCAATAGCGCGGGCCAGAGCGTGTTCACAAGAATTGTAATACCTGCGTAAAATAGAGTCAGTGATAAATACAGGGGATTACGAGTTACTCGAAATGGGCCCTCAACCACAAGGGAGGTGGTTGGTTGCGTGGGGTTAACATTGGTATTCGCGCGCCTCATTGCTCTAAACGCGATGGTTATAAAAGTAAGCGCAAATCCTACTAGCGAACCACCGAGGATTGCTCTCACTACGCGCGGCAAGTAACGAACCAGATGTACAGGATAAAGAACATGGAGTATCAGTCCTAACAGCAATGGAATAGCGTATATCAATGGTGGGGGAGCTATTACTCCAGGATTGTCTCGCAATTCATTATTCATTATTGCTTCTCCATCTCTTGTTAAGAATCAACAATTATATTGCAAGCAAATGATACAACATCCTTGTGGTGGTATCCTGAAATGTCTGGTGCCTTGCACTATTGAGTTGGTGTATTGAACTCGTAAAGCTGCCCTTATTGAAAGGAAATGGCCATGCCAATTATTCGTACACCAGAAGAGCGTTTCCAGAACCTGCCAGATTTTCCATTTCAACCTCACTATGTCGATGTGAACGGATTGCACATGCACTACCTGGATGAGGGCCAGGGTGAAGTCATTCTCTGCCTGCATGGAGAGCCTTCGTGGTCATATCTCTATCGCAAAATGATCCCCATTTTATCGCGTAATCATCGCGTGCTGGCGATGGACTTCGTTGGTTTCGGTCGTTCGGATAAATTCACCGAGCGTAGCGAGTACTCCTTTCAAATGCACCATGATACCGTAGTTGGGTTCATCAATGCATTGGGACTTGAGCAAATCACCCTCGTTGTACAAGACTGGGGAGGATTGCTTGGACTAACAGTGGCAAGCGAGATGCCAGAGCGTTTCGCGCGTCTTGTGATAATGAATACGGGTTTGCCCACTGGGGACGAGCCAATGGGCAGAGGCTTTATGCGCTGGCGGGAATTCGCGATCAGTTCATCTGATTTGCCAATCGGGCTTGTAATTCAGAATGGAACAGCTAAACACGAGCTAAAACCAGAGATTCTTACCGCATACGAAAGCCCTTTCCCAGACGTGACCTATAAAGCGGGCGCTATGGCTTTTCCGCTACTTGTGCCCATCCGTCCCAACGATCCTGGTGCTACAGAAATGCGTAGGGCAAGAGAGGCGTTTTCGAAATGGCATAAGCCTGCATTGGTTATGTTCTCTGATAAAGATCCCATTACTCGCGGAGGAGATATTTTCTTCCGTTCCCTCATTCCCAGCGCGAAAGATCAACCTGAGATAGTGATTCATGATGCTGGACACTTCCTACAAGAGGACAAGGGGGAGGAGATAGCACAGCATATTGTGGACTTTATCGCGCGAACCTGGCATCAGGCAACATGAAGGATCTCAGGTGAGATTAAAGCGATGCCTGCATCCCCATGGTATGCAGGCATCGGAGATACAGGTAATTATTCAACCTGCACAACTACGACGATACCCCTCCAGGTGGAGTCGATGCCGGCCCCGGAGGAGGATTTGTTGGCAATATCACTGGTGGGCGCGGCTGCTGCGAAAAGTCAAAATCCGCCAGCAGATTGCCAAGCTGAGACATATTCTCCCGCACATCGGGCCGTGGATCGGGGCGACCGTCCGTCTGAGGGTCAATGCGCTGTCCGCCAAGGAAGTCGTCCTCTATGAACTTCACAAAGGCGTCGAAGCTCAACGTCTGGTGGTCGATGAATCCCTGTTTTGCATAAGGACTAATTACCAGACCCGGTACACGTAGACCGTAACCATTAATATCAACATGCGGTGGGACAACGTGATCGTAGAAGCCGCCCCAATCGTCCCAGGCGAGGAAGATCGCTGTACTGCTCCACTCAGGACCCTGCATAATCGCGTTGATCAGGCCGGTGACATATGCCTGCCCGGCGCTAACCAGGGCAGGTGGATGCTCACTATTCTTGCCATTCGGCGCAATCCAGGAAACTGCTGGTAGCGTACCATTCTTAGCGGCGGTATAAAATTGTGAGAGTTGCTGGATATTGCCAAGCTCACCATCCTGCTTCACTGTATCAAAGTAGGGAAGGGGGTTCCAGATCTCAGGCGTTCCGGCGTGCTGCGGCTTCGGTTGGCAGAACATCGCGTCATCTTCACAGTCAGGCTGTGTTCCATCGGCTACATAATATCGCCAGCTCACTTGCGACTTGTGGAGCAGGTATGTCAGGTCTGTCCAGGCATAGTCAGGCCTCTTTTGAGGAATGGAGCGACGACCCTGTCCCAGTGATTGCGGATTTTGCAGTACATTCACGCAACTCATCGGGTTCCCTTGTTGGCTACACCTTGCGGACCATTCCGACACCATGAAGAGATGCTCAGGCAAGCTCCAGGAAGCGTTAGGCTCGAACATATGATCCTGGAGCACAAACTGCCCGGCGTATGTCCAGTAATTCGGAATTTCGCGTGCATCGTGGTAACCCATTACGTCGGGCTGCTGCTGCTTCAATGTACAGGCAGGATCGAAATTGCCTTTGCATGCTACCTTACTCCCTAACTGCTCCTGCTGGATGAAGCCATCCATTTTGCCCCCATTGATATCAGCGACTGCATTTTTTGCTCCATGCGGACCGCCAAAGTTCTCATCATTCGGAATGTGGAAAGGCTTCACACACCGATTCGTTATTGGGTTTGACATGCAGACTCCGGCAGGAATTCCGTCTGCACCAGGATACGTGCCAAAGTATGTGTCGAAAGAACGATTCTCCTGCATTATCACAACAACATGCTTAATCTTGTGAATGTCACCAGATTGATTTGGGCTGGGAAAGCCTCCGCAAGCTGCCAGTATGGTTGTAGCAAAAAAGAAAGCCAATAATGATCTTAGAAATTTCTGTGCGCCTTCATGTGTCTTGCCATTGAATCTTTTCATATGCATACCTTACCTATCTGAACGATAAATCGGCCTCTCAAGCCATTATGAACCACTCTGCTGGTTATCTTAGCAGATAACATTCAAGAAATCATCAAGATATGATGAAGATTTGCTCAGTATTTTGATATTGCTAACGGCAAGGACCCAGGGAAGAAATGTGCTATGATAAGCGAGGATATTGTGCTGGAAACCAAAGGAGAAGAGCCATGAATGAGAAACGATCCTGGGTATTGGTTGCAATCTGGTTTGGTACAATTGCCCTGCTCGGACTGCTCAAGCGCAGTCTTGACAGGCAGAAACGAATGTGATTCTTTTGTGACCTCGCTGTCATACTCACTACAATCTTCCCAGGGCTGTTTGGGGATAGTTACAAGTAACTTTCGTCTCTGAATTGCGTACAATAACATAGAGTGATTTCGATCTCAGGTGTGGTTCATGCAGATCATGAACCACACCTCTGCACTAAACGGAAGGAACGCAGAACCATGTATCAAGAACCGATTCCTCAGCCGCGTGATGAGCGCGAATGGCAGTCCTCAACTTACTCTGGTCGCCCTGCTAGTTCCGAATATGACGATGGGTATAAAGGGAATCCCCAGTACAACGACCAATTAGTCGACGCTATCGTCCAGCGACTTCGCTACGAATTTAGAGGTAGCATGCGCCCGGGGACAGTAGCCTCGCCAGGTCAACGCCTTGCTCTCGCCATTGTCTCCATAGTAATGCTTGTACCCCTCACTGCTATCATACTGGGAACATCAGTCTTCGCCGGATGGATTACCCCGCTCGCGCTGATCTTTTTGTTTCTAGCCATCGTCGCTATCAACATTGTATTTAACTACAGAAACTGAGTGAACAAAAATGGGTATCCGCGCAGGATACCCACTAACCTTACATACTTCTGAAAACGTTCCTCTCCTGGGAAGAAGTGATCTCGACTTCATCGTGTTGAAACCAGATTGGTTCCTTAAGATGTGTTCCTTCGAGTTCAATATGGTAGAAACAGAACGGTTCGTCGATGTCAGGGTGGGGAATGGTGTCAACGGTTCGGATCGTTCCTCTCAGCCCCCTGAAAGGGCTATAGCTGACGATGCGCACGCGACTGCCTGCTGGAAATACCTGGTTGTTCATACGATAGGGAATGCTCCTGGATCTAGCTCGGTGAAGGATTGTGAGGACAACGATTCTTTCTTCAAGAAGCATACCTTCCAAATACGAAAAAAGCAACAAAGGGACGGTTTTTTTATGGCACACGAAGTGCTATGAGCGCGTGTTGACGCTCAGCCATCGTGTCTCAAAAGGCTGCTATAATTACAATGTCTTAGATTCACTATTGCTCCCTAAATTATCAAAGCAGGAGATACCCATGAAAACAATCACCATTAAGACGAGCGAGAAAGACGAAATAGTAGATATCACCGATACCATAGAAAAACTCTTGCGTAAAGAGCAAGTCGAAGACGGTGTCTGCACTCTCTTCGTCTCTCATAGCACCTGTGCCCTCACCACAGCAGACTTAGATCCTGGAACTGACCTTGATTTCCTGGATGCGCTGCGGCGCATCCTGCCGAACATCTCCTATCGCCACCCGCATGATCCCTCGCACACACCCGACCATATTCTTTCGTCAATCATCGGCCCCTCCGTCGCTGTTCCGTACGAAAACCGCCAGCTGCTCCTGGGAACCTGGCAACGTATCGTACTCGTCGAATTATCCGGGCCACGGAGGCGAACGCTGCATATTTCATTCTCTGGATAAACTGTTTGGGAGCGCAGAGGTCGCGCTATATAATAAGACTATTTCGCGCCTGACACACACTTACTAAACTAACAAAGGAACAAAACATGCAAGGCTATCTCTTATTAGAAGGCGGCGCAGAGTTTGGCGGGCGAATGTCCGAGCCAGACCGCCGCGCAATCGAACTTGCCGGTGGTCCCGGCGCGCCCATCAGCATCATCCCAACGGCAGCGGCCCCCGACAACAATCATCAGCGTGCGGGTCGTAATGGCGTAAACTGGTTTAAAAGCCTCGGCGCCACTCAGGTCGAATCACTGCCGCTCATAGACAAAGCGTCGGCTAACGATCCCGCGATAGTGAACGCAATCAGCCAGTCGCGGTTGATCTACATGCTAGGTGGCTTCACAGGCTATCTCGGTGAGACGCTAAAGAACAGTGCCAGTTGGCAGGCGATGCTCCAGGCCTACTCCAATGGCGCGGTCATAGCTGGCAGCAGCGCGGGGGCCATGGTTATGTGCCAGTATTATTTCGATCCCGGCAAAAGGCAGGTTGTGGAAGGTTTGGTACTGCTGTCGAATACCTGCGTCTTGCCTCATCACAACACCTTCGGCAAGGGGTGGGCCCAACAACTGGCAACTTTGTTGCCCGGTGTTGTGCTGCTGGGCATAGATGAGCGAACAGGCATCCTCGATGATGGAGACGATGGTAGAAAGATTGGCTGGCGTGTCTACGGCCAGGGCGCCGTCACTCTCTATCGAAAAAGCCAGCCCACTATATACAAAGCAGGTGAGAGTTTCAAGGATGATTTCTTGCGCTGACCTTTCTCTTCCATCCCTTGTTTTTGCCAAAATTCTCTGGTATACTACCAGTCAGAGTTAGTGTACAGAAAACACCATTCTTTTTGTCTTCGGACAAAGTGTTTTTTTTCGGGCTTTATAAGTGTACTTTGTACACTTATAAAGGAGAGAAGATGATGGCATACAGCCAACCATACGATGTCGCCATAGTAGGTGGTGGCATCGCTGGCCTTTCGGTTGCATTGCGCCTGCCCGAACACCTGCGCGTTGCACTTTTCACCAAGGGACAACTGGGGGAAAGCAATACACGTTATGCCCAGGGCGGCCTCACTGTGGCGTTGGGCGCGGATGACAGCCCGCAGCTCCATTTCCAGGACACCATCGCCGCCGGGGCTGGCCTTTGCGATGAAACTGCCGTGCGTATCCTGACAGAAGATGCGCCCGCCGCCGTGCGCTGGCTCATTTCGATGGGCGTGCAGTTCGATCGAGCGCAGCCGGGCAGCGATTCACATACCACCAATGATGGCTTGCTACTTGGCCGTGAGGCTGCGCATAGTCGTTGGCGCGTCCTGCACGCGGGTGGTGATGCCACTGGCGCCGAGATAGAACGAGCGCTTATGACCGCCGTGCGTAAACGCTCCTCTCTAGTCGTGTATGAAGAAACCTATGTACGTAGCTTGTGCATCGCGAATGGCGTTTGCACCGGCCTTGAGGCTTTTGAGAGAAATGGTCAGGCCTTCGCTATCGAGGCGCAGGCAACCATCTTAGCGAACGGCGGTGCTGGCGGTCTCTGGCTGCATACCTCTAATCCCGCTGGGGCAACCGCTGACGGCCTTGCCCTGGCCTGGCGTGCTGGAGCGACCCTCACCGACCTCGAATTTATGCAGTTCCACCCGACCGTGTTAGTAGTCGGCGGCGGTTCTCACCTGGTCTCCGAGGCTGTGCGCGGCGAAGGAGCCTATCTGCGCAACCATGCGGGAGAGCGTTTCATGCCCAGGTATCACCCAATGGCCGAACTTGCCCCGCGTGATGTTGTTGCTCGTTCCATTCTCGGTGAGATGCTATCCGAGGGCACTGATTGCCAGTATCTCGACCTGCGCCATCTCTCAGCCGCGCGTATGCATGAACGTTTCCCTACCATTTCCGCCATCTGTCGCAGGTATGAGCTTGACATGGCCAACGACCTGCTTCCGATAGCGCCGGCGGCCCATTATTGCATGGGTGGCGTGATGACCAATACCTTTGGTGGCACGACGCTCCCCGGTCTCTTCGCAGTTGGAGAGGTTGCATGCACAGGCGTTCACGGAGCCAACAGGCTGGCCAGCAACTCGCTGTTAGAGGGGCTGGTCTTTGGTCTGCGCCTGGCCGATGGACTTGCAGGAACGATTGCTGAGCGGGCTACTTCTTCATCCAGGCAAGCTATCACCATTCCCGTCTATGACGACCCATCACGAGAAGAAGTTTTGTTATCTGTTAGACCCGACCGCGAAACCATTCTGCACATGCAGCGCGAAATACGCCAGCTCATGTGGCAGTATGTCTCACTCCAGCGCGACAGACAAGGTCTACTCGGAGCCACGCAGCAACTCCACAACCTGCGCAACCAAATGCTGACACATGGACCAGCGCAACAAAACAAACAAAACAACGCAGTCGAATGGCTGGAAACAGTTAACATGCTCAAAGTCGCCGAACTCGTCATCGCTGCTGCCCTACAACGCCGCGAAAGTCGTGGCAGCCACTGGCGACTCGACCATCCTGCCCCCGATGACACGCTAACAGGCCACCACTATGCCTTTCAACCGGCCGCCCCCGGCACAGATAGATGTGGCCTGGTTCGCGTAGGGGCGGGAGTGGCGTGGACGTGGAGAGGGGACGCTTGCATCGCCCCTGACACGGATACATCTGGTTGCCCTGATGCAGGGTTGGAGGAGGTCACATCCCATGCCTAGGCTTCCACTCGACCTCATCCGGCATGCTCTCGCAGAAGACGGGGCAGAGGCAGATATCACGACGCTCTGCATAGTTCCAGCGGACCAGCAAACCCGGGCAAACATCATCGCCCGCCAGGCGGGAGTAATCGCTGGTTTGAGTGTCGCCGCCGCAACCTTTTGCGAACTGGATCCCCAGGTATCCGTTGAACTGCTGGTGGAGGATGGCGCAACCATTCAGGCAGGTCAGGTGGTGGCCCATATCAGCGGCCCCGCTCGCTCTGTGTTAAGCGCCGAACGTGTCGCTCTGAATTTCCTGGGACACCTCTCCGGTATCGCCAGCCTCACAGCGCAATGTGCCAGCGCGCTCGAGGGAACCAGTGCGAGAATACTCGACACCCGCAAGACCACACCCGGACTGCGTAGCCTGGAAAAAGAAGCGGTTCGCCTGGGTAGAGGACACAACCACCGCTTCAATCTGAGCGATGGCGTGCTCATCAAAGACAACCATATCAAGGCAGCGGGTGGCATCTCGCAGGCTATCACCCTTGCCCGTCTCCAGGCTCCCCACCTGCTCAAAATCGAAGTGGAGTGTGAAACACTCGCGGAAGTCCAGGAGGCGCTGGAAGCAGGAGCCGATGTGCTATTGTTGGACAACATGCCTGTTGACACCATGCGCAGCGCTGTAGAGCTAGTGCGCCGCATCGCTCCAAAAGTGCTGATCGAAGCTTCGGGCAGCATTGGCACGAACCCGGCAAAACTGGCCGCAGTCGCAGCCACAGGCGTAGATTTCATTTCGCTCGGAGCGATAACTCATTCCGCTCCCAATTTCGATGTATCATTGGAATTCGATAGATGTATCTAAGGAGAAAACACATGGTTCTACAATCAGCATGCGCAGCGAGCAAAGAAGAGCGCATATTGCCGCTCTTATACCCCGAAACGCGTGCTCGACACACTCAATCAAAACGCATCGATACCATTCCGCAACACTACGCAGAAATGTCAGGCGAAGAGCTAGATCAGCGTATCGCCGCGGCCAGGGCTATCCTGGGAGAGCGACTCGTCATTCTTGGGCATCACTACCAGCGTGACGAGATCATCAAGTATGCCGATTATCGCGGCGACTCCTTCAAGCTCGCACAGTTGGCAGCCGCACGTCCCCAGGCAGATTATATCGTCTTCTGCGGAGTGCATTTCATGGCGGAAAGCGCCGATATCCTCAGCGCGTCTCACCAGAAAGTAATCCTGCCCAATCCCGCCGCTGGCTGCTCGATGGCAGACATGGCAAATATCGCCGAGGTAGAGGAATGCTGGGAAATGCTTACTGATACGTTAGGCGACGATGCGAGTATCATCCCGGTTACTTACATGAACTCGGCAGCCAACCTCAAGGCTTTCTGCGGGCGCAATGGTGGTATCGTTTGCACCTCCTCAAATGCTCCAGCCGTGATCAAATGGGCCTTCAGCCATGGCAAGCGCGTGCTCTTCTTCCCCGACGAGCACCTGGGTCGTAATACCGCGCTCAAGTACGGCATTTCAGAGGAGCAGATGGTCGTGTGGGATCCAAAAGACCCCATGGCCTCAGACAACGCTGATCAAGAGATTGAGCGCTCCCGCATTATTCTCTGGAAAGGCTACTGCACCACGCATATGCGCTTCAACGTGCAGCAGATCGCCAAAGCGCGTGCGGAATATCCTGGCATAAAAATACTGGTGCATCCCGAATGCCGCCGCGAGGTGGTCGAAGCGGCTGATCTCTACGGCTCAACCTGAGCAGTTCATTTTCTGCCTCGACCCGGTTGTCTGCCCCTGTTCAACCATGTACCGCATCCACCCCGCCTACCTTGCCTGGGTGCTCGAAGGTCTGGTCGAGGGAGAGATCATCAACCAGGTCACTGTGGATGAAGAGACAGCCCACTGGGCAAGGGTAGCTTTGGAGCGCATGCTGGCGCTATAATCTTTGTCTGCTCTTCCTCTGGTTGATCCAGGAAAGGCGTTTCAACGTATGGAATAGATCCCAAAAACTGCTTGTTATAACACCCGAAAGCACGAATACGCACTTTATAAGATCTAAAGGAGATTTCCGTGAGCGATACAGCCATTCAGGAGCAGCAGACCGCTCCTGATTTTACGTTACCCGCCGTAGGCAGTGACGAGGTTGTCAAAAACGGCCAGGTACATCTGGCAGACCTCAAAGGCCATACAGTTGTTCTCTATTTTTATCCGAAGGAGGATTGAACACCTGTGAAGATTGGGGTGTACGTGATCTCGATGCGTAGCTGAACGTCCTCTATGGTCTCCCGTGGGCGCACCGGCGACTCCCTGAGAAAGCGATTTAGTTCGTCCCGATGAATACGGGGGTGCGTCACGTCCAAGGTCTGCGTCGTCAGTTCTCCTCTCTCTATTGCATGGTGAATCGGGCGGTAGTTCGCAAGTTTAGTTGTCACCAGTTTATTTACCGTAAACCACTCCTCGTCGTAAGGTTCCAGGCTTACATGCGGCCGTTTTAACGCCAGATACCGGCTCAGCTCAGTGCGGTGAATAACCGTTTGCGGTAGGTTATGCCGCTCGGCTTGCAGCGCACGCTGCTGAATATGGTAATTTAGCGTCGTCAAGCTGATACCGGTGAGAGCCGAGGCTTCGGGAATGGATAGCCACTCCTGGTCAATTTCAATGGGCGCATAGGTGGGAGGCTCGGCGGGCGTCGGATGCACATACACTTTCACACCGAGCACATCTAAAGCGTTTCTTTTCTCCTTAAATGTTGCCTCGTGGTATTTGCCCTGCATGACGTTCAAGAAGTCCAGGAAACCCAAGATACTCGTCCGGTAGATATGCGACAGTTTGACAATATCCCGTGAGTCGCGGGCCTGGGACTCGTGCTTGAGCAGTTGGGCTTCCTTGTCCCGGATATCCTGCGAAGTTAACCGGTAGTAGTAACTCCCCTCTGGGTGTTTGTCCCGTTCCTGCTTGGCATAGGCGATTTCGTCTCTGAGTTGCCGCACGAGTACTTGGCCGGTGGTGTCTTCCAGGATACGTTGCAAAGACTGTTCGATGTTACGCTCAATGGTCGTACGGATGGTTTCTAAGCGCTCAAACACCCGGCAGCAATCTGCCCACACGAGCTGGTCAACCTTATCCGTACGAATGTTTGTAAGGTCCGGGCATGCGTCGTACTTATTGCGGAATTTGATACAGGCGTAATAAGTGTAGATGTGTTCCTTACTCGTCTGGTAGCGGCCATGCATCCGGTAGCCACAAGTCTTGCAATAGAGGTGGCCTTTGAGCAAAAAGTCTTCCGGGTTGCGGTGAATGTGGCTCTTGTCGCTCTTGTTGGCTTTGAGTTTAACTTGTGCCAATTCGTAGAGATCGAGCGGCACAATCGCTGGCAATCCATCAGGAATGGTTTTCATGTTTTCGTTCGGCTTCCGAGTCTCTGTCCCCTTGGCCGTTAGTGCCTTCTTATTCTTACAGATTTGCAGGACGCCGATATTGGCGACATCCTTCAGCATGGCGAACACGGTTGAGGGGTGCCAGACGGTGCCCTTTACCTTTGCACCCCGTGACATGGCAGGTGGCAAAATACCGTCCTCAGTCAATTTATGGGAAATACCGCGAATGCTCATATCCAGCTCGATAAACATATG
>WNGJ01004573.1_pt1 | contig 18269 bp, 19 predicted proteins | sample 5400611 | NCBI WGS metagenome assembly WNGJ01 (sample SAMN13153375, study PRJNA577476) | soil metagenome | isolation source: 40 cm soil or saprolite under Garry oak tree replicate 1 | place: USA:California | collected 2016-06-15 | reverse complement strand
CTTCTGGCATACTACGGTGAATACGCTTGCCTCATCCTGGCTAGGCGCTGGCCCTACAGGAGGAAGTATTCCGGCAGGCCATACCGGGCAGGTAACTGTCAATATCGATACTGCCAATTTGACACCCAACACATATGTGGGGCAGGTTGTCCTTATCGGGTCAGATGTAAAAGGTGTTGCTGCTTCGGGAAGTCCACAGACAATTAGCATCAACCTGCTGGTACTTCCACCCTGTACGCTAGAAAAACCTTCATTGAGTGCTGTTACCTTTAGTGCTACCCAGGGATCTTCTTCGCCAGCTTCCCAGCCGATTTCAGTCACGGCTTCTGGTAATTGTGGTTGGCCGCTAAATTGGCAAGCGCAGGTTGCTAATGCTCCTGCCTGGCTGCAGTTGGCTCCCGCGTCTGGCACATTGGTAGCCAGCGGTCAATCTACCTCTATGACGGTTAATGCTAATATTGCCGGGTTAACAGCCAACACATATACTACAGAGATCACTATAACTGCCACGGATGGATCTAATACAGCTGTGCAGGGAAACTCACAGACTATCTCGGTGACGTTAACTGTGCTTCCGCCATGCTCATTACAAGTGGGGGCTTCTAACCTTACTTTCTCTGTAGGGCAGGGGCAACCGGCCCCACCTGCACAAAGCTTTTCGTTGAGCGAGAGTGGCAATTGTGCTCGTCCTGTCTCCTGGTCGGTGAGCGGAGGAGCAGGCACTACAGGGGTAGGCGGTTGGCTTGTCCTCTCGCAGCCGTTTGCGGGTACAGATAGTGGTACCATACATGTTGGTATTAACCCTCAAAACCTGCTACCTAATACATATACGAGTACTATCACTATTTCTGCCTCTGGTAGTGGTGGGGCTATAGTTCAGGGAAGCCCTGTGACCGTCACCGTCTCACTGATCGTGACGGGGTTTAGCCTTAGCGGCACGGTCATCGCTTGCTCGAATACCAGTTGTAGTTCTACCAAGCCTCTTCCTGGAGCTTCTCTAACTCTGCTGAATAATGCGACAAACCGGACCATTACTATTACCGCTGATGGGTCAGGTAACTACGCTTTTACCAATCTCGCTCTTGGTCCTTACACTCTTACTATTGCTGGCAGCGATGGGACATACAACTACGCTGGGACTGTTACCCTGAACCTGGGGGGTGCTCAAGCGCATTTCTCTGTAAACGCCTATCCCCAGTGAGCCTGCTGCCAGACCATTTCTCTAATCTCTGGTCATATGGTACAATGTACATTGCTATATCAAGATGTACCAAATAATAGCGCCAATAGGGACAAAAGCGCTTTTGAGAAGCTGTTGAGACGCTTACATGGATACGAAACGTTGTACTTATTGCCATAAATTAGCACGAGCGGAAGCTGAAACTTGCAGTCGCTGTGGACACCCATATGTAAAGAATAGCAAGAAGGTCAGCAGGGTCCTCACGAAGAGTAATCCTGCACCTGCAGGTAGCAGGAGAAATGAGACTACACATCTCCCCATGTCTGATGGTAATACCCGTATCCAGAGACGCTCTATTCCTCCAGCATCACCACATCACGCCGGGCATTACTCTGGTTTACATCCTGAAGATCAACCGTATCAGTCAACCATTATGGCGGTGCAGCGGCCTCTCGTAAGACAAGCAAATTTGCGCGGATCAGTACAAGAAGCGCGAGAAAAAGTAGTATTGCCTCAGGTAGATAGTACGGTTAAACCTGAGCCGGATCAACAGGCGACAATACCGCTATTGCCACCTCATTTCTCCTTTCCTCCTCGTTCCTACCTGCCACAGAGACCCTCGTCACGAGGACGTTTTGTGCCTGTGGTCCTTACTATTTCATGCCTCATTTTCCTGGTGGCCAGCAGCTTACTTGCCTATATGTATATTAGTAGAAAGCCTGTACCTGACAAGCAAATATTGAGCGTAATGCCAGATTTGCTGCGTGTGAATGATACCTTTATGCTGGCGGGGAGGGGCTTTGGAACGAACGACCCCATCAGTTTTACGCATGATCAAGCTAACGCACCTTTGCTAGATGGTAATGGAAAACCGCTGCAGACGCATGCAGATGATCTTGGTACTTTTTCTCTACAGGTAGTGGTCCCGACCAATTGGGAAGTGGGACAGCACTCAATCTATGCCATTGATATTGGGAAAGAGCAGAGCATTAGCGTTGTAGCGACACTTACGGTTCAACAATCGTCGTTGGCTCCGCCTCTATTACAGTTATCCAATGCAAGCGTTGATCTTGGTACGGATGTGCCGGGGGTCGTGGCAAAAAAAATTATTACGCTTATTAATGCAGGGGGTAGGCATCTCACCTGGCAGGCCAGTAGTGATCAACCCTGGCTCACGGTTTCTCCCAACAACGGTACATTTTCTGGGAGAAGTATTGTGCAGGTGATAGGCGACAGCGGTATATTGAGGCCACAATCCTATGCAGGACATATTACATTCAGACAGCAAGGAAGTAGCGATAAACCCTTGACGCTCAGCGTCACCATGACAGTTAAACCTGCTCCCCCTGCCAGCCTGGTCGTTTCATCTGTCTCATTGACGTATTCGGGAACGCCGACCCAAAATCCTGCGGACCAGGCCATTACGTTACAAAACAATGGCGGTCAACCGCTGGATTGGAGCAGCCAAATTGGCAATAGCGCGTCATGGCTCTCAATCAGGCCTGGCCGCGACCATCTCGCGGCCCATGCTAGCGAAACTGTTACGGTGAGTGTACAATCACAACAACTGGCTGTAGGGTCATATCAAGGGACAATTAACTTTAAGGGCGGTGCGAATCCCCAGGTCAGCGTATCCTTGAACGTTGTGGCACCTGGTAATGTGATCGTCTCGCCACCATCTTTGAATTTTTCATCCACAGGGCAAAACCCTGCTGCTCAGACGATTACTGTCCAAAACAGCGGTGGTGAGTCTTTAGACTGGACTGTGGCTGCCGCGACCTTTGATGGAGCCAATTGGCTCCATGCGACCCCCTCTAGTGGGAACTTGCAGCCGAACCAGGCCATGAATGTGACGGTAAATGTCAATGTCGCAGCCCTCACCCCTCGCTCATACCAGGGCACGCTGACTTTGAGCTATGGAGGCCAGACGAGCCAGGTTGCCGTATCTCTAACCGTCAGTGTACCTCTGTCTCCTGCCATCCGCTTGAACCAGAATGCGCTGAATTTCAGCACGCTTCAGGGAACGAATCCTGCGTCACAATCATTCACGATTACCGATACGGGCAATACCACGCTCAATTGGGTCATTATAGAGGATCAAAATGGTGCGACATTTGCTCCAATATCCGCAACATCTGGTAGCCTGGCTCCGGGCAGAAGTGCCTTGATTACGGTAACTCCCAATGTATTACAGGCAAATGCGGGAGTGCTGACCACTACCATCACTGTTGCAGATAGCGATGGGGGCACACAGGTAGCCAGTCAGAGGGTGACCGTGAATATTGTTGTGAATGGTCAGGCGACCATCACCTTTTCAACGACTGGTTTGACCTTTAATCATGATAGTTTTATCACAGAGTCATCTTCATTGCTGGTTATTACGAACACAGGTTCCCAAACTCTTAACTGGGTAGCAAAGCCATCTGCTACCTGGCTGTCTGCCGATACTAGCGGTGGGACGCTTGATCCAGGAACAAATGCTGTAATAAATTTACATTGCGATAGTAGCGCACTAGCTTCCGGTAACTATTCAGCTTCTTTTGTCGTAAGTGATAGTGATACAGGTACGACAGTTGCGCCCCAAACAGTCATCGTGAACCTGGTTGTAAGCTGACCAGGCCCCTTGTAGGCACCAGGCTAACTGTGCTACACTCTGATAAGAATATTTGGNNNTTGGAGGATACAGTCGTGCCAACCATTACTTATGTTCGTGAAAATGTACAGGTTGAGGTGCCTGTGGGTGATCATGTGCGCTATCCGGCACTAGAGAACGATGTTCCGGTCTACTGTGGCATCTGGAAATATTTGAATTGCCACGGCAATGGCTTATGTGGCACCGACCGCGTAGCAGTTTCACCCTCGTTCAATACCAATCCGCTCACCTTTATGGAGAAGTTCTGGCTGCGTGGTGACCGTAAGAAGAATCCCAATATGCGCCTTGCTTGCCAGGTTGAGGTGTTGGATGACGTGACTGTCGATACTCAATGCAAGTAATTATCAACGTGGGAAATTGTGGAGAACCCGGGCATCCTCGGGTTCTCCACAATTTCCCACACCCATCTCTGTAATCTACTCTACCTGACTACGAAATACAGCCGAATTGCCAGCTGATTATTCCAATACAACTCCACTGTGCCTTCGGCCGGTTGTATATAGAGCTGTTCTGTGTAACCGGTGATGGCACCGCTAATGGTCCTGGTAGTGCTTGACTGGTAGAATAAGCCGTTAGTGTACCATTTGATGACCACAACGCCAGGAGCTTTCGGATGCTGCACGCTATAGGTCAGGTAGATAGCCTGGCCGGGCTTAAATATGGTATCTTGTTGTTGCGCAACATGCTGCGAGTTAATCCTGGAAGTAGTGGTAGCCGAGTTGATGATGCCGTAAGCTGGCCCTGTTTGTTGCGTTGTTGGTGGATCGGGCAGTGGCGCTGTTGCCATAGGTGTTACGTTCGGAAGGCGAGTTACTCCATAAAACTGGCCTAAAGCTGCTAACTTCCCACTGGCTTTGACATAATAGCCTGTTCCCACACAAAGTAACATAGCGACGATTAATACGCTCAGGAGTCCGCTGATGGCCCGGTAGCGCGGGATAATGGGCCGTGGTTTAGTGTACATAGGTGCGACATAAATAGTCCCTGCTTCTTCTGGCAGGGCAGCGACCAGGGCACTCAAATTTTGCATGGGTGCTGGTACTAATGCATTTCCTTCCATCCCCCCCATGAATGTGCCCGGAGCCATAGTGTTTAACGCCTGCTGAGGGGGTTGATACGGGACGGGTAATGTGGAGATCTGCTGTTGCTGCTGTACCTGTGGTGTTTGTGATAAAACCGGCTGCACCTGGTTACTCACCTGTACATTAGAAAATGGCGAAGCTGTATTAGAAAATGGCGAAGCTGCACTACCCCACAGCGCTGGTGGAGGCATGGGAGCTTCCATATTGCCATAATTACCATTCGCTCCTGCGATTAAGGGCGAAGGTGCGCCGCATTGCGGACATGGCGCTTCATTAGCCAGCCTGGCAGTATTACAAAATGTACAAAGCATCGTCGTTCAACCACCTTTTTGTTCGTTCCAATATGTTGGCTTTACTTTTGCTATGAAATCACAGTAGCACCACCATCTTACATGGTCAAGTTTGGAGCAATTTTGTAGGGTAAAATGGCTATCCTCATTGTATAAACGTGTATCAGTGTATGCCCTGTGGTGCCAGATCACCTTGAATCGTTCTTATCCGCGTGTTACCATTGTATCAAGGTTATTGTCGCCACAACGTACTACCTACCTCACCTCTTTGCCATGTCAGAAACGCAGGAACAATGGAATAACAGGCAGGCGATTGAGCTGCTTGCCCAACATATTCCGTTTGAACGGGATACGGGCAGTAAAGCGGAGCAGATTGAAATGCTGCGCGGCCTGGTAATTCGTCATGGCCGGAATATGGACCCGGATCTATTCGGTTTTGAGGCCCGTAGCGAACTGGTCCGCCTGGGGCTGTGGGATCGCATTGGGCCAGAGCAGCCCGAATGACCTCCTTCAGTTGCGTCGCGTGTGAAGAACAGTTATAATACAGACGGTTACCTTCCCGTTTAAATGGCAGGCGGGCCAGGTTGAAGCTAAGCGTTTCCAATGGATATGGCTTTGATCGCTCGCCGGGTTCTCGTGTTTAGTTCAAGGGAGTATGGAGCATGTCTACTTCTGCTTCCCGTGTGGCGACATTTGGTACGACTATTTTTACCGAGGTTAATACACTTGCACAGCAGTACAATGCGCTGAACCTGGGGCAGGGGAAGCCTGATTTCGACACTCCACAAGATATCATCATGCAGCTGGTACAAGCAGCACAATCTGGACAGTATAACCAGTATGCACCCGGCCCTGGAACGGCATCTCTACGCCAGGCAATTGTCGATCATACCGCCCGCTTCTACAACTTAGATATCAACCCGGTTGACGGCGTTGTCGTCACTTCGGGGTCAACCGAGGGAATTTTCTCCGCCATACTGGGGCTGGTTGACCCTGGCGATGAGGTGATTGTTATCGAGCCGTATTACGATTCGTATGTGCCCGATATCATTATGGCGAACGCGGTACCGGTATATGTCCCACTACATCCCCCGGCCTGGACATTTGACACTGACGAACTCCGCTCTGCCTTTACCAGGAAAACACGTGCGTTGATCTTGAACACGCCGCAGAATCCCACGGGGCGTGTGTTTACCCGCCAGGAATTAGCTTTGATCGCTGAGTTATGTATCGAACACGATGTAACGGTCATTGTCGATGAAGTGTATGAGCACCTGCTTTTTGCGCCTGCCCAGCATATCCCCATTGCTACGCTGCCGCGCATGTTTGAACGTACGGTCACGGTGAGCAGCGCCGGGAAGTTGTTCAGCGCGACCGGTTGGAAAGTTGGGTGGGTGTATGGGCCCCCTGACCTGGTAGAGGGTGTAGCACGCGCACATCAATTCGTGACATTTGCGGTTCACCATCCTTCCCAGGAAGCGATTGCCTACGCGCTCAATCTCCCCGGGACGTACTATGAAGCATTCCAGGCAATGTACGAAACGAAGCGCCAGTTGATGACGTCGGCGCTCGATAGCGGCGGACTAAAATACTACGCCCCCCAGGGTACGTACTTTATGATGGCGGATTACTCGGATGTATTCGACGGGACACCGCTGGAATTTACGCGCTATCTCGTAAAAGAGGTTGGGGTGGCTTGCATTCCACCCGAGTCATTTTACAGCCAGGAACATAGAAATATTGGGCATGGGTATGTGCGCTTCGCATTCTGCAAAAGTGACGATATGCTACGGCAGGTGAAAGATCGACTGGGAAAACTACACAAATAGACGTTCGAAAATACAAGACACCGGGATATACCTGACAAGGAGATTATGAACGATGTCATCTGAAACACTATTTCGATCAAGTGGAGTGGTTCTGCTTGTGGGGAGCCTGCTCGGGCTCGTATGGACTATCATGAGCGCTCTTATCTTACCCATCACTAATCCTGATCAGTTTGCGGGCCTGCTGTTTCTACTCGTCAGCTTGATGATGTTGTTTGCGTCAATGGCGATCGTAGCAGGACTGCCAGGAATGTATGCGCGCCAGGCAACCCGCGCCGGTTGGCTGGGACTTGCCGGCTTCGTTTTGATCTTTTTTGGTATGCTGGTAGTCGGTGTTGGCTTCGGCTTAATATCGGCCACTGTCATTCCGTGGCTGACTACCCACGCGCCGAATTTGCTTGCAGGTGAGCTACCACCAGTGCTGAATATCTTCATTATCGTGGCAATTTTGATGGTGGTGGTCGGTACCATCCCGCTTGGTGTAGCGACGATGCGTGCCGGTGTCCTGCCGCGCTGGGCCGGTTTGCTACTCATCGTTTCCGGGGTCGCGGGTTTACTGGTTACTGTGCCACTGCCAGCGCTCGTGAGGAACGTCCTTGCCGCCATCAGTTCCGTGGCGTTCTTTCTAGGGCTGGCGTGGATGGGGTACGCTCTCTTGTCAGAGCGCGAGCGGGCAGTGGAGGAGGTGCAGGTCCCGGTGGTCGCCACCGAAGTCCAAGATGCTGCTGAAGTTCATGATACCGCTGAAGTCCATAATACCGCTGAAGTTCATGATGCTGCCGAAGTCCATGATACCGCTGAAGTCCATGATTAAGAGAGATTGGTCATAATACTGTTCCTGATGAAACGGTCTGCGTGAGGCGGATGATCAACGACCGGACCAGGCGTCCGTAGCCGTCGTCCGGCAGGACGTGCTCAGTCTCGCGTGCCTTGTCGATGTGCTCCTGAGCCTGTGTAAGGTTACCGAGGCGCAGGTAGACGTCCCCAAGATTGGCGTGGAGCGATGGGTAGAAGGCGCGGACGCGCTCATCGCCCACGGCGTTAGCGGCCTGGAGAGCACGCAGATGCCAATCGAGCTGCGCCTCAGGCTCGACGTGCGCGTGCGCCAGAAAGTGGGCAACGACGCAGGCCTGGTATTGGTCCTCGGCGCGTGCCGCCTCTGCCCAAAGGGCGTCGTAGAGGGCACACGCGCCTTCGTGGTCGCCACTGGTCGCGAGGTCCTGTGCTTGGCCAATCTTGTCAATCATCGTACTGTCTTCCGCGGCATTCCCTTTTTGACCATTACTCAAAGGGATTGAGAGGCTCTACCTTGAAATAAGGCGAGCGATCAAGAAGGCTGCTGCTGCCGCAAGTCCACCAATAAGTGCTGTTTGAAGAGCACTTCTAAGAGGGCTTGCGCCAGTAAAACGCCCTTTGACATAGCCGAAGAGAAGTAATGCGAGCAAGGTTGCAATGACCGAAAAAAGGAGGGCGGTGGTTACTGGCGAGAGGAAGAAGTACGGACTCAAAGGAATTAAGCCTCCAACGACATAGGACGCTGCAATGGTAAGGGCACTGGTGAGCGCACGCTTTGGGTCTGGCTTCTCAAGTCCAAGCTCAAAGCGCATCATAAAATCAATCCAGGCATCCGGTCGCTTACTCAGTGCTTCCACAATTGGAGTGCTTTCTACTTCGCTAAGACCGTAAGAGGTGAAAACATCCATCACTTCCGCTTTTTCGGCTCCTGTCTTCTCTTTAATTTCTTGTTGTTCGCGCAGACGCTCACTTGCATAATGCTCGGCATCGCTGCGAGCAGCCAGATAGCCACCCAGTCCCATCGCTATCGAGCCTGCCGCAATCTCAGCAAGTCCTGCGGTGATGATAATCGTGGTCGAACTGACTGCACCTGAAAGGCCAGCCGCCAGAGCAAAGGGGACCGTTAACCCATCTGACATGCCAATCACGATGTCTCGAACGGTCTCTCCTGCAGTGAAATGTCGCTCAATATGTGGTGTTTGTGGCATAACGTTTTCCTTCAAACTCACTCTTCTCTCCTCTGTTCTCATTTTCCAGGCGCTTCTGGTAACAGAGGTCATCCACGATACTCTACCACACGACAGCAAAGAGACGACCCGGTGTAAGCGGGTTCAGGTTATGCCGTCCCTAAAAACCTTGTCACCCCTCCCGATTGGTTGTATTCGATTTCGGTGATCTGGACACGAAACCAGGTGAACTCCCCGGAGGCGAGATGCCAGGTGATTTCAATCCTGGTCGGGATACGCATCCCCTCCACTTCCTGATACTTGTTGCACTGAGCAGACCAGGGTGCGAGCACATAGCGCCCATGCTCTTCCTTAGATACAAAGTGTCATATTTCTACTCCACTTATCATCTAGCATGAGACAATTGGCAATCACCCCCGTGTATTTGATCCGCTTCTCCTGCTCTTCATACACATTGTCAATGATGACGCCTCGGAAAGCAAAGGTGATCCAACCCTCAAAGTTGTGGTACTCTTCCACTTTATTAGCCGGGCGAAGAAAGGTGCGCAATACGAGCCAGCTATCCGCCCGCCTGATCCTGTTGAGATGGAGGAGCTGGCGAGCGTGGGTCGCGGCTGGGTGCGCATCGTTGATTACGCACCCGAAGAAGATGAGGGAGGACATTTCCTGGCAAAGGCTGTGCAGCTGGGTATTCTGGCGCGCATTGGTCCTAGGCCATTTGCATGGCAACACGTACCCCGGCCCGGATTGCTGGCGTTGCCCAGCGCAAAGGAAGCGTAGTGCCTGGAGCGGATGCCGACCTGGTTGCCCTGGACGAACATGGTTTCGTGCAGCGTAGCTGGACACGTGGTATCCTTGCTTATAGGGATACTCCCGACGGCGGGGATATCGAGGGCAGCTAGGAGTGGGGGCATCGTTCTGTAGGGGCGGGAGTGGAGTGGATGTGGGGAGGGGACGCTTGCGTCGCCCTCCGTGCTTAATTTGAGAATAAGGAGCATGCTCATGCAAGAGCAATCTCGCCCCGCGGGGCGAACGCACATGTTGGATGAGATTCAGGAGCAGCCGGCAGCACTGCGCCGCGTCCTCACCAGCGCAGTCGATCCTGTCCGCCAGGTCGCCCTGGAGGCCGCGCAGCGTGATGTGGACGTGGTGATCATCGCGGCCCGTGGAACTTCCGATCATGCTGGCCTGTATGCCCAGTACCTCTTTCAATACCTGAACGGCATTCCCGTCGCTCTCGCTACGCCATCACTTTATACGCTTTATGGCACCTCGCTCCGGCTCGGGCGCGCCATGGTCATAGGTATCTCGCAGTCCGGTGAATCCACCGATATCGTTGAAGTCGTTGCCAGGGCTCGCGAGACCGGCGCTCTTACAGTGGGCATCACGAACCAGGAGGGGTCGAAGTTGGCGACGACCGCCCAGTATAGCCTGTTCTGTAATGCCGGACTTGAGCGCAGTGTGGCCGCCACCAAGACCTACACCACCACCTGCGCGGTTCTCGCTATGCTGGCCGCGTTCATGCCAGGAGGTGAACCAATGCGCGACGGCATCGAGCAGATTCCAGAACTGGCTGCAGCGGCGCTCAAGAGCGAGGAGATTGTCGCACGGGTAGCCGAGCGCTACGTCCATGCCCGTGACTGCGTAGTGCTAGGGCGCGTCTTCCAGTATAGTACGGCCCGTGAGATGGCTCTGAAGCTGGAAGAAACGTGTTATGTTGTGGCAACTCCTTTTTCTACTGCCGATTTCCGGCATGGACCTGCCGCCTTGATCGAGCGAGGTGTGCCCGTCATCATCTTCGCCCCTCCGGGTCGGACCTTCTCCGAGGCGCACGAGTTGCTCCAGTGGCTGCAAGAACGGGGAGCGGATTGCCTGGTGGTTACAGAAGATGAGCGCCTACTGGAACTGGCGACGGTATCCATTCTACTCAAGTTGCCCGCTTTAACAGGTGCAGTCAGTCCTGCAACAGGCGCCATGCAGGGTGGAAATCATCCGGCGCAAGGTGCGCAAACGAGCGTCGCTGAACTGCTTGCGCCCATACCCTATATCATACCCGGCCAGCTCTTTGCTCAATACCTGGCTCTTTCTAAGGGGCTGAATCCCGACCAGCCGCGCGGCCTGACGAAGATCACCCGTACACGCTGAACCGGGTACTTGAGTAAGGGAGCAAAGCCATTCGCGAGAGCATGTGAAATGTATATAAGGAGAGCACATGAGCGTAATAGAACAGGACATCCGGAGTATTCCCGCGATTTTGCGCCAGACCTCTGCTCGCATTGACGAGCGCAGAGGCGTCGTGGCCCCGCTGCTGGATGGGCCAATGGGCTTTCTTGGGTGCAGGTCGTCCTATTGTGTTGCTATGTCCGAAAGTCACCAGACCATGGACTATCGCCATGGTCCCATCGCCAGCGCAGACGAGCGGACGCTGGTGTGGTGCCTCGATCCACTCGACGATGCGCCAGGCGCAGCCGTAATAGATGATGTACGCCGGACGGGTGCCACAGTACAGTGGACTGGCACTGACCCGCTAATTACTGTTGCTCAAGCCCAGCTTTTTGCTTTACATAAGGCTGCAGCACGTGGCGTTGATCCCATGGCTCCCCGGCACCTCAGTCGTGCCATTATCCTGTAGGAGTTCTGCTATGCAACAGGTGCTTGCGGTCGTGCTCAACGCCGCGGTTGATACCACGCTGACCATTCCCGGTCCCTTAATGGTAGGGGAGACACATAAGGTACGTGATGTTCTCAAGTTGCCGGGCGGAAAAGGTATCAATGTCGCACGGGTACTGCACACCTTGGGAGTGCCGGTCCACGTGACGGGTCTCGCAGGTGGCCCGGCAGCGGAGTTCATAAAAACTGGACTGGCGCAGGCTGGTATCGACTCAACCTTCCTCCCCATCGCCGGAGCGTCCCGCACCTGTATTGCGGTGGTCGAGTGTGATAGTCACCGGGTGACCGAGGTCAATGAGCCGGGGCCAACCATTGCGGAAAGCGAGGCGCAGGCATTCCTGGACCTCTACGAGAAGCTGCTGCCGGGCGTGGAGGCTGTTGTGCTCTCCGGCTCGCTGCCGCCCGGTCTGCCTGACGATTACTACGCCCTGCTTATGCAGCGAGCACGCGTGGCGGGCGTGCCGTCCATCCTGGATACGAGTGGCGACGCGCTGCGCCTGGGAATTGCGGCCCGGCCGCTGCTGGTGAAACCCAACGCGACCGAAGCGGGGCAGTTTCTTGGCAGGGAGATACGTAGTGTCGAGGATGCTGTGTGTGTTGGGCATAGCATGCGAGAGCAGGGGGCGCAGATGGCAGCGATTACGCGTGGATCAGAGGGAGCTGTTCTGGTGGCTGAGATGGGGGCATGGTTGACCCAACTGAAGGTGCCCAACCCCGTCTCGACCGTCGGCTCCGGAGATGCATTTGTCGCCGGCTTCATCGCCGGACTGCAAGATGCGGTCAAGGCCGGGGAGAGCACATCTATAACTGCAGCGGCAGCGCTTGCTGACGTAGTAGTGCAGGCATTCACGCTTGCCGTGGCGTGCGGTGCAGCAAATACATTGCTGTTGGGAGCGGGCATCATCAAAGATGTGGAGCACTTCAGACGCATGGTCGATGTGACGGTGCTGGAGTGATATTCGTCGTTATTTTCAGTACCCTCAAACGGGTCGTGAAAGGACATTGCTCCTGCCGCCCCCAGAGAGAAAGTAGACACACCAAACCCGCAAAGGTCAAGTGAAAGTGCATTATGGTTGCTGCCGTGCATCCCAGACCGCCGTTGAGAGAGGCCGAAGGCAAAAGAAAATAGAAGGATGCATTTATTGACCTCGAAAAATTGAGGTGGTATAGTACATGTGTTCGCCCGTTTAACAATAGGAGATGCGCTCATGGAAATCACCTTGAAAGAGGCCAAAAGTATCCTGACACCCCAGCATAGTGGACTCCTCACTGCCGGCCCCTACCCATTCACGCATACGCTGTCAGGCTACGTCGGGTGTGGCTTTGGACAAACAACCTGTGGCCTGTACTGCTACGCCCAGTTTCTGCCCAACTGGTCTTTCAGCGGCCTGGCTGTGCCCTGGGGCCACGCTGTCCAGGTCAAAACGAACGCGGCCGAGCTCCTGGACAAAACGCTCTCTACGATGAAGCCAACGACACGCCAGAAACTGCGCATCTTCATGAGTAGCACGACTGATCCTTACCAACCGATCGAGCGCGAACACCAGGTCACACGACAATGCCTGGAAGTGTTCGCTCGTTACCATGATCTCGATTTGCTGGTCATCCAGACGCGTTCGCCACTCGTTGAGCGCGACCTGCCATTACTACTGAAGATCCCCTACGCCTGGGTGTCAATCACCATCGAGACCAACGACCAGGCCTATCTCAAGGGCCTCAAAGGTGGACCACTCCTGTGGAAGCGCTGGGAACTGGTGCGAGCCGCGAGCACGGCCGGTGTACGCACTCAGATAGCGGTCAGCCCCTGTTTGCCCTATAGCGGGGTCGAGGAGTTCGGCCAGCAGCTGCTCCATAGCGGCGCACACCGGTTGATCGTCGACTCGGTCATGGATGGCGATGGTACCCGTGGTCAGCGCACGGGTCGCAGTCCCTTCGCCCAGGCCGAGCCAGATTGGGCGAATACGTCTCACGCGCATCGGCTCTACCACTACTTGCTCGAAAAGACGGAGGGAACTGGTATCGCCCCTGGCTGGAGCAGCGCGGGTTTTTGCGGAATACCGCCTCGACACCATCGCTGCGAAGGAGTATCTGGAGAGAGGTGTCTGTTTTCTCAGGGTTTGGGGCAATGCCGATCACTGTCACCTTGTACCTTTTCCACAATTCCCCAATGGCTTCGGACTCAGTAGGTTTGGGGCAATGCCGATCACTGTCACCTTGTACCCCTGTTCTTGCAGTGCTGCGATACGTTTCTGATTTTCCTGTAGTATCTTTCCAGGCCGTTTGCCGTTGTGCTGAACAGCAGGAGTCTGTTTGTCCCCCTGCTGTGACGAGGTGACCTGTGGATTTCCCGCGTGAGATGATTTTTCAAATAAGGGTTCGTTATATGTACGTGGGATTGCCATTTCTGAGCACTCCCCCGCTTGAAAGACGGAGGGTTCTGATCGGCTCCCTCTCAGTTGCTTTCGCCTTCAAGATCAACGCTTCACAGTTTGGGGCTAGCTCAGGTAGCCCGTCCACAGGCCGAGCCTCATGCTCCTGTGGCACCTGTACTGTGACCATACAGGCCAGCCCTGCGGCTCTGCGAAGTGTGCGCGCCTCGCGTACACCCGCCTTTTGTTTGTGTGAGTCCACTGGACTCAGCGAGTGGTACATCTCGCTTGACTTTGGCTAACACGGTCGTGTTTTTACCTCTGGCCCTACGCCCGAGAACCCAGGAAACGCGATTGAGTTGTCAAGGTACTGATGAGAGGATACTCTCTTGCAAGGCGGATGTCAATATGGTATCCTCACTCTCTGGGAAAACAGACGATCAAAGCAACAACGGTTCGCTGAGAACCACAAGACCGAGAAGCTCTCGAGCGGATCAAGGACCTGTACGGCTGTCCTTCCGCTATCGCAGCGATACGCTGAGCCCTTCGGATGCTGGCACGGCAAGAGTGCCCCACTCCTGCCCCAAACACGGAACGCTTTTCATCTCCCGCATGAATGACGGGCGCTTTCAAGCGCTCTTAGGTGTAAGGCCCTGGGCTCTGCATCGAAGCGATAGTTGACCATTACCTGTCCGGCATCATTGGCCTGTTTAAGGGCATCGTTTTCCGCTTTGTGCAGAAAGTCCTCGAGTTTTACGACACTCCCATCGATTTGCATGCCAATAGAAGCAGGGACACTGATGGCAAGATGAGCACCCCGAAAGTATTGCGTAGTCGTTTTATCGAGCTTGTGCCGCGCCAGCAGCGATAGAGCCTGTTCTATTGTCCTGATAGGGTTGCTCGCGGTAATTACACACACGTTGAGCAGTCCATCATCAAGATGGGCACCGGGCGCTACATCCACCGAACCTGCATAATCAGGGGTTTTGCTTACGATCACCTGCCAGGCCTCTCCCTGCCAACGTATGTCAACATGGCCAGTATCGTCCAGTGCCTGCACCTCGATAGGAAAAGGATGCTGCTCGGGCAGTTCTTTGATCGCTGAAAGATCAAAAGCTAAGCGACCAAAATGATACTTGAGCGGTTTGGAGATATGGGCCATTATTGCTGCATCGATGCCCATGCCCACATGCAGTAAAAAGTATTGCCTGGTCCTGGGTAACGTTTTCGGCTTCTTCTGTATTTTCTTGCCAGTTTTTAACTCTCCCGCGTGGTTGGGGAATGTCAGACCTTCCAACGCGACATGTCCAAGATCAACTTTGCGCGCGTCGCTGTTAACGATTGTAAACGCGGCCTTGACCGGATTCTCCGGCACGCTAATCGTTCCTGCCCATTCATTGAAAGTGCCGCCGGGGATATCGCCGACAAGGCTCTTTCCCCCTGCAGCCATCACCCCCATTCACGACATCATTGAGCGTACCATCACCGCCGTAGCCTATCACCAGATCGTAACCCTGCGTGGCAGCCTTCTGCGCCAGTTGGAAGGTTTCTCCGCCGTACTCTTTGAGAGCGATGCCGGTTTTCCAACCTGCTGCAGCTAAGACAGCGATCAGATCGGGGATATTTGCTACGTTTTGCCCTGTTCTGAGATCAACCACTATGCAGGCCTTCCTGTTAGGCATGAGGTCCTCCTTTTGTTGATGTAACGATAACTTTCTATGAGGCAAACACGGGAGAAGAATATGCAGGGTTTCAGATCACTACTGAAGTGGTTCTTGGTTCAGACATCGAGTGAAGCTCTGAGGCACGCCGAAGCGTCTCATTTCCACTTGTCTCACTCTTCATAGAAGAACTATAATGACCAGTATGAGACGGAACAAGCAGAAGAAGGCGAGTGCATCAGTATGGATGAGCAGCAGAAACCAACGGTCCCTCCTATCACTCTCTTCTACTCCTATTTTTTCGAGGACCCAAAGACATCCTATGATCATTTTTCCTGACCTTCCCAATGTCGAAGTGGAAGGGGTAGAGGTAGCTGAGGAGATCACACTGATCCTACGTACGACAGCCCCAACAGCTTCGTGTCCCTCATGTGGGACCACCTCTGCGTGCATCCAAAGTCGCTATACACGCACGCTGCGTGACCTTCCCTCCGGCGGGTGTCCAATCAGTCTCATCATACATATCCGTCGTTTTTTCTGTAAAAAGAGCACCTGCGCCCAAAAGATCTTTGCCGAACGGCTTCCATCGCTCTGCCATCCCCACGCCCAACGCAGCAAACGGCTGCAAGAAGCGCTCTGTCAGCTTGGACTCAGAGTAGGAGGCCAGGCCGGAGCCGACGTTGGCCAGCAACAAGGCTTCAGCGGGAGTCGCGATACCATCTTGCGTTTGGTTCGCCGCTGGAAACAGCCGGCCAAATCGGAGCCGCGCATCATTGGCTTGGACGACTGGGCAAGCAAGCGCCGACTCCGCTACGGGACGCTGATCTGCGATCTGGAGCGCAGTCAGCCCATTGATCTGCTCGCTGACCGCTCGGTGGAGACCGTAAAAGCTTGGTTGGAGAAGCACCCCTCTCTTGAGGTTGTCAGCCGCGATGGTTCATCGGAATATGCTTCGGCTATTAAGAAAGGCGCTCCACAAGCTCGACAGGTGAGCGATCGCTGGCATCTGGTGAAGAATCTTGCCGCGTGTGTCTCGGTGCAGCTGGCCCACAGTCTCGCCCAGCTCCGTCGTGCAGAAGCCGCTGCGGCAGCCAGGTCAGAGCAAGTGGGGGACCAACCAGCGAAACTCCGGCGTCCGGCCCAAACACGAGCCATTGCACGAGCGCAACTCGCCCGTCAAGCTGAGCGAATGGCTCTTTATGAGCACATCTTGAAACTGCAAAAACAAGGCACGAAAAGTGCTGAGATTGCTCTCCAGCTCGGTGTGACACAGCGAACCATTCAACGGTGGATCGCTACGGGAAACATCCCTTACTCTCGTCCCCGACGGCAACGAGCGCGTCTGCTTGATCCATACAAATCCTATCTCTTGGAGCGCTGCAACCAGGGTTGTCGCAATGGAGCACAACTGGAAAGAGAACTGAGAGCAAAAGGCTACAAAGGGTCACAACGAGCGATGTATCGCTATCTGGCAACTTTGGAACCATCTGGTTTCTCTTCCCGCAAGCGCAGTGCTGCATCAGCTCCGAGACAGACGGTTGCCATCCAGCCCAATCCACTTTTGACCCTCTCAGCACAACAGGCCACCTGGCTCTTTTTCCGCCGACCAGAGGATTTGAAGGAAGAGGAGCAGGAGAACCTCCGAAGGTTGAGGCAGGCCAGCCCACACCTTGAGGCCACCTACCAACTGGTGGAAGCGTTTCTGCACATGGTGCGTCAACGCACAGGAGAACCGCTTGATGCTTGGCTGGCGAAAGTAGAAGCCAGTCATCTTGAAGTCTTTGAATCGTTTGTCACTGGCGTACAAAAAGATAAAGAAGTGGTATTTGCAGGATTGACGCTGCCCTGGAGCAATGGTCCTCTCGAAGGTCACATAAACCGGCTTAAGCTCAGTAAAAGAAGCATGTATGGTCGAGCTGAGTTTGATCTTCTCAAGCTTCGCGTGCTCCATCAGAGCAAGCAAAGGCAGGACAGAAAGGACAAGTACAAGAACAGGCCAGGACCACAAGTGGATCGTCTGAAGAAACCGAGGAGGATGAAAAATGGCACAACCTCTCAGCATACCATAACTGGCATCAGCGAAGTTGCGTAAGAACCGGGAATTGATTCAAACAACATTTGCCTGTTGCATTTATTGCCATTTAGATGTTAAACTCTTTTTTGTTGGGGGAATTTATGACATGCAGAAGAATCTCTGATGTCGGTTAAGAAAACAGCACCGTTACCCGCTCTGATTGCCCGATAGGTGAGGAACAAACCGTATTGCCCGAGGCAGCAATTAGGGTGAATGACTCGCCAGTCAGGAGGTGATGCCGCTCTATTTTGATTTAAAAGACCTGTTCTGCACCATTCCCATGCTTTGCACGGCTTCGGTAAGAGCCATAAATTGTCGTGGCTCACAGCACAGTTCGGATCATGTCTTATTTTCAGGGCAGCGTTGCCCAAAAGGAGGATTCGATGCGTCATATGAAGCACGTTAAGTATGTATTTGTAAGCATAGTAGCATTGCTGGCTGTCCTGGCCACTACCCCTGTTGGCCAGGTACAGGCAAGCTCT
>WNGJ01016003.1_pt1 | contig 18272 bp, 19 predicted proteins | sample 5400611 | NCBI WGS metagenome assembly WNGJ01 (sample SAMN13153375, study PRJNA577476) | soil metagenome | isolation source: 40 cm soil or saprolite under Garry oak tree replicate 1 | place: USA:California | collected 2016-06-15 | reverse complement strand
CGCAAGTGGAGTCCTAACTTCCGTTCCGATGAAGGAACAAGACGACTGTTGCAAGACGGCTACAGAAGACCCGCTGAGCGGGGTTGCGAGGGGAATCCAGGGCAGCGCAAGAAACGGCTCGCGTTTGGGGTTTTGGAGAAATTGGTCGGGGCCGTGACAGGCTATCGGACCGCAGAACGAGGCGAGAGCGGGATGCGAAACATGTTGAAGCCTGTGATTTCGGGAAACCACTCCGCCGTTTCCGCAGACACCAACGTCAATACCGCAGCTGGCACCTCCCCACTAATCACTCGGTCGATCGCCTTCGCTGGACCCTCGCTCAGTTGGACTTCAGTTGCCCCCGCTGCCGCGATCGCGGTCCGGACACTGCTTTCAGACACAGACTGTCTGTGATCTGTCGCAACAATTTTGCCGGTCAGATCGGCCACCGACTTGATTTCCGCGTGCGCCAGGAGGATGGCAACCAGACGATCGCTGTCGTTTGACGTTGGTGCGGTCTCTTGGGCATTATCAAGCAACGCAGTTTCCGAAGAACCAGGACGATCGGTATTATTCGCTTTCTGTTCCGGCGCCGGGACCGCCCTGGCGGCCATTGCAGGCTCGGCGACCGACGGTGCCGCCGCCATCTGTTCCGGTATCGATCCGGTATTGGAGTTGGCAGCCGGGCCGCTCTTGAGCGGTGAACTCGCCATGCTTGCTGCTGTCGTGGAGGAGCTGGCGGCGGCGTTACCTGCAGGCGGACCAGATGCCGGAGGCTCGACTTTGGCTACGGTCACAGCAGACTTCGCCGCCTTGGTGGCGAGATGATCCTTGGTGCGATGATCCTTGGTGCGGGCGTCAGCAGACGACGGCTTTTCCGCTTTCGTCGCCATCGTGGACTTGACTGGTGTTGTCGCGGAATTGGCGTTTACTGACGCTGGGTTTAGTTCAACCGGCCGACTGGCGGCCGCCCTGTCGAAGCAGGCTAGTCCGTTGGCGTCCATGCATGCTTCCATGCTCGCTTGCGGCGATAGAGCGCAGCTACAGCCGACCAGGATCAAGGCCAACGCGCCGATGACAAGCGTTCTCATCCAAATCCCTCCTAAGGGGATTGAATTCCGCCCGCAATTCTTGCTGCGTCATAATGGTGGTGCCGATCGTCTATCTGTTGCGTAAAGATGTTAAACGCGCATTAAGCGCAGCTCGGCAACATTTTCCCATGACGCGACGTTGGCGGTAAACAAGTTCAATTCATCGCCGCACGTAGCAATGAAACCCGCCGTAAATTCCCGACCGGTCGCGCTCGAAACCGACCGCGCTGCGCCGTTCGTGACGGCGCCAGATCTGCCGGAGCGGCGCGAGCTCCGGGGCTTCAAGCGGGGATTGCTTGCCGGCGGTGCGAAAGATCACGCGGACATTGTCGCTGCCGGTGCGGTCGATCGCGTTCCAGAGCGCGCGGATTTCCTCGTCCGCCATCCAGTCCTGCGAGTCCAGAAGCACCACGGCATCGACCTCGCGGGCCGGCAGGCCTTCCAGAAACGGCCGCAAATTGGCGTGGACCGGAATGATCAATCCGGCGCCGTCGCGCATGCGTTCAAACTGGCTGCGCTGCAGGTAGGGCGGCAGACAGCGATCGCCCGGACCCGGATAACTGCGATGCAGCGCCTGCCAGGCGAAATAATTGGTGTCGTTGGGATGACCGTTGATCAGGCGCAACAGCCGCTCCTGCAGCACTTCGTTGAGCGGCGCCCCCGCGCCCAACAGCGCCCGCTGCTGCGGCGGAATACCGAGACTGAACAGCAAGGCCGGGGTTCCCGTGATCAGGCGGGCGAACGGCGAATGAAACAGCCGATGCAGGCGATCCAGCGCCTGCATGCGTTCGGGAGCATCCGGCTTGCCGTTCAGCAACGCGTCGAGATCGATACGGGCGAATTTCGCCAGCAGATGCGCAAGGCCGATGAAGCGGCCGAGCATGCCGTGGCGGTAAAAGCCGTCGGTGAAATAGGCATGCCGCGGTCGCCCGATGATGTTGCGTTTGTCCCAGTAGGCGCGCGTATCCGCGTCCAGCATCAGCCACAGCCGTTCGCGGTAGAGCTGCGAATTGGCGCCTGAGGCGGCCTCGCCGAAGAACTGCCAGAACTCGGCGTAAGTGGAGAAAGCACGAAGGCCCGCGAGCTTGAGTTTGAGCAGCGAAAGGTGGGCTTCGTTAAGATCGACCGCGTAGACCTGAGCCGGCCTCGCGGTGAGGTAGGACAGCGCATTGCATCCGCCGGACGAAATGGTGACGATGGTCGAGCCGACCGGCAACCGAAGCGCCGCAAGATCGGCCTCGGGGTCCTCCCAGATCTGGGTGTAGACCAGCCGGCGAAACCAGAACGCGAATAGCCTGTCCCAAACCGTCGCTTCGCTATAGTCCCTGCTGTTGCGGACTGCATCCGCGATAAGTTGCGTATTCATCCGTCCCCCGAATCACAATCTGACGACGGTATCGCGCCCGCAATGCAGTTTTGCGACAGCCGGCTGTGGTCGATGAACGCATTCGGTTCCCTCTTCGCCGAGCGTATTTCTTGCGCGCTTTGTGATGCAGCGCACTGTCACACCCCTGTCGCGCTGCTATCGCAAGGGAGTGAGTGACACCACGCGATAGCATGGGGGCATCGATGTCCGCCTTTTTCCAAGATATCGGCGCAAGCACTTCGTGGCCGGCCGAAGCCACCCGCCGCATGAACCGGATGTATCGCCGGCAACGTCACATCTATGACGGTACCCGACGATATTACCTTCTTGGTCGAGACCAGCTGATCGCCGGCCTGCGGCCCGATGCCGCTGCAACCGTGCTGGAAGTCGGCTGCGGAACCGGCAGAAACCTGGTGCTCGCCGCTCGCCGCTACCCCGAGGCACGGTTTTTCGGCGTCGATGTTTCGACGGAAATGCTGACGTCGGCAATATCAGCCATTTCGCGGCGGGATCTGGCCGACCAAATTCGCGTCGCGCATGGCGATGCAACCGCGTTCGACCCGCGGGCCTTGTTCCGCGTCCCGTCTTTCGATCACATATTTATTTCCTACAGCCTGTCGATGATCGGGGATTGGCGCCGTGTTCTGCAGGCAGCCATTCGCCATCTCGAGCCCGGCGGCCGTTTGCACATTGTCGATTTCGGCCGGCAGGAACGATTGCCGCGCGTTGTCCGCGCGCTGCTGTTGAAATGGCTTTCGATGTTCGAGGTCACGCCGCGTGACGATCTTGAGCGCGTACTGTCAGTCATCGCCGTTGACGCCGGCGCCCATCTATCGTTCGAGCGTCCGTTCCGCGGCTATGCGCAATACGCCGTGCTCAAATTGCCGGAGGCGCAGACACCGTGAGCGCCTGGCTTGCCCTTGTCGCGGCGGGTTTGCTCGAGATCGCCTGGGCATTCGGCCTGAAATATTCCGACGGACTGACCCGGTTCTGGCCGACCGCCGCAACCTTGCTCGCGATCGCACTGAGCTTTGTCATGATGGCGGTCGCCTTGAAGTCGCTGCCGTTCGGCACCGCCTATGCGGTGTGGACCGGCATCGGCGCGGTCGGCAGCATCATCGTGGGCATGCTGATCTACAGCGAATCGACCGATCCGGTTCGAATCCTTTGCCTGACGTTGATCGTCGCCGGCATGATCGGGCTCAAGCTCAACTCGCCGGTGTGAGATCCGCAAAGCCGGCGCCTCACAACGGCAAGTCCTTGATGCCTTGATCGATGATCCGCGCCAGCAGCGCCGGGCTGGAGGCTGGCTCGACGAATTTCCAGCGTGCGGGCACCGACAACATCAAGTTGACGACTTGCCCATCGAAGTCGCCGCACGCCGTCCGGAAGTCGGTGCGGTAGAGGATGGCTGGTTTGCCTTTGGCATAGCAGTAACCCAGCTCCCAGCTGGTACCGCTGTCAGGGTCAGGGCCATCGATGCAGGCTACGATCACCTCGGACCAGTCCATCCCCTCGACGTCGCCTCGGAAGATGGAAGCAGCATCGGTGTGCTGGAACTCCTGCTCCTGCGGCACGAACAGCTCGTGGCCCAGCAGGCGCAGCTCAGCCGCGAGCTGCGCGTTCTGCCATTTTTCACCCCACGTGAACAGCGGGCCCGCCATATAAAGTTTCATACGTCTCACCCTTCGAGAAGATTGGAGCGGCTTGCAGAGACTAGCGCCTCGCGCGCAAACTCCGCCACCCCTCCACGGCGCCGAACAGGCCGAGCGCCATCACAAAGGGAAGCAGGTGATACAAAAACCGGAAGATCAGCAGCGCCGCGATCAGCGGCTCCCTGTCTTCGCCGCCCAGTCCGATCAAGATCGTCGCGTCGAATGCACCCAGGCCTGCCGGCGCATGGCTCGCAAAACCCAATAATATCGCAGCGATGAAAACCGCGACCACGCGGTAGATCCCGATATTCGGCCCGGCCGGAATCAGCACGTACATCGCAAGCGCCGCGGCGCCGAGGTCGACAACCCCGATCGCGATCTGCAGCAGGACCATGGGCCCGGAAGGAAACCTGACCTTCCAACGCCGGGGTCCGATGCTCCCGGGAGAGCTCCAACTGCGGATCAGGAAGATGACGACCGCGAAAAGCAGCACCGCCGCCAGCCATCGATTAACCTGCGGCGGCAGCCGGTCGATCAGGCTGATAGCGCTGGGTTCGCGCAGCACGCTGAGCCCGAGTGCGGTCAGGTTGCCCAGCCAGAATGTCAGGCCGGTCAGGAAGCTGATATTGGCCACATCGAACACGCCGAGACCATGATGCGAATAGATTCGATAGCGGATCACCGGCGCGATCAGCGCAACTGCGCCGAACCCGTGCGCAATCGGATAGCTGGTGAAACTGGCGAGCGCCGCGATCCGGTACGCAACGTCGCGACGCCCGATGGTACGAAGCGCCAGCACATCGTAGACGGTCAAGCTGCCGTATGAAATTGCGACGAACAGCAAAGCGAGCGCGACGAGGCCGGCGTTCGTGCGCCGTATCGCGTTGAATATTTCGTTGTAGTCAATGTTCTTGAGCGCGTGCATCAGCACCAATACGGCCGCACCCGCGATGACAACGCTGACAATGACGCCGAGGCGTCTCATTCGGGCGCTGCTGCCGCGATTCTTTTGCAGCGCAGCGACTTTCAGGATGGGTATCCGTTCTGGCAAATGATTCCGGTTTCAACTATCGTGCCGCTGATTCGGTGATCGACCTGTTCCATTGACACGTTGTTGTGACAGCCGCGTTACCCCCGTTATTTTTGCAAAATCGGAATCCAGACTCGTTTCGGTCGCACGATGTTCACGCTTGCTTTGTAAGAGACGCCCAGAATTTACGACGTCAGAGGCGACATGAAGTTGGAATCCGACTACGACCTCACGCTGAATCAATGGGAGGCGCTGAAGGCGCTTCGTCCGCCGGCGCAAAAATTTCGCGCGGTGAATCGATTCGTACTTGAAAGCCTCATTGCACTTGATCTCGTGGCCATCTGCGAGGATTTGCCGGTGCTTACGCCGAGCGGCCGCAAGGTCCTGGTAAGAGGCTCATCACGGTTATGGGACGTGGCGGCCTGAAGATAACGCTTCGCTCGTCAAGACGGGCGTGTGGCCCCAAAAACAGCAGCATCCTTGACGCATTTGGTTTGGGCGCGACGGTTGGCACTAACGGCGCCGCGGGGTGGATGACATTCTGGCGCGCCGCTGGAGCGTGCTCCTAATATCTCAGCGTGCTTGTCAGCCCGAACACGGCGGCGTCGCCTATCCGTGACAGACCGCCGGGATCTGTCGGATTCGGTATGCCGCCGGATGGTCGGAACACATATTGAAAATATGGCGCGAGCAGCCAGCCCGGCTTCATATGCGCTTCGTATATCAGCTCAAGCAGGGTCTCATTGCTTCGCACCGGGCTCGGCAGGCCGCTGAAGAACTGGGTGTCGCGATCGAGGCTTCGGTCGGCGTTGGAAATCCGCATGTAGGCCACCGCCATCCCGAACCGGTCGAGCGGGCGGCCAGGGACAAAACCAACGAAGCCGATGCCGCCGTCGAGATAAAGGTCGATCAGATTTCGATCCGGCGGGCTGTAGGCGATCCGGCCGAATGCCGTCACTCCGGGCAACGATGCCGAAACACCCTTCTCGGTCACGGACGACGGCCGATAGAGCGTCTGTTCTGCGACCGCGAAGACACCGAAGTTGCCGCGAAGCTTGGCCGCGATGCCAGTTCCGTTGGGGTCGGCGATCGACAAGCCCTGCGCGGTGAAGCGCTGATCGTCGAATTGTCCGAAATGCCGCCAGGCTCCCGGCGTGAAGTTGCCGGCGAGCGCGCGGCCGCCGATCTCGATATCGTAGTCCCAGCGGAGCTGCCCGATGATCCATGGCGCGTCGTTGACGCGAAACGCCAGACCATGGTTGTCGCGAAGCTGCGGGTCGCCGTCTCCGGGTCGCGCCGCGTTGCCGTTGAACACCGCAGCGAAGGCGGTGATCTTGTCCGAAAGCGCGGCCTTGACGCGAATGCCGGGCACCGCGATCGGCGGCGCCGGACCGCCGGCCGGAAGGTTGGTGGCTTTGATGGCTGGCCAGCCGAACGTGCCGTTGATGAACAGATCGTCGGTCTCGCTATCGAAGAATTCGACGTCGGCCGCTTGCTGGCCGACCCTGATATTCAGCGCATTGTTGTAAAAGCTCTGCTCGAAATACGCCGTGTAGAGCCGCGCCTCAGGCAGCGCTTCGATCTCGCTGATGGTCGCCAGGTTGTGGACGTAGTTACGCGTCAGCCCGCGGCCGTAAATCTCGAACGCGTTGGCGACGAACCTGCCACCGGTCCAACCAAACAGTTTTTCAAGATCGGCATCGACCGAGAAATCAAAGCGGCCGAGATGGATGGCGCCGCGCCCGGTCCCGCCCGAAACATTGCCGATGTTGTCGGCGATATAGGTCGCACCGAAACTCAGACCCTTGCCGGCAAGTCCGTCATGCCATTCGTTGAACCATTTCGGGGCGAGCCATTCAGCCGCGCTTTCGTCCTTGGCGCCGGCATGCGCGCCCGTAGTCGCCACGGCGCTCGCAAGTCAGCGCCGATGCCCACAGGAACGCTGTATCGAGATCCGTGAACGGCAGGCCCTTGGTGTTCATGCCGAAAATGCCGGTGATCAGGGTCGGCGGCATCAAAAGCGCCGTCAGCACCGACAGAACACGCAGGCTGTTGTTGCCCTGTTCCTCGATCTTCAAGTGCAACTCTTCCTGCAACAACCGGCTTCGCTCGCGCATCTCGACCACCGTGTGATCGAGACCATCAAGGCGCTGGGCGAGCTTGCCGGCGCGCAGCCGAAGAGCGGGCTTGATGTCGCCGGCGTTCCTCTGTTCGAGCCGGTGAAAGACGATCCGCAATCCCGACAGCTGCCGATGCAGGCGGACGCAGGTCCGTCGCAGCCGGCCGAGGCTTTGGCGCAAATCGGTTGCGTCGTCCGACAACACCTGTTCCTCGATCTCGTCGAGTGAGCGCGCGATACGATCGGCGATCCGGTCCATGGTATCGGCGACATTGTCGACAATTGTTTCCAGCAAGGCCGCGACGCTCTCGATCCGTTGCCCTTCTTCAAGGGCGCGGCGCGTGGCGTCGACCGCGCAAAGCGCGTGATGGCGTCCGCTGACCAGCAGCTGCTCTGTCATGACAAAGCGAAGATAACCGGTCTCATCCGTCGCCTCGGCGACATCGCGCAGCAGATCGGAAATCACCCCGTAGGCGCTGTCGTCGGTGGTGTGCAGCTGTTGATAGGTATCTCTGGACAGCAAAAGCGCCCGCGCCTGCGGCGCTATCGCAAGGTCGGCGGACGCCAGCCATTGCAGCACCCGCGCGTCGGCCAGGTTGAAGTGAAGCCAGAGCAAGCCATCACGAAGAGCAGGAATCGGCTTGTCGACCGCCAACGGTTCTGGGCTCCCGTCCGCATGAATGCGAAATGCCCAAACCAGCCCCGGAATCGGTATCGGCGAATGTAGTGCCTGCGCGACGTCTTCCTTCGGGAGAACCTGAGCAACCGGCGTCTCGGACTGCATCGCGCACCACACCTTCGACGAAACTCAGAGATCACGACACAGCCCAAAAGAGGACCGGAATTCACCACCGGCAGTCAGCCGCGTCGTTGCGTCGGCAAGGCCTCCAAGGCGTCCAAGGCCTGATAGAATGAAATTAATGTTACAGAGATATGTCAGTCCGCTATTCGGCCGCCTCGGCGAGCTCATCTGCCTGCTTATCTGTCGGGTCGGCGGGAAACTGACGGGCGCCGACGACCTTCCGTTCAGATGGCTGACGACGTGCATCGCGAACGGGATTATTGACCTGTTCCACAAAGCAAGAAGGGCCCGCACAATCGGCGCGGGCCCTCCTCTCTTCGACAATAGCGAGGCTGACGCTCGCCCGTCTTGTCAGAACAGGCGCGAGAACAGCACGTACAACAAACCAGACAGCATGATCGCGGCCGGCAGCGTCAGCACCCACGCCATCACCATGTTACGGATGGTAGCTCCCTGCAGCCCCGATCCGTTGGCGGCCATCGCCCCGGCGACGCCGGACGACAGCACGTGGGTCGTTGATACCGGCAGCCCGAACATATCGGCGGCACCGATGGTGGCGGCGGCAACCAGCTCGGCGGACGCGCCCTGCGCGTAGGTGAGATGGCTCTTGCCGATCTTTTCCCCGACGGTGATGACAATGCGCTTCCAGCCGATCATGGTGCCGAGCCCGAGCGCGATCGCCACCGCGATCTTGACCCAGGTCGGAATGAACTTGGTGGCGGCATCGAGCGAGCCCTTGTAGGCGTTGAGGATACCGACCTCTTCCTTGTTCAGGGCGTTTTCCTTGTCCTTCATCAAAAACCGGATCGCTTCCGAGGTCAGGTACATGTCGTTACGGGTGTTGCCGACCGCTTCAGCCGGCACCTTGCTGAGCGAACCGTATTTCTGCACCTGATCGCCGACGTCCTTCACCAGAACCGCCAGCGAGGGATAGGTGCCTTCGCCGATCTGGTGCTGGGCGACATATTGGGTCACCGCCGGGCGGGGATCGCCGATAATGCTATGGCCGGCGCCCTTGGCGGCGATCACGGTCGAGGCCGCGGCCGAGGTCTTCTGGAATTGCGCCACCTGCGATTCCGGCAACGCGCGGTTCAGCGCATAGGCCGTCGGCACGGTGCCGATCAGGATCAGCATGATCAGGCCCATTCCCTTCTGGCCGTCGTTTGAGCCGTGCGCGAAGCTGACGCCGGTGCAGGTCAGGATCAGCAGACCGCGGATCCAGAGCGGCGGCGCCTTGTGGCCTTCGGGTGCCGCATATAGCGCCGGATTGCGGACGATCATCTTCAACAGCAACAGCAGAACCGCGGCGCAGATGAAGCCGACCAGCGGCGACAGCAGCAGCGCGTAGCCGATTTCGGTGGCCTTGCTCCAGTCGACGCCGGAGGTGCCGTCGCGGCCACGCATCAAGGCGTTAGCGACGCCGACGCCGATGATGGAACCGATCAGCGTATGCGAGCTCGAGGCCGGCAGGCCAAAATACCAGGTTCCGAGATTCCACAGGATGGCGGCGATCAAAAGCGCGAACACCATCGCGAAACCGGCGCTGCTCCCGACTTGCAGGATCAGCTCGACCGGCAGCAATGAGACGATGCCGAAGGCGACCGCGCCGCTCGACAGCAGCACGCCGAGGAAATTGAACAAGCCCGACCACATCACGGCGAATTCAGCCGGAAGCGAATGGGTATAGATCACGGTCGCGACCGCATTGGCGGTATCGTGGAAGCCGTTGACGAACTCAAAGCCGAGCGCAATCAAAAGCGCGACAAGCAGAAGCAGATACGGCAGGTAGGTCGTCACCTTGGCGCCGGTGGCGTTGACGTCGACATAGATGCTGTAGGCGACGAACAACAGCCCGGCGGCGAGAACGCCGAAAAAGATAATCAGTGTCAGGGGATTGAAGCCCTTGTCGAGATTGGGCCTTGCCGCCGGCTGGACCGGCCCGCCTTGGTCCATCGTCCGATTGAGTGCAAGATCGGTCATGCTGACGTCCCCTTGAATGGACTGAGGCCTAATCTTTGACCGACGGACTTGAAGGTTAGATGACAGCCCCGGCCGATCGGCCGAATTCAGGGATCGGATACCGCGACGCCGCAGCGATATTCGGCGCCACCGCCAAAGTCGGCCGCCCGAGATTTACCGCGCAAATACCTGCAATTCTGCGCCCCCTGTTTGATCTGTCAGCAATACTGGCTAAATGAGCTGAGCCGACACGTTGGATCGGAGGAACGGTGCGACTTTTTCATATGCTGGCCGGTGCGCTGCTGCTGCTGCATCCGACCCCTGTCCGGGCTCAGACTGTTTGGGATATGCCGACGGAGTATCCGCAAAGCGCCATGCCGGGACTTGGCGTAACGACCTTCGCAAGACACGTCGCCGAATTAAGTGCAGGCAAGATCGAGATCAGGCCGAGCTTTGATGCCTCAGCAGGCATTCGATCGGCTGGCATGCTCGCTGCCATCTCCGAAGGGCGCGTGCCGGCAGGTGACGCGTTCGCCGGCGCGCTGGAACGCGAAGACGCGATCTTCGCCCTGCCCTCACTGCCGTTTCTGGTAACTTCGATAGCCGACGCAAGGCGGCTTGCCGACCTTGCCCGGCCATTTCTGGCGGCGGCCTTGGAAAAGAAGGGTCAGCGACTGCTCTATCTGACGCCATGGCCGCCTTCCGGCATCTGGTCGAAGGCGCCGCTGAAGGCATCATCCGACTTGTCCAGCCTCTCAATTCGCACCTACGACAAGATATCAAGTGAGGTTTTTGCCAGCGTCGGCGCCAAGGCCGCGTCCATCAGTTTCGCGGATACGATGCCGAAGCTGGCCGACGGCACCATCAACTCCGTGCTCTCATCCGGAGATGGTGGGGCCGGTCGTGGGCTTTGGAAGTTCCTGCCCTATTTCAGTGAAATCACCTATTCGCTGCCGCTCTCGATCGCGAGCGTCAATCGGGCGCTCTATGACGGCTTGACCCCCGATCTGCGAGAGGCGGTGGATGCCGCCGGCCGCCAAACCGAGATTGAATTGTGGCTGGCTTTGTCCACCCGGCTGCAAGAGAACTATCTGCGCATGCGCGAGAACGGCGTCACGATTGACTCGGCCCCCGCTCCAGCTCTCCTCGCGGTGCTGCAGTCTGGAGTTGCGGCGGCGCAGCGCGACTGGTGCAGCAGATCCGGGTCGATCTGCATGCAGATTCTCGGCGCCTTCAAGGCTGGCAAGCCGTAACGTCAGCGGCAGAAATCCGCGAATCCTCGCAAGACGATGCCACGAACAACGAACGAACAGACCATCACCACAGCGTTAGCCGCGCGCGTTCCGGCCAGGCGCTGTCATAATCCACGCCGCCGACGCGGTGCTCGCTCATATCGGCGAGGATTTGGCCCGGCGTCGGCAGGCTGGCCGGATTGACGTGCCTTTGCGGGTTCCAGAGATCGGAACGCACGATGGCACGCGCGCACTGGAAGTAAACTTCATCCACGGTCATGACGATCACCGTGCGCGGCGCCTTGCCGCCGACCTCGAACGATCCCAGCAAATCGGCATCGGCCGACACCTGCGCGCGGCCGTTGACGCGCAGCGTGCTGCCCGAGCCCGGGATCAGAAACAGCAACGCTATCCTGGGATCGCGCACGATATTGCGCAGCGAATCGCAGCGGTTATTGCCGCGCCGATCCGGCATCATCAGCGTCTTCTCGTCGTGAACGCGGACGAAACCGGGCAAATCGCCGCGCGGCGAGCAATCCAGTCCTTCCGGGCCGGATGTCGCCAGCGCCGCGAACGGCGAGCTGTCGATCAGGATCCGGTATTGCGGCGTGATCCGATCGGCGACCTTGACGGTCGAGGCCTCGTTCGGCTCGCCGTAAATCGCCTGGAGCTGCTCGATCGTTGCAACGATGGTCATGGCCATTCTCCCGATCCTGTTAGGACTCACCCGCCCCTGATAATTTCAATCAGCTCGCGCGCATGCGCTTCGGCGCTGCCGACATTGCGGATGGTGATATCAGGCACGGCCATTGCGCCATCGATGGTCCGGCGGAGCCGGGTCTCGATCTGCCCGTCGCTGCCGCGCGCCCGCACCGCCAGGCGTTCGGCGAGAACTTCAGGCGGCGCCGTGATCGAGATGACCGTGACATCGGCGTAGGCGCGGCGCATCGCGTCGATCACCGTGCGCGAGACATTGGCGACCACCGTGCGGCCGGCGCGGATATCGTCGTCGATTGCGCTGGACAACGCATAGCAATGGCCATGCGCTTGCCAATGCATCGCGAACTCACCTTGCGTGAGCGCCTGCCGGAAGGCATCGGCGGTCAGCTGCCGGTTGTCTTCGAAGACCGAGGCTTGCCGCGTCACCACCCGGCGCGGAAAAACGATCTCGCCATCGTCGGCGCAGGCGGCCCGGGCCAGACCGAGCAGCGTATCCTTGCCGGCGCCGCTCGGACCGACCACCAGGACAAGCCGGCCGGGCCCGATCGCGGCCGGCCGATCACCGGATATGGTCGGCGCTTGCCTCACGCCACCCGATGTCCTTTACGCCAGACGCTGCGCACCACCGGGATATCGCGGGCGACATGGACGCGGATCAGGTCGGCACGCTTGCCGACCGCGATCTCGCCCCGGTCGGCAAGGCCAACCGCTTCGGCAGGCGTCTTGGTGACGGTGCGGACAGCGGATGCGAGATCGATCGCGGGAACGCGCTGCGGCAATTGCAGCGCCGCCATCAACAGGCTCGAGGGAATGTAGTCGGACGACAGGATATCCAACAGCCCTTCGCGGGCGAGATCGACCGCGGCGATGTTGCCGGAATGCGATCCGCCGCGCACCACATTCGGTGCCCCCATCAGGATGCCGATACCGGCCCGGTGCAAGCCGCGCGCGGCTTCAATGGTAGTCGGAAACTCAGCAACGGATACCCGGTCGCGGACGGCGTCGGTGACGTTTTCGTCTGTGGTGTCGTCGTGACTGGCGAGCGGGATCTCGTGTTGATGGGCCAGCGCCACGATCTGACGCATGTTGGTCGCCGCATACGCCTTCTGGTACGCAAAACGCCGTTCGAACAGGGTATCGAGTTCGGCGTCGGTCATGCCGGCGCCCTTGCCACGGTAATAGTCGCGCAGCTTGACTTCGTCGCGAAACTGGCGCTGCCCCGGCGTGTGATCCATCAGCGACATCAGACGCACGTCCGGCCGCCCGATCAACTCTTTGGCTTCGTCGACCACGCTCGGCATCGGGATTTCGCAACGCAGATGCAGGAAATGATCCGACCGCAGCAGGTTGGCGTCGCGCGCCGAGGCGATCGCCTCGGCCAGAACACCTGCCCTGCCGTCGACCTCATCGGCGCCGTCCTCGCGCCAGACCCGCAGCGAATCCAGCACCGTGGTGATGCCTGACGTCGCCAGCTGCCCGTCATAGGAAACAACGGCGGCGATCGGATCCCAGAACACTTTTGGTCGCGGCACGTAATGCGCTTCGAGGTGATCGGTATGCAGTTCGATCAGGCCCGGCATGACCAGATCGCCGCCTGCGTTCTCACTGCCCCCCGGGGCAGTTCCCTCGCCATATCCTGCGATACGGCCGTCGGCGACAGCGATCCAGCCGCGTTCGAGCACGCGATCGGCCAGAACGATCCTGGCATTGCCGAGTACGATCTCATCCTCTGTCGACATCATCTCAAATCTCTTCCCTCTCATGCCGCGGCGGCGAACGACCTCACGTCGATAATACGGTCGGAGATCAGATGGCGGATCTCATCGTCATGGACGATGGCGACCATGGCAACGCCCTGGCGTTTCTTTTCATCGATCAGATCGACCACGACCGCACGATTGACGGCATCGAGCGAGGCGGTCGGCTCGTCCAGCAGCAGGATCGGCAGCTCGGAGATGAAGCCGCGTGCGATATTGACACGCTGCTGTTCGCCGCCCGAGAACGTCGATGGCGGCAGCGCCCACAGCCGCTCCGGAATATTGAGGTGACGCAACAACTGCCCTGCCCGTTGGCGCGCCTCGGCGCGCGCGACCCCGTTCACGATCAGGGGCTCGGCCACGACATCTGACGTCGCCACCCGCGGCACTGCCCGCAGAAACTGACTGACATAGCCGATGCTGTTGCGGCGGACGCTGAGGATCTGCCGCGGTTCGGCCTTGGCGAGATCGATCTGCACGCCCTGGTGAAGGATGCCGATCCGGCCGCCATCGCAGCGGTAATTGCCGAAGATCATCTTCAGGATCGAGGATTTTCCGGCGCCCGATGGCCCCGCCAGCACGACGCATTCGCCGGGCCGAACCTGAAACGAGACGCCGCGCACCACCGGGAGTTCTATCCCGCCTTGCAGATGCATGGTGAAGGTCTTTTCCGCGTTACTGATGTCGATCATCGCAGTCATATGCGCACTCACGCCGGCAAAATCGAGGAGACGAGCAATTGGGTATAGGGCTCACGCGGATCGTCCAGCACCTGATCGGTCAGCCCGGTCTCGATCACGCGGCCACCCTTCATCACCATGACCCGGTGCGACAACAGCCGCGCGACGGCGAGATCGTGGGTGACGACGATCGCCGCCAGCCCCAGCTCGCTTACGAGATTGCGCATCAGGTCGAGCAGCCGCGCCTGCACCGACACATCCAGCCCGCCGGTCGGTTCATCCATGAACACCAGCCGCGGCTTGGTGACCAGATTGCGCGCGATCTGCAGGCGCTGCCGCATGCCGCCGGAATAAGTCCGCGGCGCATCGTCGATGCGCCCGGTGTCGATCTCGACACGCTGCAGCCAGGACGACGCGGTGTCCCTGATCCTGCCATAATGGTTCCAGCCCACCGCCATCAGCCGCTCGCCGACATTGGCGCCGGCCGACACCGCCATCCGCAATCCCAGTGCGGGGTCCTGATGCACATAGCCCCAGTCGGTGCGGAACAGAAACCTCCGCTCGGCCTCGCCCAACGCGGCGAGATCGCGCATCACGCTAGAGCGTAAAGGACACATCGCGGCAGGCAACGATCCGTCCGAACGATTTGCTCAGACCTTCGGCCTGCAGCAAGGGCCGATCGTCGTCCGGCACGGCATCTTCATGATCGGCCATGCAGCGCCTCCTTGTGCGGAGCAGCACTTTCGCCGCCGCGATGGCCGGACGCCTGGCGGGTCTCGCAATAGTCGGTATCGGAACAGACGAACATCCGGCTGCCGTTGTTGTCGGTGACGATCTCGTCGAGATAGGCGTCGTCGGCGCCGCACAGCGCGCATGGCGCGTTATGGCGATAGCGCTCGAACGGATGATCCTCGAAATCCAGCGACACCACCGCGGTGTAGGGCGGTATCGCATAGATGCGCTTCTCGCGCCCGGCGCCGAACAGTTGCAGCGCCGGACAATTGTCCATCTTCGGATTGTCGAATTTCGGCGTCGGCGACGGATCCATCACATAGCGCGTATTGACCTTGACCGGGTAGGCATAGGAGGTGGCGATGTGCCCGAACCGGGCGATGTCTTCGTAGAGCTTGACGTGCATCAACCCGTATTCGCCAAGCGCATGCATCCGGCGTGTCTCGGTCTCGCGCGGTTCAAGAAAGCGCAGCGGCTCGGGGATCGGCACCTGATAGACCAGGACCTGTCCGCCATGCAGCGGCGCTTCGGGCACCCGGTGCCGGGTCTGGATGACCGTTGCATCGCTCGTGCTGGTCGTCGTCGCGACGCCGGCGGTCTTGGCGAAGAACTTGCGGATCGAAATCGCGTTGGTGGTGTCGTCGGATCCCTGGTCGATCACCTTCAGCACGTCGTCGGGACCGAGGATGGCCGCCGTCACCTGCACGCCGCCGGTGCCCCAGCCATAAGGCATCGGCATCTCCCGGCTCGCGAACGGCACCTGATAGCCGGGGATCGCGATCGCTTTGAGGATCGCGCGGCGGATCATCCGCTTGGTCTGTTCGTCGAGATAGGCGAAGTTATACGTCGGCGCATTCATTCCGCGGCCTCCTGCAAGGACGGCGGCGTAACCACCGTCTCACCGAATTCCTTGCGTAGTTTTCGCAGCAGGCCGAGCTCGGACTGGAAATCCACGTAGTGCGGCAATTTGAGATGTTCGACAAAGCCGGTGGCTTGCACGTTGTCCGAATGCGACATCACGAATTCTTCGTCCTGCGCCGGAGCGACCACCTCCTCGCCGAGTTCGCGGGCGCGCAGGGTGCGATCGACCAGCGCCATCGACATCGTCTTGCGCTCACTTTGTCCAAAAGCAAGGCCGTAGCCACGCGTGAAGCACGGCGCTTCGGTGGCCGAACCCTTGAACTGGTTGACCATCTGGCACTCGGTCACCGTGATCGAGCCGAGCGGCACAGCAAAGCCGACATCCTCGGCCGTGAATTCCACCTCGACTTCGCCGAGGCGGATTTCGCCGGCGAACGGATGGTTGCGTCCATAGCCGCGTTGGGACGAGTAGCCGAGCGCCAGCAAGAACCCTTCGTCGGCGCGCGCCAGATTCTGCAGCCGTAGATCGCGATCCGCGGGGAAACTGAGCGGTTCACGCGTGAGATCGCCGACCGGCGTATCGGCATCTGTTTTGGGCGACGGTTCGATCAAGCCGTCGCGCCCGAGAATGTCGGTAACGCGCGGCGTCGTCGCGGGCGATGCATCGGCAACCGCGGGCGATTCGGGAACCAGTCCCTCAGCGAGTTGCGAGTCCAATAGCCGATGCGTGTAATCGAAGGTCGGTCCCAGGATCTGGCCGCCGGGAATATCCTTGAACGTCGAGGAAATCCGGCGGCGCACCTGCATCTTGCCGGTATCGACCGGTTCGGTCGCCCCGAACCGCGGCAGCGTCGCGCGAAACGCCCGCAGCAGGAAGATCGCCTCGATCATGTCACCGCGCGCCTGTTTGATGGCGAGTGCCGCGAGTTCACGGTCGTACAGCGATCCCTCGGTCATCACCCGATCGACGGCAAGGCTGAGTTGCCCGGAGATCTGGTCCAGCGAGATTTCCGGAACGTCCCGATCGCCGCGGCGCTCATGCGCCAGCAGGCGATGGGCGTTCTCGATGGCGCGCTCGCCTCCTTTGACCGCAACATACATGCGTTAGCCTCCCTTCAGGCCTCCGTTAAGGGCGACAAGCCGCGTGGTGCGCGGGATCGCGACAAGGCTGTCTTCGCAGACCAGCACGACGTCGATGCCGCGCGGAAACAGCGCCTTGTTGATGGCCAGCCGTTCGAACAAGTCCGACGGTTCAATCGCCGCCCGCAGCATGGCCGACCCATCGATACCGGGGCCGCACAATTCGAGGGCGGTCCCGTTGGTCAGGCTTTCGACCTGCAGGATCAGCGTCGTCGAGCGGTCGGGATATTCGTTGCTGCCAAACGAAAAACGATCGAGGCCTGGCAGCGACCTCGCGTCGCCGATCAGCGCGAAGCTGCAAACCGACGAATCGGCGATGACCGGCGCGCCGGTGTGAAACTTGAGCCATTTTGCCACATCCAGCGTCGCTGACATCAGCGGATCGAGCCAGACCGGCGTGTCGTGGTCGAACAAGGTCAGGGCGATCGCAGCCGCAGCGCGCACCATCGGCGCCGGCGCGCCGGCTACTGCAGCGATGCGCTGGACGCTGCCGGGACGCGCCATCGCATCCATCACGGAACGGAAGGTCGATTGCGCCGACAACACCTTGTCCGCGAACCCCGCCGGCAATTCTGCAACCGTTGTCATGCCTCAGCCCTCACCGCGTACCAGCGTGTAGAAATCGACCCGCGTCGCGGCGGTCTCCGCCGCCTTGCGATTTCGCTCGGACAGCATCGCCGCGCGCAGCGGCGCCAGCACCTCTGCTTCTACTGCGGCCGAGAATTCATCCGATTGAACCAACGCGTCACAGAGCGCGATTAGCCGCGCTTTCTGCCGATCGCGACCGAGCGTATAACCAAAACCGACTTCGCCGGTCGCAAGGCGGACGGCCGCGCGCGAGACCGTGGCTTCACCGAGATTGAACGGCGCGCCGTCGCCACCGATGCGGCCGCGCAGCATCACCAGGCCGTTCTCCGGTTCGCGCAGATTTTCGAAAGCCGGCAACGCGAGCGCGTCGAGACGCCGGGCAATCTCCGGCGTATCGGAATGCGCGAGCACCGCCATCGCGGCCTGGCGCTGCGCCTGTTTGCCGTTTTCGTCCAAGGAACCCATCCTGGCCTTGCCGGAATCAAGTTGTCTATGATATTAGACAACTTGATAGCGACGCGCCATGACTGTTTCATGACAATCGAGTGATCTTACCGATGC
>WNGJ01004048.1_pt1 | contig 18276 bp, 19 predicted proteins | sample 5400611 | NCBI WGS metagenome assembly WNGJ01 (sample SAMN13153375, study PRJNA577476) | soil metagenome | isolation source: 40 cm soil or saprolite under Garry oak tree replicate 1 | place: USA:California | collected 2016-06-15 | reverse complement strand
ATCACCAAGAGCACGATGGCGGTTGGACGCGGGAATCTTGAGGTGGGCAGCTACAGTATCCAGCTTGAAGCGACGCAAGGCAGGCAGGAAACGACGAGCCAGCATAATGGTATCAAAACCATCGATAGGAAAAGTTTGGCCAAGCAGTTGTGCCTCATATGAGAGAAAGCCAATATCCAAACCAACATTATGCCCAACCAGGCAAGCTCCCTCAATAAATTGCAAAAAATCCGGCATCACCTGCTCAGCAGTCGGGGCCTCGTTGACCATAGCTTGTGTGATACCTGTAAATTGGACAATAAATGGAGGCAAACGTCGCTTGGGATTCACAAGGCTCTGAAATGAATTGATCACTTCTCCATTCCGCAAGCGTATACCCGCAATCTCAATGACACGGTTGGGTCCAGGGCGTAAACCTGTAGTTTCAGTATCCAGCACAACAAATTCGACTTCGTTCAGGGGAAGTTGTGTACTACGCCAGGATGCCAGTGACCACGTAAGTTCACCCGTTTGCTCAAACAGAGAGGAACTGGTGAGGGTCTGGCGTAAGAGCAGCGTCCAGACGGCATTGCTACCCGTACCACTACTGGCACCGAAGAGGTGCGAGATGAGCAGGTCTTCATCGGTAGGCTGTCCTCTACTTTCAAGAAGTTCGTGCGCTCGCCGCAAGAGTACACCTCGTTGCGGTGCGCTTTCAACAGCGTCCTGTCCCATAAAATAATGCTTCCCCTCTTGAACCAGTTCATAAAAATATTGTACATTTGTCCGAGAATATACCATGCAGAGTTGAGGTTGGCAAGAGGGTGTACAACATGCGTCTAATCTATTATTGCTCTACAAAAAAACTGTTACCTGCACGTCTATCCTCATAATGACCAGAACGCACATCAAACAACAGTCAGTAATAAAGGAATAGACCTATGACGACACAAGAACCGGCCAGTACGCAAGACTTTATTACCTCATTCAAGGGATTCATGGACAAGGCAGTAGCACAGGTACCTGATGAGGAACCAATATTCCTCCGTTCTCTGCGTACCCATTTTGGAACAGAGCCGAAAAATCTGCCTACCGTCAAAGAGGAGTTTGAGAAAGCAGACCATCCCAACCTCCATCTGGCACTCACCAGCCTACTCGCTCGTGATGGATGGCGATCAGAACTGCGTGGGTTTGTTGCCGCGAACGATCATATGGGCGTCAAGTTTAGCAACCTCTTAAACACTCAACATGGATGGGATGTAAAAGAAGGGCCAGTTGAGTATATCAACATTACCCTCCATGATGATCGAGTGGTGGCCTGTGTGCAAGCTGGCCTCTACTTCATTCATCATAATGATGAACCATTGGCTTTGTTGGTACGCGGCCCACGCGAATGGAGCATGAATCTCAGTGCCGATGTCGAAGTGATGGCTCTTGAACGGACGTCAGCAGAAAACTTCCTCTCCGAACTGCGGACTACGATGCGTGCCAACAATGTCTATCGCAGTCATGTAGTCTCACTTAAAGAAAACAACCGGGGAGTTCTCGATGTCCAGTTCCACCGCCTCCCCCCGATTGCCCGCGCAGATATTATCTTGCCACTGGGAGTGTTGGAACGCACTGAGCGTCAGACGATTCGTTTCTCGAAACTGCGCGAGAAACTTCGAGCTGCAGGTCGCCATATCAAGCGCGGTATGCTGCTCTATGGGTCTCCGGGTACCGGCAAAACGCTCACCGCCATGTACCTGGCGAACCAGATGCCTGAGCGCACCGTCATTCTGCTCACCGGTCGGAGCATTGGACTCCTTGAACAATCATGCAAAATGGCACGCCTGCTTCAACCAGCAACAGTGATCCTCGAAGATGTTGATCTGATCGCCGAAGAACGCACCCGCCAGGAAGCTGGCTGCAATGCTCTGCTCTTCGAATTGCTCAATCAAATGGACGGTCTGGCAGACGATGCTGACATTCTCTTCTTATTGACAACGAACAGGCCAGATATTCTTGAGCCTGCGCTGGCCGCTCGTCCTGGACGTATCGATCAAGCAATAGAGATACCGTTACCAGATCACATTTGCCGAAAACGGCTCTTTGACCTCTATGGGCAGGGCCTGACGCTGCGCCTTGAACATCTGCCACAATTGATCGACCAGACAGAGGGTGTGAGTGCGGCCTTCATCCGTGAATTAATGCGTAAAGCCGCCCTTTTCGCAGCAGACGAAAGCGACGACATGATCGTCGAAGACCGCCATATTGAGGAAGCCCTGCGAGAACTCGTCTTCGAAGGTGGCGAACTAACCAAGCGGCTGCTAGGAGCCAGCAGAGCGTTCTAAAGAGTTTGAATGAATTGATCAACTACTAGATGCTGTTCATAGGTCCCATCCTTTTGGGTCAAATACGCCTTCTATCTGTAAGGGCACAATGAATTGCGCCCTTACAATCACCCGAATGGACGGAGACCGATCCCGTTTCTGGATTAATGCACGAGCCTCCTTTATGGTATCATACATGAGCATATGCAAATCGCTCATAAAGAGATAGGGGAAGCGATGCCGAAAAAAGATTATCAAGCATATCAAGCTACCATCAACGCCTTCCGCGAGTTCGTCTCACATCAAGGCTGGTCAATAGCTGAGGAAAAAGAGGTTGATTATGGGTATCAAATAGTGGTGTTTGATGGACATACGAAGAATCCGGTTGTTTTTTATCCTTCAGGTAAGATCCTGGTGCAAGGGAAGCCAGGAAACTTGCAGACTGAACTTCTCTCATGGAGGGAAGAACGTCAGCCTACAGCAAACATCGAGAAAGCACAGTTGCCATTTACGGACATACAAACAGAACAGCCGATAGCTCTTCCAGCGACAATAGCTAGTGGTATACCTAGAATAGGAATGGATGAGTCGGGCAAGGGAGATTATTTTGGACCACTGGTGATTGGAGCAGTGTATGTAGATAAACAGACCGAGCCACGCTTAATTGAGTTGGGAGTGCGCGATAGCAAACTATTATCTGACTCGCGCATCTTAGTCATAGCCAAAGAAATTCAGGAGATATGTCCTCACTCCGTCGTGACAATTGAGCCTAAACGCTACAATGAAGCATATGAGAAAATTCAGAACCTGAATAACCTACTGGCATGGGGACATGCGCGCGCTCTGGAAAATGTGCTTGAGAAAGTACCTTGTAATCTGGCTATAGCCGATCAGTTTGGCAACGAAGCCGTCTTACAGAATGCGCTCCTAAAAAAGGGACGGCAGATTAAGCTGGAACAGCGACCTCGTGCTGAAGCCGATATAGCCGTTGCAGCAGCGTCTATCCTAGCTCGTGCTGAATTTGTGCAAAAGATGGAGCTATTAGCCATTCGGTTAGGCAAAGCACTACCGAAGGGAGCTACTGATCCATCAATTGTGGCTATAGGAAAAGAGATTGTAGCAAAGGGTGGGAAGGAGGCGTTGGCTGAGGTGGCGAAGCTGCATTTTAGGACGACGGAAAAAGTTCTTCAAAGCACATATTTAGAAAGCGAGCCATAATCTTGTATAGTGAAACAGGACACTTCACTCCTACACCCCCCTTTGACTTCTCAAAGTCCTTGGACTTTCTCGGCTTGTTCGCACCGATGCATGGAGAGCAAACGATTGCCTCACAGAGGCTAACAAAAGCAGTGTATATCGAGGGACGGGTCATTGGATTTCAACTTATAACAACTGGTACAAATGATGCGCCGCAGTTGCAGTACACCCTTTTTTCTGAACAGCCACTCAGCGATGATATTCAGAATGCTGCCATCGACCACATTTCGTTTTTCCTGAGCCTGAATGATGATCTGCGGCCCTTCTATCAGATTGCCAGTGACGACACTGATTTTTCACCAATTGTACAGGAGTTGTATGGCTATCATCAGGTTAAGTTTCTAACACCGTTTGAGAATGCGTGCTGGGCTGTGTTAACACAACGTAATGCTATGAATATGTCTCAGAGAATGAAGCATGCCCTGATAGAAGCATATGGAGGCAGCATCGATATACAGGGAATAGTCTATCATGCCTTTCCTGAAGCAGCTCAAATGGCAGATGCGAGCGAAGGTGAGCTTCTGAGCGTAGTGCGGAATGCTCGTAAGGCCGAGTATCTTGCGGCAGTGGTGAGAGCTTTCAATGAGGTGGATGAACAATTTTTGAGAATGGGGAACTATGATGAGGTAGAGAGGTGGTTACGCAGTATTCGGGGATTTGGTGAGTGGTCGGCGTCTTTTGTACTGTTACGAGGGCTGGGACGCATGGAGCGTGTGCCACTTTCTGAGAAAAAGCTACTTGAGGCAGCTTCACGACAATATGGACATGGGAAGGATTTGACGAGGACGGAGGTAGAGAAGATTGCAGAGGGATACAAACCGTATAAGGGATATTGGGCGCATTATTTGAGGGTGGGGGCGTGATTATATCCTACCTGTACTCATTTAGCTACTTTTCTACGTACAAGAACTACAGGCATGTTTTTCTTGCGGAGGGGGACGAGATATGCAAAAACGCACTGTTCGGCGTGAGCGCAACCTAGCAGACTATGGCTATCCCATACCTGATACAGCAGCTTTATCAGCCAAAGCACTAGAAGTGACGAAGCGGCTGACCGACCTCTATGGTGAGGTCCCCTTTTCCAGTAAAGACCCCATGAGCATGTTGGTCGATATCATCCTCTCTCATCGCACACGCGACGAGCAGACGGCTGCCGCTTATGATAACCTCTTGAAACGCTTTGGTTCGTGGGAGGCGGTGCGCGATGCACCAACAGCGGAGGTGCAGGCGACGATTGCTAACGTGAACTGGCCCGAAGTCAAGGCACCGCGCCTTCAGACCATTATGCGCCAGATTACGGAGGAGCGAGGCAATCTCAATCTGGATTTTTTGTGTGCTCTGCCCGTGGAGGAGAGTGCGACGTGGCTAAATCGCTTTGAGGGGGTAGGGCCGAAAACAGTAGCTTGTGTGCTGCTGTTCAGTTGCCAGCAACCTTTATTGCCTGTTGATGTGCACGTCCACCGCGTCGCGGGACGACTGGGCCTGATTGGCAAGAAAGTAACTGCCGACGCGGCGCATGAGCTGTTGCAGGCTTTGTTACCAAACAATGCACGGGCTATCTATAACTTTCATAAGGCACTACTGCGACATGGGCAACGTGTGTGCGTCTATGAACGGCCACGCTGTAGTAAGTGTGTGCTAACGGATATGTGTGATTATTACAAGACAGTAGTGAAGCCTCAGCTCACCTAAGCGGGATGAGGCTTTCACATCGATCTTTAATCCGGGCTGATCGTGCGAACTGGAATATCTACATCGGTAGAGACGATATCGTCGGTCACATAACTTTGTGGCGTAGGATTGACCTCTCCACGATGATAGGAACCACTGGCATCCGTATTGATACCCGGCCAGAACCTGCCATAGTTGTAGTGTCCAGTCTCTGCCGGTGACAGGGGTCTGTTGGAGAATAGGGGTCTGCCCCTTACAACAGGAACTCCAGCCTCTGGTGCTTCGTCATAGAGATCTTCAGGTATTTGGGTGAAACCCTTACTCACCAGTTCCTCTTCGCTAAGCGTAAGGAAAATGGTATTGTTCTTGATCTGATCTCTAATGTAACGGTGTGGCACATAATAGACCTTTGGCAGTAAACGACCATGCTCCACCAGAATATAACGCGGAAAGCGACCTCGTACTGTACCAAGCCAGTTCCCCTCTTTATCAATGACATTCTGACCGATCTTGAACTTCCACGGATCAGCTTTCCCCGCTTGATAGACAAGATCGAACTTCTCCTTTAATGGAGCCATGGGGTTTTCCAAACCCCATCCCAGTATACAGATAAATACACAAACAACTGCAACCAGGAATACCAGGGGAGCAATGGTAAGAAGCAGTATCGCACCTAGCGATACCACTACGGATAAACTCAGAAGAAGCGGCCAATAACTTGGATTGGGCATATGAATATGCTGTTCCGCCTCTTCTTCATCACCTTCTTGCTGTGCCAGCAGAGAAGCATTCACATCATCTGATACAGAACTGGTACTTTGAGGAAACCTCTCCATAAGCTCTCGTTTTCCTCCAAGCTCTTGAGAATAATCTACGACTTGCGAGAATACCTCCTCGTATTGTCCTACTTCTAAAGATATCAAATATATGAGAAGTATGCAAGCAAGCTAGACATGTGATACATATTTTCTTTTATGATACCAGCGAGAGGGTCATCAGATGCAAACGTACCGCATCGGCGTCATCGCCGATACACATACACCCGAATTTCTTCCAGCCCTACCTAAAGGCATAAACCACCACTTCGAGGGCGTAGATCTGATCCTGCATGCAGGCGACATCACCGGTACACAAGTGTTGGAGGAATTGAGAGCTATTGCGCCGGTAACGGCAGTAAAGGGCGACCATGATAAGCTCGAGCTACCTCTCAAGACGGTTATTGAGATTGGCAGTAAGCGCATCGGGCTGATTCATGGGCGCAGACCACGCTGGCGCGAGCTACCTGGCATGATTACCACCGAGATATTTCCCAGTCATCACTTCTGGTGGGGAGGCTTTCACAGGCAGGTGCTCCAACAATTTCAGGATGTGGATGCTATCGTGTTTGGCCATTTTCATCGTCTTTACGTTAGCTGGCACAATAGGATATTACTGTTCAATCCAGGTGGCGTCTATCAACTCACTCCAGCGCGAGCAAAAATAGAATTAGCTCAACCGCAATCACTATCACGACGGCTCTACCTGCTCAATGCACTTCGCCATGTAGCCATCACCCCTACTGTAGGTCTCCTTACTATTACAGATGGTATAATAGAGGCTGAGATACTGCCGCTTTAAATACTTGAACACGAGGAGACAGCAACGCACACGCGCCACAACCCGTTCTCTGAGATCTGTTACTCTGATTGATATCATTCGTCTCTTTTCATAGCTACTCTTAGATTTTACAGTGATCGGGCTTGAAAGCCCCCGTCATTCATGCGGGGGATGAAAAGCCGTTCCTTGTTTGGGGTTGGTGTGGTTGGGACTGCCTCTTGATTTCTCGCAATGTTTCTCGTAGAGCAAGACGGATAGCATCATTATCCGATTTGACTCCATAGTGCTCTTTTATCGTTGCGATAATCTGCTTGTCCTGTTCATCCAACCGAATTGTCGTTGTAGCGAGACGTTGCTTTTTCATAATCCCTATGCCATCATATGGATAGCACATTTGACAACTGAATCGTGTTTCGGCGGGTTCCAAAGTAAAACGCTCCTTTGGGTAAAAGCACGAGCGTACAACTGTCAAGGAACTCCCTTTGAAGCAGCGTAAGATCTCGCAAGAGAGCGCACACACACCTCACGGTCTGAGCTTCAAAGGTTGGCGAGAACATCAAATTTCTCTGCTGTACCGTGGGGCACACGGGAACAGGTGCTAGGCAACTAGCACGAACGCTTGGGGAGAGATGACCTCTACTGTCCTCTTCGAGAGGGGAGGAGGGCAAGTCAGCTCGTCGAACCAAGAACCCCCTGCATTCTATGCAGGGGAGTGTCAGCAAGATACTTCTCTATGAAACAGTTGCAATCATGTCTTCCCGCCTGGAGCATTTTCTGTCTTGCCCTGCTTGTACGCGTGGTCTACAATAACACGGTTGCTCATCCTTACTATCCGCTGCATGATTCGCTTGCTTATCAAAGTATAGGGTTAAATATAATAAAGGAGCACTGTTTTTGCCAGTATCCCCATATTCCAACAGTCTACCGAGCTCCACTCTGGCCGGGCATCATTGCAGTCATTGCACTTCTTTTCGGCCCAAGCGACTATTTTGCTCGCCTCTTTTTGTGTTGTATTGGTTCAGGAACGTGTGTATTGGTCTATCTTTTTGCCAAGGTCACTGTACAGACGAGTAGAGCATACTTTCCATCCTGACTGATGCGAAAGTAGTAGGCAGCTGTATCAGTAGCACGCAGCAGAATTCCACCGCCGCTGCCTTTGAGAAGATTCATCTGCACCTGGAAGGTAACGTCACCGAAATTCGTATTATGAGCAAGACACATCTGTACAGTCGTAGCTTGTGCCAGATTTATGACATGGTAGCCTCCTGCTTCAAAGACGCAACTTCCATTGACCTCATCCCATGCGTAACTGCTGTTCCTGTTGAGAGGTTCATTGTGTACCAGAGTCTTCAGGTCAGAATCATAGGGGTTTGCTGTAATGGTGGCAGTAGCAGTGGCATTGAACTGTGCTGTAGCTGTTGCCTGCGCAGCCGCATTACCTGAAGTGGCAGAAGCTTGCGGAGTGGAGTTGCTGCCACTGCTGATGCTAGGGACGGCAGCTGTTGAACTGGGAAATATATGGCTTATCCCGAAAAAAGAGAGGCTTGTAATACCTGCGATGAGAATGAGCAGGGCAAATCCGAAGAGGAGAAGTGTCCTCCAATTGACACGAACTGGTGGAAGATCGGGTATAGATTCAATCACTGCTGCTTCTACGCTGGGGGTTACAGAAATAGTAACGATGAGATTTCCTTTGGGAGTGTACGGGGAGGAAGCTTCAATTTGACCTTCCAGGCGAAGCCTCTGGCCATTATGTGCGCCTGCGGGTACTGCGACTTTCACATGCTGGTTACCTGGAAGTGTCAGAGTACGCATTACTCCAGCCAAAGCTTCTATCGTGCTGATAGTTAGCGTGGTATAAAAGTCATTACTCTGCACAACAGGCGGAATGGAGATGTTCGGAGTATCTTTCACAGGGGAAGAGGCAGAAAGAGGCAGAGAAGAACTCAATACGGTTGCGTCCTCTGGAACAGAGGATCCCATCGAGGGCAGAGGAGGAGGAGGAGGTAGAGGCACCGTTTCAGCCACTGCGCGTTGGAAAGCGCGTGCGAAGTCAGAAATTGAAGGGAAACGAGCTTCAGGTTGTTTCGCCATAGCGCGGAGAATGACAACATCAATGGAAGGTGGAAGGTGTGGATTAACCGCACCGGGTGGTCGAGGCTGTGCCATGAGGTGCTGATACATGATCTGTTCTTGCGTACCCTGAAATGGAAGCTGGCCTGTCAGTAGTTCGTAGGCCATGATCGCCAGCGCATATTGATCGCTTGCAGGTACAGCATTACCACTCCACTGTTCGGGAGCCATGTACATCGGCGTCCCTCGAATGGTTCTACTCATATTAAGAGTTGCTTGAGAGAGGCGTGCAATGCCAAAGTCAGCTAGCAGGAGATCTGGCCGATCGGGCGTATCCTTCCGACTACGAACAAGGAAATTTGAAGGTTTAACATCGCGGTGAATGACTTGGTTGTCATGGGCATACTCTAGCGCCTCAGCAGCCTGTTGAATAATATGTGCAACCTCGTGAGGCGGGAGCATGAGCGTTCCATGGCGTTGACGTAACCAGACGGAGAGGGATCTTTCTGGACAAAATGGTGTGACCAGGTAAATGAGTGTCATGCCATTAACCGTCTCCTCACCAAAGTCAAAGAGGGGTAGGATATTGGGATGACTAAGTACAGCAATGGTCTGAGCTTCGCGCTGGAAGAGGGCCATTGCTTCTTTAACCGCTTCACTATTGGCGGCCTCGCTTTGAACGATCTTGAGAGCTACTTGCCGCTTAATCCGTTGGTCTTCTGCAAGATATACATTGCCTGCCCCACCGCGCCCTATAAGACGGAGGAGGCGATATCGACCAAGTTGTAGTCCTTCAGAAAGCATTTCTATCAGCCTGCGTGTTAACAAGGCACTTTCTTCGGGAAAGGGCCTTTTTCTCTATACAGACGCTTTGACTTCAGATGAAGGAGAAATCACGAGAAGAAGAAGAACAACCTACTTGAAAGTTCCCCTATTCCAACTACAAGTTTCACTACGACTTACACTCAAGAACAAGCGAAAAGGAATAGATGATACAGGAACTACACTGATGAAAACAACATCCCCTATTATTTCCTTGCTAAAGTATAAGCTAAACTTCTTCCATTTTCAAGTAACCGAAGCAGCCTGCTAAAAATCTCAAAGGTGGTACAATAAAAGCTGAAATACTTTCTCTGCTACATCTTCAATAGGAAGCAACGTTATGCTTATTAGACGCATCCAATTCAACGACGCCAAGCAATTCCTCCGTCTGCGTCTCCAACTAGACGAGGAGACGCAATTCATGTTATTTGAGCCGGGGGAAAGGAGCATTGATATAGAGGAACAGAGACATCAGATCGAGCAAGTGTTGCTCAGTGAAAATCAGATGATCTTTGTGGCTGAACACGAGGGCCAACTGGTCGGCTATCTGGGAGCTAGCGGCGGCTATGCCAGACGCATCCGGCACTGCGTGGAGATTGTGATTGGTATTCTCGAGGCATTTACAGGACAGGGGATCGGCTCCCAATTGTTTATTGTCATGGAAAAATGGACGCGAGAAAAGCAATTGCATCGTTTAGAACTAACAGTGATGACGCATAATGCAGCCGGTATCGCGTTATATAAGAAACGGGGGTTTACAATCGAGGGAGTGAGGCAACGTGCTATGGTCGTAAACGATCGTTATGTAGATGAGTATTATATGGCGAAGCTTCTGGAGTAGAGTCCGTCGTTGCTCTGTAAGCTCTATCATAGACGCTTAATAAGCAATAGGGTAATCTTGAGTTAAAAAGATGATGAGGAGACTATATGAAATTTTGCGGTCGCTGTGGACTTCAACTGGCTCCCGAAAGTACGGTCTGTCCACGCTGTGGAGAGATAATGGAGCCAGAACTGGCAATAGAAGAACTGTATACGGATGATCAGACGGTAGCGATCATGCCGCAAGCTGGACCTGCAACACCAGTGCCTCAGCACAAACTGGTTCTGGGGCCGCATGGTAGCAACCCAGATATCGGAGCTGGCGATCCGACCAGCGTGATGCCAGCTGTACCAACTATAGACCCAACGCTGCAAGTTCCACCGGCACAGTATCCATCACAACAAGACAATAGCTATGTGTATCCCCATGCCTCTTATCCTGGTCTACCACCAGAGCCGATGGGCTACCAACCATCCGCCGGACAATTTGGTGGGGAAACAGTTCGGCCAACTTCACGTCCAGCACGCAGAACACGTAAGGGCCAAGCAACCGCTGTAGCTCTGCTTATTTTCATCCTGCTTTTACTTATACCTGTGGCTACCATCGCCATTGTGAATCCTGGTATACTCAATGGAATACTCGGCAGGAATACTCCTACGCTTACCCCAGTTGTGTTAACTCCTTCAGATCACGCTCGCATCGTGATGCAGCAATATTACGACAATATCAACAAGCAAGATTACCGAGAAGCCTACAATCTGTGGGGAAGCGCTTTTCAGGCCACCCATAGCTACAACGATTTTGCAGCAGGCTACGTGCACACTAAACATGACGCTCTGACAATTAATAAGCTTACGCCACAGGCCGATGGAACGGTCCGTACGGATATTACGATTGTTGCCACAGAGGATTCAGGTTCAGGAACGATACAGAGCACCTATCAAGGAACATACATTGTGGGACAAGAGAACGGGGCGTGGAAGATTTTACGTGGAAACTTCCAGAAAGTAGGGTGAAATACTTTGTGCCTGACTTATTAAAATAGCATTTTTCTGCTCCTGTAGACTAAGAAGAGAGGATATTCTTCAATGGAAAGAGGGAGCATAAATTATATGTCAGGCACACCTAAAACACATGAACCAAGAGTTATTATTATTCCTAAACCAGCACAAGCCCAAGCAGGAAGCGAGCGGCAGAGGAAGCGTAAACCCCATATCATTACCGTGCTGCTCTCACTGCTTGCTCTGATTGCTCTTATCCATTTCATTGCCGTAATGCATGGAGGCACATCTACTGTAGCCACACCTACTACCTGCCAGGAGTTGGTACGTACCACCGATTATACTCAGGCAGTCCATCTACAGCCAAAGTCACAAGATATGGGAGCCGTACAGCTTGTTAATCAAGTGGCCGGTGGGCAGCCAGCCGCACTGGTACAAGTAACCAACACGGGGCAGCAGCATACCCTTGATGTCTACTTGTACGGCTGTACCATGCAGCAGCACAGCCCCCGACTCACAACCCTGTTCTCACAACGTGGGCTGATTGAGGGAACAGCTACCATTAGCGCAAGCAATACCTTGCTCGTCAGTGAGCTTGACACGACCTTAGCATCACAGGCCACCACCTTGATGCAACCCTTGCAACAGAATGTGTACCGCGAGTACAGCTGGCAGAAGGGAACTTTTGTACAGATTTCCTTCCCCGGTCTCTATCCAGTAACTAGTCGCGGTGAGGCCGAGGCGTTACAGCAGGCGGCAGATAACGGGCAGACGCAACCGTGGAACGATCCATTGGCAACCGCCGAACAGATGGCCAAAGATCTCTTCAAGTGGACAGCCACCAGCCCACAGAATACCGTACTGAACAACAATGGCGTTACCGCTCAGGTCGAGTTGATTCAACAAAATCCTCAGATACAGGTCACAGTAACGCTGGAACGCCTCATTCAGCACGATGACAAAGGCTTGTGGTTTGTGACCGCCGCACAATCAAACGGGATGACATTGGCCCAGCCACAAACACCCGGCCTCGTCACATCTCCTACAACCGTGCAGGGAACGGGTGCACTTGCTGATGGTCAAACCAGTGCCACACTCTTCGATCATACGCTGACACCTCTATCGCTCTTGAATAATGCCACCTTAAACGTCGATAGTCACGGCACATACAATGGGTTGCTGTTCTACAACAACAGTGTACAGAATCAGCCAGGTTTGCTGCTGGTGCAATCGATGCCACCCAGTGGTAGCTCAGAGGCAGGGCAACTGTTGTTGACGAGGGTAATTTTGGGATAAATGAAATAGTATCTCTCTATAGAAAGAGGGTTTGCCAACCTGGATGTATCCGGGCTGGCAAACCCTCTTTCCATAGAGAGACGCCTACTGTTCAAGTTCAGCCGTGAGACGGATATCCACATTATTGCGCAGTGCATTAGAAACCGGACAGCCTTGTTCGGCATTGCGGGCAACATCAGCAAATTGAGCCTGATTCAGCCCTGGCACTTTCCCTCTCACATTGAGATCCATCGTGCTTACTTTGAAGCCGTTCTCAACCTGCTCAAATGTGCAAACCGCTGTCACAAATAACTGCTCTGCAGGCGTACCCGCCTGAGCCAATGCGTGTGAGAACGCCATAGCATAACAGCCGGCATGAGCTGCCGCGAGCAATTCTTCTGGACTGGTTCTGCCATCCGAACGTTCGATACGTGAAGCCCACGTTAGTGGTAAGTCCTTGAAGGCTCCACTTCCCACACTGACCACTTTCCCACTCCCCTCGATCAAGCTTCCTTCCCAGGAAACTTCGGCTCGTCGTTGTGCCTTTAGCATAATTTCCTCCATCATGCGTAATTTTATAATAGGCCGTGAGACTGTTTGAGCATCGTGAACAGTCTTGTGGCATTGTATCACCTGTAAGCATGCAATGTGAAATACTACCGGCTATACGACTTACACGAAACATGCTAAAATAGACAGCATGAATGAATTAATAGCTACAATCGAACGCCTACAGGAACGTGTCCAGAAAACTATGGTGCGTCTTTGACCTGGCGAGTAAGAAAACACAGATAGACAAACTTGAAGCCGCCAGCATGGCGGAAGATTTCTGGGCTGATAATCGGACAGCCCAGACCCAGATGCAACAGTTAACAGCCTTGCGCGAAGAGGTTTCCACCTGGGAGAACATCGCAACGCAACTGGATGACCTGCAAGGATTGGCTCAGTTGTTGGAGGAGGAGCCAGATGAAGAGATGCAGGCCGAGGTTGCTCAGTCAGTAACGGTGCTTGAGCAGGAGGTCGAGAAGCTGCAATTCTCGCTGATGCTCAGTGGAGAACATGACGAGCGCAATGCTATTCTGAGTATTCATGCAGGTAGTGGTGGTGTTGATGCCCAGGACTGGGCCGAGATGCTGCTGCGTATGTACCTGCGCTGGGCTGAATCACATCGCTTCCGTACCGAAATATATGATTACAGCGAAGGTGAGGAGGCAGGTGTAAAGAGCGTGACGGTGGAGATCACAGGACGTTACGCCTATGGTTACCTGCGTTCCGAGATTGGTACGCATCGTCTGATTCGCCTCTCGCCCTTCGATGCCGCCCATCGTCGTCATACCTCGTTTGCCAAGGTCGAAGTCATGCCCGACATCGAGGATACCATCGAGATCACCATTCGCCCTGAAGATATCGAAGTAGACACCTACCGCTCGACCGGTGCCGGTGGTCAGCACGTGAACAAAACCGACTCGGCGGTGCGTATGCGCCATATCCCCACAGGCATTGTTGTGACCTGTCAGAACGAACGCTCACAGATTCAGAACCGCGAAGTAGCTTTGAAGTTGCTCAAAGCTCGTCTCTATGAGCGTGAACAGAAGCGACGCGAGGAGGAGGCAGCGCGGCTCAAAGGCGAACATGTACAGGCTGACTTCGGAACACAGATCCGCTCGGTGACGATTCACCCATACAACATCGTCAAGGATCACCGTACCAACCACGAGACCAGCGATACCGAAGATTATCTGTCCGGCAACGTAGACCCCTTCATCTTCGCTTACCTGCAAATGATGGCCGGTGGCGTCGCGGCAGAAGTATAGTTGCGAGTTCAGGCTTAAAAAAACCGAGCCATGTTATGGCTCGGTTTTTTTAAGCCTGAACTCGCAACTATGCGTCGACCAGCTCACGCAGATTGCTATCGAAACGTTCTGGATAACGGAGTTTGCGCAGAGCTTTGACCTCGATCTGGCGAATACGCTCACGAGTGAGTTGGAACTTGACGCTGACATCATCCAGCGTATGGAAATGGCCATCACGGAGACCGTAGCGCATCTCGATGATTATACGCTCACGGGGATTCAAGACCGTCATGGCTCGTTCAATATGCTCGCGCTGCAGTTGTTGTGAGACCTCATCGATCGGAGCCATACTCACATCTTCCAGTGATCTTATAGATCAGTTCAACCACATGCACAGGAATGTGAATAGTACGCGAATGTTCGGCGATAGTCCGGCTGATAGCCTGGCGAATCCACCATGTCGCGTAGGTGCTGAAACGGAAACCCCGTTTGTAATCAAATTTCTGAGCCGCACGCATAAGGCCCATATTGCCCTCTTGCACCAGATCCAGTAGCGGCAGGCCCTGATTCGAGTAGCGTTTGGCAATGCTGACGACCAAGCGCAGATTGGCCTCAATCAGCTTTTGTCGTGCAAGTAAATCTCCACGCGCGATACGCTCTGCCAGCTGTAACTCTTGCTCAGCAGTCAACAGAGGATACGAACCAATCTCCTTGAGATACTGTTTGACCGAATCATCCATTGCAGTACCCGGCTGCTCTTCATCTTCGGCCAACTCTTCTTCTGTATCATCCTCATACCCATCGCTCAACTCCAGTTCAGCAAACATGTCGCTCTCATCGTACATGCCACTGTCCTTGCGGTCTCGTTTCTTTGGTAGTACAGATACTTCATTCTTACTGTTATCATATACTTTTGTTTTGGCTGCCATTATCGGTACTCCTTCAATTCTTCCATAAATTCGGTCACATAAGTCATGTATGATTGCGAGAGAGTCCAGTATCGGAAATGTTTGACTGTCTATCCTCTCACACTATCCTTTAGTGCAATAATCGTGCCAATATCTTTGAAAGGGCTGCAAAGCACGCTTATTATGCAAAGATAGCAATATATCAATCGGCAAGCGAGCGTAATTGTGAAGGGATCACCGCAAAAACATTGCTTGATCGTTTGACACAGGCCACAAAAAGAGGCCATCGCAATGCGGTTCAAAGATGAAGAAATTTCCATAGGTGAGGAACTTTACGCAACCAGGCAGTATATGTCTATATGCAAAGACATAAATCTGGATGCTTGACGGATTTTGTCACACCTGCTATGCTAGAAACAGACGTTGCTGATATATACAAACAATTTACACGACAAACCTCCTCAATCGGTCTATTACAGACTGAACAATGGCGGGGAATCCAGCACCTATATGATGAAGAAATATTCATCAAAGTACTGACATAGGACGTATTTTGTGGTATGATAGCAGCGGCATGGATTATACCTGCTGTGGGGATGCGGATGCAGCGGCGGAGGCTCCCCCTCGGTTTACTTCTTCGCCCCGTTTTGCTCATGTGGTGAGCAGAACAGACGAATACTATCCTCCATGGAGAAGGAAGGAGGCGATTTCGTGGAAAACGCATTTCCTCGCTGTCGCAAATGTAGTGAAGGTGATCTGGTTCCGCTTTCGGACTTCGGTAGCCAGGGAGCTTCCATCGAGTACAAAGCATGGGTCTGCACAAATCCCTCTTGCTTGTACAATATTAAGATCCGTAATGGTGATATCATCATTAATGAGCCCATTAGTGACGGATCGCTCCACTCATATCGCAGCAGCCGCCAGTAAGTTTGTAGCCTCCCCATAGATTACAAACTTTTCATTCATCGCTGTTGACGATATGATGGGAAAAAGGAGGCAAAAGGCATGCAAATGTTCCTTTTGCCTTTCGTCTTATAAAGAGGGTATGATTACACCATGCAGATAAGAGGGGTGTTACCCTCTTTTTCAAGTGTTTGCTGTTAGTTTTTAAAAAGAAGGAGTCAAGACTGACGTGCTCAATCGATTTTTCGGACAGAAACCGAAAGAGGAGCCAAAACAAGAGAAAGTGCCTGCGCAGGAGCGCGCCGGAGGAGATTCCGTCTCCGAGTCACGCTTTAGCTTTAATCCTTTTAAGAACACCCTGAACCGCACCCGGCAGATGTTCAGCCGGACCAATGAAGACTTCAAGCAAGACACCATCACCGACGAACTGTGGGACAACCTGGAAGAGTCGCTACTCAGTGCCGATGTCGGCCCCAAGACGAGCACGTGGCTCATAGAGCGTTTGCGCGAGCGGGCGGCTCAAGAAAACATGAAAACAGGCTCTCAGGTTCGACGTGCTCTACAAGAAGAACTAGTTTACTTGCTTGGTCAACCGGCCCCTCTCAACTTCGCCAAAGACTCGCCTTTGAGTGTTATCCTGATCATTGGTGTAAACGGCTCAGGAAAGACCACCAGTGCCGCTAAACTGGCCTACCGTCTGACTCGTGAGGGCCACCGTGTCGTGCTGGCAGCAGCTGATACCTTCCGCGCCGGAGCCATTGAGCAACTTAAAACCTGGGGAGAGCGTATTAACGTACCTGTGATCAGCCAGAACCCTAACTCTGATCCAGGGGCGGTCGTTTTCGATGCTATTCAGGCGGCGCAAACACGCGGAGCCGACGTCGTGATCATCGATACGGCAGGCCGTCTCCAGACCAAGTATAACCTCATGGAAGAGCTAAAGAAGATCAACAGAGTCATTCAGAAATTTCTTCCCAAAGGGCCACAAGAGTTGTTGATTGTCATGGATGCCACAACCGGGCAGAATGCACTCCTGCAAGCACGTCAATTTGCTGCCGACGTTGGCCTGACCGGCATCATCATCACCAAATTGGATAGCACGGCCAAAGGTGGTTTTGCCTTCGCGGTTGCCGATGATCTGGATGTTCCTATCAAGTTCATAGGTACAGGCGAAAAGATCGAGCATCTCGCACCGTTTGATCCACAAAGTTTCGTGGCTGCACTCTTCGCACAAGACTGATTCGGGGGGTTGTAATTGTATGGTCAAAGAAGCCGCCGTTCCATCTACTGAACAGACATCAGCACATAATCGGGTCAAAGCAGGGCTATCCGCACCAGGAAATTTAGTGGTCAAATGCCCTAAATGTCGCGAGATGCTGGTCAGCCGCGACTGGGAAAAGAACCTGAAGGTGTGCCCGCGCTGTAACTACCATTTCAAGCTGGACGCCTCTGAGCGCATCGAACTCCTGGTTGATGCCGATAGTTTTGTCGAGATCGATGCCGATATCATCTCGACCGACCCATTGCATTTCGTCAGCCGCTCACAGGCATATGCTGATAAACTACGCGAAGAGCGTGCAGTGGCACACTTGAACGAAGGTGTCGTTAGTGGTCACGCCACTATCGAAGGTTTACCTCTGGCACTAGCAGTGATGGATTTTCGCTTTATTGGCGGCAGCATGGGCTCGGTAGTAGGCGAGAAGATTACGCGTGCGGTTGAGTTAGCTATTGAGAAGCATATTCCCGTGTTAATTTCCTCCGCCTCCGGCGGCGCACGCATGCAAGAGGGCCTCTACTCGCTCATGCAGATGGCAAAGACCTCGGCGGCTCTGGCAAAACTAGGGGAGGCTCGCCTTCCCTTCTTCA
>WNGJ01014363.1_pt1 | contig 18280 bp, 15 predicted proteins | sample 5400611 | NCBI WGS metagenome assembly WNGJ01 (sample SAMN13153375, study PRJNA577476) | soil metagenome | isolation source: 40 cm soil or saprolite under Garry oak tree replicate 1 | place: USA:California | collected 2016-06-15 | reverse complement strand
ATCTGGCCCAACCATGAGGCGATCAATGCCGTGCACGCCCTCGACTCGGCGGCCTCCGTGCTCCGGCGGCACATCCTGCGAACTAGCGAGGTGGGAAGCCTGCTGCTCACGCTGCGCAGCGGTGGTGAAACGATCTTCAAACTGCCCGGGCAGCACCGCCTCTGGGTAGACGCAGACGCTTTTCTCTCACTCGCGTCGAAGGCGATGCGGGCGGAGTGCCAGCGGCAGAACCCAACCCCCTTGTTAGAGGAGGCGTACGCCCTCGCCAGGGGTGAGTTTCTCGAGGACGACCTGTATTGCGAGTGGGCGCAAAGTCGGAGACACACGATCAACGGAGCGCGGCATCGTGTCCTCTTCAAGCTGGTCGACCTCTACCTCAAAGACGAGCGGGTGGGCCTGGCTGAGGAGCTACTCTTCGCCACCCTTGAGGAGGACCCGGCCGACGAAGACACCCTGTGCCGCCTGATGATCTTGCTGGTGGAGCAGGGGAGACGGCAGGAGGCACTCCACCTCTACCAGTACAGCGAGGATGTGCTCCAAGAGGAACAGACCGAGCCTGCCGTCTACACACGAGAGCTTGCGCGCCACATCCGGCAGGGGCTTATCTTGCGCGAGCGGGCGGATGGTTACACTGCGGCTGGGACGCCGGCCCCGGCTCTGGCGGGGCGAGATGGGCAGTCAGGGCAGGGGCATGACCGTGGGGACGGCTTTGGTGTGAAACGAGCCCGGCTGACTATCGTCGCTGCTCCATGCAGTGGCCAAACAGTATCCTCCTATCAGTATGCTCCACCACGCCAGCGATCTCGAAGGCAGTCAGCACTCCCTGTTGCTTGAGACCAGGGTAGGGTCTTCGAATGAGCAAAAAAGATTGGTCATCGCAGGCCGTCTGACTTCCAGGCCGACGTGACGGCTCTAGACACCGGCTATGCAAGCAGCTCACCACCAAATTTTCGCTCGCGTAACAGCTCATTAATTCGGTCGGTCAAGCCCCTACGTTTGGCTTCCTTCTTGATGTCTTGCGCCTCCTCGAAGAAGAACTCTTCTTCGATACCGTATACGGCTTCCTGATATTGCCTGTGGACCCGCGCCCATTCATCCGCTAGCTCACGCGCCTTGACCTCTTGCGAATCAAGTCTTTGATGCCCTTTCGACTGCATCAATCCCTCAACCTTCTGCCTGTTCCACATGAAAAAAGGTGTTCCGTCCTTGAGCGGAGTTGATTTGCAACAACCCTCGGAGAGAGCAAATTCGGTTGGAGAGCCATCCTCCCCCCGTAGCCCCAACTCCTTCAGCTTTTTGCCCATTGCAACGGCCGACAATCCGAACTGCCTACCAAGTGTCGTCTGATTTGCCCAAGTATCAGCAAATTTTTGACGGTTTTGCTTTCCCATATGACCTGCCTTTGATAGAGCGCTTCTATTACTTACGCTTCCTTTTCCGTTTCTGTTTTCCCCGTCGCTGCGCCTTAGACCTGCCGGGCGTGCCGTAACCGAACATGCTGCCCGGCGGCGCTAAGCCGACCTCTTCCGCCGTCACGATGTCGCCCTTGAGCACATCCAGCAGCTGCCTGAGCCATCTTTCCGTCCCCATGTTGCGTATGTGCTTGACGTTCACGTCGACCCACATATCTCGTCCGATGAGAGGTGGATGCTCGGCGGCGAACATCGGGTCGATGTTGACGGTGCGGGATGGATTGATCAGCTCGTCTGGAGCGCCGACCTTGCCCTCCAGCACGTCCAGGAGCTGCCTGAGCCACCGCTCGGTTCCCATCTCCACCATCAAAGAGGCATTCGCCTGCACCCATTCGGCCTCGCCCATGGGTGGCTCATGCTCCCCGGTCAACTGGGGAGCAACAGTGATGGCGTAGAACGGATTGATGATAATGCGCTGCAGGTTGTCTTTCGTGAATTGTGGCACGCCTATCTCCTTCCTTTTGGGAATGCTGTTCAGCTCTACAATCTGCTGTAGCGCTATTCTCTGGAAACGAGAGAAAAAGGGAAACAGGACACTTGCCCCACCCTCTACAGCAATGATAGCAGACCAAACTCAACTCTAGCTCACCAAAATTCACGAGATCCTCACGAAATTAGTCGGGAAAGCTGGAAGTTCAAAGGAGGGAAAGCTTGTCATTTAACCAGCATAATCCAGCCCACTTGTCACACGTTCGATAAAATCAGAGGTAATATCTCGCTGTTGAATGATGCCATGCCAGCGACCATCCACCAGGGTGCGCACTCGCAATGTCTCCAGGGCAAGTACAACATCCGTACGAGTTAGGCCATTAGCACGGGGCGAATGGAGTAAGCCCACGCGGTGCATGATCGCTTCGATACCTTCGGGATTGTTTTCCTGTAACTGGCTCATTAGCTGGACGCCAAGCCCTACAAGCCAGCCATGCACAAACGTCCGGCGCGTCAGGTATTCGACATTATAGGCGAAGAAATGTTCCGGCCCTTCTTCTGCTCGATAGTGGCCGAGGGGGATACAGATGTCGTTGATCTCCAGGTAACATTCTACAATCGTGCGAATACCCTCATCGGTGAGCGCGCGAATCTCGCTCGCAGCACTATCCAACCGTCGAATAAGCCCTTGTGCGCGCTCTACCGCTTCGGGAACATAGCCACGTGGCTCATAGCCCAAAGTATAGGCGAGGTGCCAGTCAAACGAAGCGGTATGGATGGATAGAATATCGCCGCATCCAGCAAGGTTCAGCTCCGGCGGAGCCGTGCGGATCAGGTCATAATCGACGATCAGCAGTTCCGGCATCACTTCGCCAATATATTCGACTTTCCCCTGGTTGCGTACGCCGACCGCCTGCGTGACATAGGCATTGGTCGAAACAATCGTTGGTATATTGACCAGTGGAACACCGCGTTTCCACGCAATGTACTTGCCCATATCCATCGCCTGTCCGCCACCGATAGCCACCACGGTATCGCATAGCGGCGTGGCTTCCTCCAATGCCCTGGCTCGATCAAGGTCCATATCCTGCACATCGATGACATGAATCGGGGGCGCACCAATACGCTGGTGGACCAATCCCCAGGGAATGGACATGGCAGTCACGACGTAGCGTCCAAATTGGAAGCCAATATCGCTCACTATTCCACGCCCAAATTCCAGGCGTTTGACGTTGGCATGTGGCAGTCGTTTGAGTATAGACACGTGTATTAACTCCTGTTAAGAGGTCGGGCAACAGCATGAAGCGCGTCGATCATGGTTTGGCAGAGTTGATCCCCTGCTTCAGGCGCGACGTTTGTTGCCTCGCATTCATAACCACCCTCGCTGTAGACGTTGGGCGTGGGCACGTAGCCGATGAAGCCGTTCGCCAATCCAAGAACGAGGGTCATGTCGAACGGCGATTGCTGGCGCGCTCGCATGCCGTATTCACAGAAAAGCTCCGCTGGTTCCGAGACCAGGCCGATACTCACGCCTTCGCCTGTGATGCCAAAAGCTGTTACTTCGGCTGGCATGAAGGAATGTTTCATGTTCTCTCGGGCATACAAGCGATAGTTAGCCACGGCGAGACGCATCTCGATATCCCAGGCCCGCCTGGAATCACCCTCACGAGTAAAGCGCTGGTACTCCTGCTCCAGGAAACGAATATATGCACGCTGTCGATCAGGAGCCGAGGCGGGATTTAAGGTCAATTCGGCTCGGCGGGTCGCTGCGGTAATCCGGACATTTCCCTGCGTTGGTGTACTCAGAGCGACCTTCAGGGCTTCAGCACCAAGCGTAATGCCCAGGCGTTCGGCATCAGCATAGGTGCCTGGATGCACACTTGCATTCATATCACCCTGAGCGCCATTGGCAAAGAGCGCGACCGTGCCGTGGTCGAGTGCATGTTCCAAAAAACTTATGGTGTAGCCAACATAATCGGCGGAGATCTCAAGGTTGGGACCAAGCACCACTGGATGACAGGCATAACTTAATAGCACGGCCAGGGGATTACCGGTTGTCGCATCTTCCACGCGCACTACGCCCACCTCGCGATCAGTAATACCGTTTGGATTCCTGCCCAGAAATGGCAGCCCGCGCAACGTACCATCCGGCAAGATCTCGCGCCGGTTCATGTTGATATAACTCGTGCCCCGTCCAGCGCCGATACGTGCCGGTCGCTGTCTTCGCGCCGCCATAGTCACTGCGCTGCCGATGAGACGTGGGAGGAGGTGAAAATAGTCTTCATCAGCCTGCCCTGGTATGAGATCACTCGGTGGGAAAGGGCGGACAACCGGGCCTGAATGTGTATGGGTGCAGGCAATTACCAGGTGTTCTGGAGTAATTCCCGCATTACGTAGCACAACCTCGCGCACATTAGCCAGCTCCTCGTCACCCAGCCCGATCAGGTCGGTGGTGGCGATGGCGATGGTCCGCTCTCCGTCGTTGAGCACTAGTGCCCGTGCATACAAATCATCATGCACATCCTGGGCCGTCTCTTTGCGCCCCTCCGCCGCGAAATATCCTGAAAGGGGTACACCTAGTGGCGGCGTAATAACGACCCGCGCAGCTCCTACCTGTAAAGTAGACATATCGCACATTCCTCCTTTGAATAGGAGAATTTAACCCGATGTCAAAAGAAAATCTTCGACACCTTTCTTACCGATTTGCACCAGTGCTCCGCGCAGTACACCTTCGCCGTACTCGCTACCAGGATTGAGACAGAGCGTGCGCCCTATTTTCACATTACCTCGCGACTCATGGATATGGCCGTGCAGAGCCAGCATCGGTTGATAGCGTTTAATCATGGCAGTGACCGCCGTGCTGCCGGCAGGTGCCTGCTCCACGCCACCAGGTATAACTATTGGCTTTAAATTGCTGTCGAGCTTTGGGGCTCTATCGATGCTGGTATTGTAGGGTGGAACATGGATATTGTAGATGGCCTTTGCCTGGTTCTTAACCTGCCTGGCTAACGCATCGAGCTTTGCTTCTAATTGATCTTCGGGAAGCTCACGCGGACTTTTCCAGGGAGTGATATTGGTGGTACCACAGGAGATCATTTCGTATTCGCCGCGCAGCATAGCCACACGCTCTTCCGGATTAACCACCAGTCCACCTCGACTGAGAATGGCGTCAATGGCAGGCGGGTCATCATTGCCGGGTGAAATGTAGCATTCCACATTGGTTCCACGCAGGCGCTCTTCGGCGAGGTCCATCCAGCGACTGATAGACTCGCATGCCAGCCTGACAAAGAGTTGCTCGACGCTGGACTGATTGGTGTTAAGCGCAGCCACCTCTTCTTCAGTGAGAAGTGCCGGATAATACGCAGCGTCCCTGAGTTGCTTCTGTGCCCGTGGTAGTTCCATCTCACTCACGCGATGCTCTTCACCATGCCAGCGAAAAGCATACCCACCGGACCCATCGCGCAGGATGGGCATAATGAGTTTGCCCGTAATATCACCGCCAAGAATCAAGATATCAGCATTATAGAATTTAGCAGCGTTGATAAACTTGCGAAAGCAGACATCCGACCCATGAATATCTGTCGCGAAATACAGCCGCATTCCGCTCTCCCATCCAGAGGCGACCTTGAGGCCTCAAGGTCGCCCCAATGTTTTATGACGATCACCGCTCCCCGCTATACAACGACTACTACTCCGGTGGGATATCCTTGTATGCCTGGGCTATATCCAGGTGCCGTGTGTTCTTGCTAATGAAGCGCGAGACAAAGTAGAAAAGGGCAGGGATAATGATACCCAGGGAAGTGAAGAAGACCCCTCTGAGAAAGGTGGGATCCAAAACGTTGGAACTGCCACCAAAAGCAGGGGAAGAAAACGCAATATAACAGAGAACACCATTCACTATCAAGGCGAGCGCGCCCCAGATCGAGATTGCAGGCAGACCCAGGAAGCGACTTCGGACAATAGCTGGTGATTTCTCGAAGATGTCAGGCCGCCGGTAAGGAAAGATGATGGCCGCGAACGAGACGATCATCCCCACCAGGGCGCTAAAGGCAGCGAGACCCAGCAGTTGTCCAAAGTAGTTTGTCTTGATGGTGATCAATGTGAACAATTCGATGACGATTGCGACAACAATCGTCGCAATAACTGGCGAATGCAAGCGATCATTAACGTCGGCGAGCTTGCCGGGCAACAAACGGTCGAACGACCAGGCAAAAAGGTTGCGCGTGCCGATCAGGACAGCAGGCGGCTGGATCCAGAAAATTGCTGCCAGGAAGGTCAGCGCGATAATCATGTGGATGATCGGGTTGTTCGTCACAAACAAGCCCAGGGAAGGCATGACTGCTGGGAAAGGCAGTACCTTGGCATTAGGGAAAACCAGGCCGTTGGTGGCAATCGCACCGATGAAATCTTGCCCGTAATAGTGATAGATGGCTAGCATGCCAAGACTGAAGCCGATCGCTCCAAAGATCAGCGCGGTCAGCATTGCGCGGATGGCCGATGATGAAGCCTGCTTGATTTCGCCACCGAAGTACCCCGAGTTCTGGAACCCATTGTAGCTCTGGAAGGCGTAGATGACTGCCAGGAACGTATTGAAGAACACTGCACTGGGCAAGATCTGGTAGCCAGCTTTTGCTGCCGAGTTAAGCACTGCCTGGTAGGCTCCATTTCCCTGGTTGGCATTGAACAGGGTGACGAAATCGCTATGCGGCGAGACAAAGAGAAGCACCAACCACAAGATCGTGCCCAACACGATAAAAGCGAACAGGCCGAACATGATCTGGCGTACGCGCCGCAAACCGAGCAAGAACACACCCAGCAGCAACAACGTGACGAGAGTACCGACAAGAACTGCGCCATAGCCGGTCGTATCAGCGCTAAAGGCTGCAACACCATCCAGTCCCAGGATATGGAAGACGGGCGGCAGGAACCACGTTGCCATCAACAAACTGTTGAGCCCGGCGCTGGAAAGTAGGATGAACGTTACAAAGAAGTTCACGCCAAAACCAATCGCGGGGTGTAGAATGCGACTGGCCCACACGTAATCTCCGCCAGAACGCGGCATCGCTGCCGTAAGCAGGGCGTAAACCATGCCTATGGTCAACATAGCAGGCGCAGAAAATATGAAAGCCAGTGGCATGTTAGCAGCGGGATAAACTGACGCTCCTGTCGCGAATGCGGCGACCTCTGAAAGACCCAGAGGCACATTCAGGATAGCGAAAACCACGATGAAGGTATCGAACCATGACAGTTCACGGACCAGGCCTGTTGCCTGGCGAACAAAGACCGACGCCGATGTCCTGGCACCTTCTGCAGAATTAGCCATAATACCTCCGATTTCTGAATAAGTAAGCGGTCTAATCGTCGTAGATACATGGAAAGCGATATCGTTCTGTAGGGGCGGGAGTAGTGCGGGATCTCAGCTGCCGTCCCCCCACCTCTACAAGCACGATGATAGTGTTCTAAAAAACCACTTCTGGCGGATTTCACCTCCTTTCTCATTGTTCCTGGTCACACTCACGAGCGAGCTGTTCAGCAAAATCTGGTGTGATCGGACGTTGAGTAATCACGCTCTCGGGAAACTCTTCTGCTTCTGCATAATCCCGCAATGTTAGTAGCGCATGGACAAACGCTTCTTGCGGAACGCCTAGCGCGCTTAATCGCCAGGGGCACCTGGCACGCTGGATGAGTGAGCGCACCCATTCCGGTCGGTTATCCTGCAAACGAGCCATTGCATAGACGCAAAGACAGATGAGCTGACCGTGAATATTACCGCGCCCTGTAATGTATTCCAGGTTGTAGCCAAGATAGTGTTCTGAGCCTTCTTCTGGTCGGCTACTGCCAACTTGCAGGCATAGTCTATTCTCCCACACACAGCTATCCATGATGAAACGCAGCGCCTCATCACTGCATTCGGCAATTTCTGTCGCTCGTTGATCGAGTTCTTCAAGGATTTTAGAGGCTTGTGTCGCCACCTGCGCGTTATAGTTGTTGCCATCATTCCTGGCGTGTTGCCAATCCCAGAGCGCTGTGTGAATAGAGAGCAGATCGCCGATGCCCGCACGATTGAGCTCCTTCGGAGCCCGAGCGATGGTTTCGAAGTCCACAGGTACGGCGTCCGCTACGAGAAAACCAATATAACGCACTCGCTGGCCTTCGCGTACAGCAATGGTATTGGTGACTGCTGCGTCAACTGACACAATAGTCGGAGCGAGCACCAGCGGAATCCCTCGACGCCATGCCACAAACTTGGCGGCATCCATCGCCTGGCCACCCCCAATGCCCATGACTATGCCGGTTGGAGGCAAGGTGCATTCCAAAGCAGAGAGCTCTTCATGTTCCATAGAGCGCGGGCAGATGAGATGCCTGTCTTCTATGCCAGCAAATTGCTCACGCGCAATGGCCCATGCCTCAGGCTGAGTGAGTATGGTATAGGTGGCAGCGCCATGCGTAGCCTGAACCTGGTGAAGAATGTCCGCCAGGATATGCCGCCCATATATCACTGGTGGGCGCATTGCGCGTTCTAGTGTTTCAGCCGGGACATGCTCGAACATCGGTCACCTGCCTGATGAAATCAGCTGATGGCGCGGGCCTGAAATACCTCGCGTGCTTGACGCAACAGCATTCCACCGGGACGTGCCACCCCGCCTCCTACAACGATCATCTCCGGGTCAAAGGCGGTCGCCACTGCCGCCAGCCCGATACCTAAATATGTCCCTGCTCTTTCGACAATCCGTGTAGCTACAGCATCACCAGCTTCAGCAGCACGCACCACCTGTTCTGCCGTCAGGAGAGCGGGATCGGCATCCAGATTGGCCAATGTCGTCTGATTGCCACACAGCACTGCCTGCTGCCCCTGAGCAGCAATGGCAGAACCGGAGGCCAACGCCTCGAAACAACCGGAATTACCACAGGCGCAGAGTGGCCCCGCAGGCTCGATAGTGATATGACCGACTTCACCGGCAAATCCATGGGCACCACGATAGATATTTCCATTAATGATCACACCAGCGCCAATGCCCGTGCTGATCGTCACGTACACTGCGCTAACTGCGCCACGCGCTGCACCCCTGCTAGCCTCGCCCAGAGCTGCACAATGAGCGTCGTCGTCGATGACGACAGGAACGTAGGAGCCGAATTCATTGCGCCCAAGGGCGCGTTGCAACATCTCTACCAGTGGCACATCAAGCCAGCCAAGATTGGGCGAGAAAATCACCAAGCCCTTGTCCTGATCCAACGGGCCGGGAACGCTACAACCTACGCCGGCCAGCGTCTCCACCGGAACACGCGTTTCCTGCGCCAACTCGCACAACAACGCCGCACACCGTGCGATTACATCATCCGCCCCACGGGCAGCCTGCGTCTCAATGCGCCGGTGTGCCACCAGTTCTCCCGCCGGATCGATCAAGCCAGCCAGTATTTTCGTGCCGCCAATATCCAGTACACCGATGTAGAAGCCGGATTGAATGCGCCCGCCTTCACGTCTGTCCATCTTCGACTCCTGTGGGCCATACAGCGTCCAGCACATGCTCGGCGCGTTCGATGGTTCGCACTAAAGGATGAGCGACCAGCGCCCGCAACGCCAGATCGCGATTGCGTTCGACAATGGCGGGAGCGGCAAGTTCCTCATACAGCGCCAGTGAATAGAGCAGCGTACGTAATTCACCAGGCAGAAGATACTCAGGCACGGGCAGTGGATGCACGCCCTGACGGTCTATCCTGGAGGGAACTTCAATCACGGTTTCAGGTGGAAGCCAGGGAACAAGCTGCCCATTGGGGACGTTGACGACCCATGTTGAGCCGAGATCATTGATCAGCGCAGCAAGTACAGGAACCACAATTTCGCTGTACCAGGCGGCTCCGCGCTTTGCGACTTCTGAAGAGGGGGCAAGCCCCGCCACTACATTTTGAGGTTCACTGATGCGCTCGTAATTTGCCAGTAATTCTTGTTCGAGCACCTGCAGCTGGCGAGCGCGAGGTGTCTTTCCCTGTTGTTGCGCGAGGACGGGCTCCGGATGCAGATAAAAGCGCACATATGGAAGCGGGATAGCACGACTGGCACGTATAAATGCAGCATCCACGCCCAGGTATGCCAGGCGATCAATGCGATCAAGGGCGAGGTCCATCAGGTCTTGTTCTGCATCGCACAAGGCAATAGCCCAGCCCAGGTGATTCATACCCAGGTACCCAACTTCCACTTCTGAACGAGGCCTTTCAACTAGTTTTGCCAGGTCATCTGCCAGGGTGATCGGTGAATTGCACAGGCTGATGATGCTGGTATGGGTGTAGCGCATGGCGGCATATTGAACCATGCTGGCGGGATTTGTCAGATTCAGGACCGTTGCTTGCGAGGCAACCTCGTTCACGATACGTAAGCTCTTAATCACGACCGGGATGGTGCGCAGCGCATTGGTAAACCCACCCGGTCCGATGGTCTCTTCGCCAGGAAAACCCAGTGCCTGGGGAAAGGTCTCATCATGGGCGCGCGCCTCCAAGCCACCGACGCGCACCTGGTTCAGCACATAATCAGCACCTTTCAGACCCGCTCTCAAATTCGTGGTCGCTTCGACGTAGATTGGTGGATGAGCATCCTGTACCATCTGCTCACATACTGCACGCACGCGCTCCAGTTTATGTTGGGAGCGTCCCAGCAATACTACGCGCAACTCTGGCCTCGTCTGTATCTCACCAGGCCAGTGCAGCAGCGCGTTGAAGAGTTCAGGAGTGGCAACGCCGCTTCCACCTAAGACGGCAAGCGTGATAACCGACATGTTGATCTCCAAATGGGCGACCGCGAAGGACTACAATGTCACAATATCCTTGATCTATTGGGCCGTACCGTAAAAGTTCCGCATGGCTGCAGCGACTCGCTCAATCTCCTCGTTGCGCAGTTCTGGGAACATTGGTAGACACAGTATTTGCTCCACCAATGCCCGCGCCACTGGAATAGGACCGCAACGGATAGGTTGATCCCGGTATGCGGGTTGGTCGGGAACCAGCAGCGGATAAATAATCTGGGTGCCTATACCTCGCTCTGTCAAGTAATTCCGCAACTCGTTGCGTCGAGGTGCAAGTACTGTGTACAGATAATAAGAATGCGTGCGATCGGGCGCAACATATGGAATAACAACCGGCGTCCCCGATAACAATTCGCCATAGCGTGTAGCAATTTCCTGCCGGCGTCCAATCCAGCCTCTAAGATAGCGAAGCTTAACGCGCAAGATGGCTGCCTGTATCTCGTCCATGCGCTTCTGAAAACCAATAATCTCGTGGTAATGTTTGACCTTCTGGCCCATGTAGCGCAACTGGCGCATCCGTGCATCCAGATCGGCATCGCTGGTGACGATGGCACCTGCATCTCCAAAAGCGCCGAAAGTCTTTGTGGGATAAAACGAGAAACACGCGATATCTCCAAAAGAGCCTGCAGGAACATCGCGATAGAATGAGCCATGCGCGTGTGCAGCATCTTCAATGACACGCAAGCCATGCTTCCGCGCAATCGCGAGGATCGGCTCCATATCGCAGGGTTGGCCGTATAGATGGACAGGTAAAATTGCACGTGTGCGCTCGGTAATGGCGCCTTTCAGCAGAGCGGGGTTAAGGTTGAATGTATCCGCCTCCACATCTACGAAGACGGGTATCGCTCCCACATAGGAGATAGCAAAAGCGGTGGCAATATAAGTATTCGGCACCGTAATTACTTCGTCACCCGGACCTATTTCGCATGCAGCCAGTGCCAGGTGCAGCGCATCGGTCCCATTGCTTACACCGATGGCGAAGCGTGTGCCACAAAACGCCGCGAATTCCTGCTCGAACGCCGCAAGCTCAGGACCCATCACATAGCGACCGCCAGGTAAGACATGATCGATAGCCTGGTGCAGCTCCCCTTCGATCTGACTATATTGTCGTGTCAAGTCCTCAGCGGGAATGGAGAAAGCAGAGACATCCGGCTCTACGTTTTCTTGCAGTGTTTCGCTCATCCGTTTCCTTCTATGCCGGGTATGTCGAAATACTTGCTCCGATGCAGCTGCGTAGGACGCTTGCGTCGCCCTAACTATGTCAGCACCATTTGCACTGTTTCAAATGCTAAGAGCGCCGCCTTGTCACGTAAAATTCGAATTTTTCGCTACGATGGTAGTCTTGCGAGAACAAGACCGGCTTGCCAGCTTTCGTGACGTTTAACTGCTCCATGCAGAGCCATGCCGTATTTGCAGGAACGCCAATCTCAGAGCAGAGCTCTGGCGAGAGTATCACTGCCCGTATTTTCGCTCGACTGCTGACGATACGCACCTGCCAATCCTCATCAAAAAGAGTGAGCAGCGACCCTGACCAATCCTGCTCCTGCCAGGGTCCAGGAACAAATGCTCGTGGAAAGATATCAATCGAGTAGATCAGCGGCTCATCACGTGAACAGCGCACGCGCTCAAGTTTCAAGATGGTTTGCTTGTCATCGAGCTGCAATTCCCGGTGTACCTGCGGCGATGGTGTCTCCTCGTGCACACGCAACACACGGTTCTCAACCGTATACCCCATGTCGCCCATCAAGTCCGTCACGCTTTGGAGTTGCGTTATCGGCTTATGGATCACCGCTTCCCGCGACATAACAAAGTAGCCCTTGCCGTGACGACAATCAAGCAGTCCTTCCTGCACCAGGCCTTTGAGCGCCTCGCGCACAGTGGCCCGACTGGCTTCAAACCGCTCAGCCAACTCCTGCTCAGAAGGAATACAGCTTCCCGCGGTATATTCTTCACTATGCAACAATTCGATCAGAGCTTCACGCACCTGTTGCACCATCGATTGTCGCCCAATCGTTATCCCCGCCATACTAGTACACCTTCAACAAGTGTCAAGATATCAGATGTCAGATGTCAGATCTCTTGTAAAAAAGTGTACTGATGAGTAAGGCCTTTGTCAAGCTGTCCTTGCTTCCTCATGGCACGGAGGCGCTAAAGTGTTTGGCTGGACTGCCGCTGTCACCTTCATTTGACAGAACAGATAGAATAAACCTACAGTTACATTGTTATCAAACTCAGTAAAGCCTATGTAAGGAGGTTCTCTTGCGTCAAGCATTTGCTCGCGTCTCGTCTGGTCGCATCTGGTTCTGGCTCTCGTCGTTGCTGCGGGTTGATACACCGAAGCAGCCCTTCATCGCTAATCCAAGAGCGCGTATCTTCCTTGTCTCCTTTGCCATGCTGTTCTTCGAGCTGCTGTGTATTCGCTGGATCCCATCCTACGTCCGCTATTTGAGCTATTTCAACAACTTCATCCTGATGGCCTCGTTCCTGGGTATTGGCCTTGGCATGCTCTCGGCGCGGCGTAAGAACTTCTGGTTCCTGCCTTTTCCCCTTCTGTTGCTCGCGATGGTCATCCTCGTCGCGCTGAACAAGTTCACCTTGCTCATCAACTCGACCGACGTGCTCTATTACGGAGCAGGTGAAGCACAAAGCGCAACGGCCGAGAACTTCATTGTTCTGCCTATCATCTTCGGCATAGTGACCCTCTGCTTCATCCCACTATCCCGCATGTTCGGCCAGTTGTTCACCCAGGTCAAGCCCCTGACTGCCTACACCTTTGACATTATCGGCAGCCTGGTCGGAATCGCCTGTTTCTACACCATTTCCTATTTCGCCCTGCCGCCGCTTCTCTGGTTCATCGTCCTGGCGGTGCTCATCCTGCTGCTCAGCAGCAGAAAAGCGGTCGCTGCCACCGGCGCAGTGCTTCTCGCGAGCATGGTCGTCGTCTGGCAGCTTGAGATCGGTACCTACTGGTCGCCCTACTACAAGATTATCCTCCACCCTGCTGTTCCGAGCGGCTATATCGTTGACGTGAACAACGCGGGGGGCCACCAGTCGATGATACCGTGGCAGTACAAGGAGGGCCTCTACCGCCGCGTGTACGAGCTGTTCCCCGGCAGTTCGTTCCACCATGCACTCATCCTGGGCGCTGGCAGTGGGTCTGATACCGCCACCGCGCTGGCCTACGGCGTCCAGTCGATTACCGCGGTGGAGATCGACCCCACCATCCTGCAACTCGGCAAGCAATTCAACCCGGACCAGCCCTACAGCAATCCGCGGGTGAAGCTCGTCGTCAACGACGGGCGCAATTTCCTGGAGAATACTACCGAGCGCTATGATTTGATTATCTTCGCTTTGCCCGACTCGCTCACCCTCACGTCCAGTAACACCAGCCTGCGCCTCGAGAGCTTCTTGTTGACGCAGAACTCAATTGCCGCGGCACGTGCGCACCTGACCAGCAATGGCTTGCTGATACTCTACAATTTCTACCGTGAGAACTGGCTGGTTGACAAACTGGTGAACATGGTGGGGCATACCTTCAATAACCAGGAACCCTTCGTCTCGACCTACGGGGGCAGGGGACGCGGCGCAGTCATCATGGACGGACCGCGTTTGGCAACCCTGCCACCGGGTGAGTTCGGCCAATACCACGAATTCCCGAACCCAGTGAATGATAGGCTGCATGTCATCGGCGAAGGCTTATATCCTCTGTCTTCAAATACTACACCGGCCACCGACGACTGGCCATTCCTCTACCTGGTCGGTCACAGCTTCCCGCTGATCTACATCGAGGGACTCGCCATGGTCCTGGTGTTCGCCCTCGGAGGGGCCCTGACACTCGCTCCGCGCAAGGTACTGCGACGCTTCGACTGGCATATGTTCTTCCTGGGCGCCGCCTTCATGCTCCTCGAGGTCAAGAGCCTGACGACCTTCTCGCTCCTGTTCGGCAGCACCTGGCTGGTCAACTCACTGGTCTTCTTCGCCATTCTCTGCAGCGTGCTGCTGGCTATTCTGTTCAATCGGCGTTTCAAGGTCAAGCGCATTGCCCCCGTCTACCTGCTGCTGTTCGCCATACTCGTCTTCAACATTCTCCTGCCGCCCGAGGCGCTCCTGCTGAGCAACCCGGTCATCCGCTACATCCTGGCGAGCGCGCTGGCCTTCGCACCGGTGTTCCTGGCGAACATCATCTTCACCAACTCGTTCCGCGATAGTGAGACGGCCGACATTGCCTTCGCCTCAAACCTGCTCGGTATCATCGTTGGGGCCGGGTTGGAGTACTTCAGCATGCTGGTTGGCTACCGCCTGCTGCTCATACCCGTGATCATGTTCTACGCTCTCGCCTTGTTTTTGCGTGGCCGTAGTGGTCAAAAGGCGCTGGGACAGGAAGCAGAGGCAGAAGTGCCAGCCGAAGTAGCGTAAGATAACAAGCAGCCTAATGAATTGAAGAGTCCCAGTGAAAGCGCTGCCAGGTGAACGCTGCCAGTACCATAGCTGCATGCTCTTTCGGTGAAGTCTGGTCTGTTCCCAGGAGATCCTCCGCTCGCCGGAGGCGGTAGCGAATAGTATTGACATGTACCCCCAGGTGCTCGGCGACCGCCTGCGCTGAGCCAAGCGTCTGGGCCAGTACGAACGTGTCGGTTAGATGCGAGCTATTGGCAGCGTCGTACTCCAGGAGTGGGGTGAGCAACCTCAGAGCAAAGGTGTCCAGGTCTTCAGCCAGCCTGGGATTCTCCAACAGGCTGTCCAGGCCAAAGGCGGAGATATCCAGCAGGTACACTCCATTGTTATCGCGGCGGGCCATCCGCGCAAGCGAGAGCGTGTGAGTGAGCGTCGTTTTCAGGTTATGCAGCGAGTGGTAATGGCCACCCTGGACGATCCAGAGCGGGTGAGCGCCGCAGTGTGTAAGCAGGGCATCGCGCACCCTCGAGGAGTTCCGTAGCACCTGCCCTGCGAGCAGGATGACGGCCATATCATCATCAAAGAAGATGAGCGGGCTTTTCAGGTGGTCCAGCACCACATTTTCGGCGATCATACGCTTGCGCACCGATGTTGTGGCCTGCATGGTTCCAGGGGACCAGGCCAGCACCCAGAGCTGGCCATGTTCCACCGGAAGACCCAGGCGATGCCCTTCTTGCTCGACAAACGGCGGCGATTTCTCTTCCTTTAGTAGGGCGCGCAACCACCGTTCGCGCTGGCGATCCCATTGATCGTGCGCTCGTTCCATGCGCGCGAGGACTGCATTACAGGCCACGATCAGGTCAGTGAAGAAATCGGGCCACTGGGCAGGTGGCAGGGCAATCGAGGGACACAGGTAGATTAGTCCCGCTGTTGCAGTGACCTGGTCGTGCAGGCGCACGCCAGGCGAGGCAAGGGAGAGCACCAGGGACGCTGCTCGCTGTCCGTGACGATGACCACGCCTTTGATGAGCTGACTGGCCCACGCTTCCACGAGCTCAATGCGATTAGCATGCAGGACAAGGTCGTGCCATCCTGCTTTGTGATCGGGGAGTTGTTGGACACCTGACAAGGAGAACGATGGGGGGCGCACCGCGAGAGATAACGGCTCAAGCAAGCCCGCCTGGCGCTGCACGAGCAGGCGTTCGGCCAGGGAGAACGGCGTGACGGTTCTGCGCGTGGCGTAAAGGACTGCCGCCACCGGGCCCTGCTGCTCGGGGGCAGGCGCCGCGCGAATGGGTACGGCCATGCCGGTTCGAATCTTTTCGGCGTCAACGATATCGCTGACGCTGGAGTCGCGATAGGGGGAGTTAAGGTAATCGGGGAGTGCGATCGGCTCTCCATAGGCGATGACGCGGCCGCCCACGCGGGAGGGCGAAGCCAAACTCACCGTCTTTGGCGCCCAGGTGGCCGGTGACTTCGACGACATCCTGATAGGTCCTGCCCCAAAAAGCGAAATCTGCCCCCGCAACCACACGCGTCAGGCTGAGGAATGTAGAAAGAGCGCGGGGATCTCCGTGTACCAGCGCTTCGACGAGGTCCCGATCATACAGTGGGGAACTTGAGTTGAAAAAGCGAATCCACGCAGCGCAAGGAGAGGGAGGCAAGGTATGCAAGCGCATGAGCAGTGGAGGCGGCATCTCTGCAAGACTGTGAATGAGGTCGTGCTCCAATACCCTAACCGTAGCATCTAGCGATGGGTCCAGGCGAGCGGAGAGCCAGCGGCGCATCGCAGTGTGCTTGATGCCCGCGTAGTAGACTTTCCACGGTACTGTTCTATCGCGGCAGGGCCAGATCAAAGCCGAACCGACAGCCGAAATGCTGGTGAGCAGTTGCTCCAACGCCCATGAGATCAGCTCATCACGTCGCTGCGGAAGCAATGCGGCAGTTTCCAAAGAGTGCGTGACAGAGATCAAGGTCCCCGGATGTTGCTCTTCCATGCGCGCCGCCTTCGCTTTGTTCGAGAGGACAATCCTCCAACTTCCAATTTGTCGGTGGGAACATTGTATAGCATGCTGGGGCTGGTTACAATAGGTGATATGACAGAGTCAGGACAACGTAAAAGTTGTCGAGGAGCATCCTCCGAAGGAAACAAAGATGAGCGTTGCAAAGCAGACACTTCCACAAGTCGATGGCGATTTTTACCACATCGGCACGATCTTGGACGAGGAGGACCAGGCCCTCCTGCACCAGGTACGGGCGTTTATGGAGGCCGAAGTCACCCCGATTATCAATCACTACTGGACGCGCGAGGAATTTCCGCATCAGATCCTCCCGGAGCTGGCAGCGCTCAACGTTGTTGGTCTTCCGTATCACGGGTATGGCTGTCCTGGCAAGAGTGCCCTGCTGGATGGCCTGATGATGATGGAGCTGGCACGTGCGGATTGTTCGATTGCTACCTTCATGGGCGTCCACAGCGGTCTGGCGATGGGGTCGATTTACTTGTGTGGGTCGGAAGAGCAGAAACGGCAGTGGCTGCCACCGATGGCGCGTTTGGAAAAAATCGGCGCGTTTGGGCTGACCGAGCCAGAGGTCGGCTCCGGGGCCTCACGCGGCTTAACCACCACGGCACGGCGCGAAGGCCAGACCTGGGTGCTGAGCGGCCAGAAGAAATGGATTGGCAACGCCACCTTCAGTGACGTGACGGTCATCTGGGCCCGTGACGTGGCGGACAATCAGGTAAAAGGCTTTCTGGTCAAGAAAGGCACCCCAGGCTTCCGACCGGAGAAAATCAAGGACAAGATTGCCCTGCGTGTGGTGCAGAATGCGCTTATCACGCTGGAAGACTGTCGCGTGCCGGAAGCCAACCGGCTCCAGCAGGCGCATTCCTTTAAGGACGTGGCTGCCGTGCTGCGCATGACGCGGGCAGGTGTCGCCTGGGAAGCAGTTGGCTGCGCACGGGGAGCCTATGAGCTGGCGCTCACGTATGCCAAGGAGCGGGAGCAGTTTGGGCGACCGATTGGCCGCTTCCAGTTAGTCCAGGACCTGCTGGTGCGCATGCTCGGCAACATCACCGCCTCCGCGTGCATGGTCATGCGCCTGTCGCAAATGCAAGATGCTGGGATCATGAGCGACGAACACGCCTCGCTGGCCAAAGCCTTTTGCACCGTGAAGATGCGCGAGACGGTGGGCT
>WNGJ01029381.1_pt1 | contig 18283 bp, 16 predicted proteins | sample 5400611 | NCBI WGS metagenome assembly WNGJ01 (sample SAMN13153375, study PRJNA577476) | soil metagenome | isolation source: 40 cm soil or saprolite under Garry oak tree replicate 1 | place: USA:California | collected 2016-06-15 | reverse complement strand
CGAGATACTGCCGGATGTCCGCTCCGATCACCACCGCCCCCATGGCGGCGAGCGCGCGCGCCATGCCGACGACGCCGAGCTCCCAGCCGCCATCGCCCGAGAGGAAGATCGCGACGCCGCGCGGTGCGCCCTCGGGAATGTAGACGGTGACGGTTCCGAAGCGCGCGCTCGGGAGGTGCGTCGCATAGATGTTGTCGGCGGTGGGCGGGTGGGCGCGTGGCGCGTGCGCAGCGGCGGGTGCCGGTGCCGCCGCGGCGGGTGCCGCTGCCGCCGCGGCCGCGCCCGTCGAGGCGAGGGCGGAGGCTCCCGCCCCGACGAGCAGCGCTCCAGGGATCAGGCTCCGCAGCGACCGGAGGATCATCTCGTGAACAGCTCCTTCACACCGCCTGCGATCAGCACCGACACGTCCACCAGCACCCGGGGCAGCGCGATCCCCCCGCGCGCCACGAGATAGCGCGGCTCCCAGGTCGGATCGAACTTCGCCTTGTAGCGCCGCAGTCCCTCGAAGTTATAGAAGTGCTCGCCGTAGCGGAAGATGAGGTTGCCGACCCGGTGCCACGCGGGCGCGAGCGGATGCGCGTCGAGACCCGACAGCGGCGCCATGCCGAGGTTGAAGGAGCCAAAGCCTGCCTCCCGCCCCCACAGCATGAGCTCGATGAACAGGAAGTCCATGCAGCCGCGCGGCGCGTCCGCGTCGAAGCGCATGAGGTCCACCGAGAGCTCGGCCTTCGTGCCGGTGGTCCACAGGTTCGCAAATGCCGTGGGAGCGCCGCCGGAGCGCACCAGGGCGAGCGGGAACTGCCGCAGGTACGCCCGCGAGAACGCGCCGATCGAGAAGCGCTTCTCGCCGGTCGATTTGGCCGAGAGCCACGCGTTCGAGATCCGCTCGAGCGCGGGCATGAGCGCCTCGACGCCTTCCGCGGGCACCACTTCGAAGCTGGCGCCATCGCGCTGCGCGCGGCGATGAGCCTGCCGCAGCTCGGCGCGCGTGGCGCCCTCGAGCGAGAACTCGGCGAGCGGCACGCGCGCCTCCTCGCCGATCTTGAGCGCGGCGAGGCCGAGATCCACATAGAGAGCCAGCCGTTCGGCATCCACCTGGTAGAAGACGGGCTGGCCGCCATGGTGATCGGAGATCTCGCGCAGCCGCCACACCAGCTCCTCCGCCCCCTCCTTCGAGCCCACCGGGTCGCCGAGCGCGATCCAGCTGCTACCGGCGATCTGGTACATCACGAAGGCATCGCCGGCCTCGCTGAACAGCAGCCGCTTGTCCCCGCTCAGGGCGGCGTTGGCGAGCGTCGAGTCCGAGCGCTCGATGAGCGCGCGCGCGCGGGCGAGCTCCTCGGGCCCGGCGACCGCGGGCTCGGGCCGCGCCGGCCGCAGCATGTTGAGGAGAATGTAGGCGCTGCCGAGCACGATGACCGCGAGCGACGCGCGCAGCATGCGCGGCGCGTTGCCGTGCAGCGCGAAGGTCCACCACAGCTGATCGGAGTAGCCGACTTGCCGATGCGAGACGATGCCGATCCACACGGCCATCGCGATCACCCCAAGGATGCTCGCCACCCACACGGGCGTGAAGCGCTCGGAGAGGATCGCGGTGGGGCGGTAGAAGGCGCGCCGCCCGAGCATCAGCACGCCGAGGATCAGCGCGAGGATGATCGCCTCCTCGAAATCGAGGCCCTTCAGGAGCGACGCGAACATGCCCGCGATCAGCAGCCACACCGAGATGTGGTAGGCGGCCTGCACGCGGCGGAACAGCGCGCGCGAGAGCACCAGCAGTCCCAGTCCCGCGAGGCTCCCGCCGAGGTGCGACACCTCGAGCACCGCGAGCGGCAGGAACTGATCGAGGAACGCGAGCCGCTCCTCGACCCCGGGCGTCGCGCCCGAGATGAGCAGCAGCGCGCCGGCCAGGAAGGTGAGCGCGCCGGCGATCTGCGGCACGACCGGCGCGACGTAGATGCTCGCCAGCTCGTGCGCGCGGGCGAGCGCGGGGCGCTGCCCCGCGAGCTCCTTGGCGCCGAACAGCAGCGTGGCGAAGAGCAGCGGCACGAGATAGTAGACGCCGCGGTACGCGAGCAGCGAGCCGAGGAGTGCGTCCGGAGGAATGCCGGGCAGCGCCAGCAGCATCACCGCCTCGAACACGCCGACGCCGCCGGGAACGTGGCTGACGACGCCGGCGATCACTGCCGCCGCATAGATGCCGAGGAAGCTGACGAAGCTGATGTGCGCTCCCGCCGGCAGCAGCGACCAGAGCACCGCGCTCGAGAGCGAGAGGTCCGCGACCCCGAGCAGGATCTGCGTCAGGCCGATCGCCGCTCCCGGAGCGCGCAGCGCCCAGCCGCGGATCTCGAGCTTGCCGCGTGCGAGAGAGGCCCAGAGCGCGTAGGCACCGACCGCGCCGAGCAGCGCCGTCCCGACGAGCAGCGACCAGCCGTGATGCAGGCGCAGCATGCTCGCGGCGTTCGAGAGGGCGAGCAGCAGCGACAGGCCCGACACGGTCGCGAGTCCGATGCCGAAGGACAGACTGCAGAAGCCGGTGAGGGTCGCCACGTCGATGGCGCCGAGGCCCGCGGTGGCATACAGCCGGAAGCGGATCGCCGCTCCGGTGAAGGCGGCGAAGCCGAGCGTGTGCCCGAAAGAGTAGGCGATGAAGGACGTGAACACGATGCGCGGGTAGCGGATCTTTCGCCGCAGGTAGCGCAGCGCCAGCACCTCGTAGGTGGAGAGCAGCCAATAACTCGCCGCCGTGAAGGCGAGCGCGGCCAGCACCTGGCGGCGCGGGATGGCGTGCAGGTGCTCGAAGATGCTGCGGATGTGCAGCCGCGAGAGCTGGCGGTGCAGCAGCAGCACCACGCCCGCAAGCACCAAGAGCGCCGCGAGCGGCCCGAGCCAGCGGCGCAGCGGCCGCTCGTCGCGAGCTTGCGTCGGCGGCGCGGTCAGTTCCGACAAGGCTCTCAGCTTTCCCTTCAGCGCGTCAGCGGCTTGTAGCGGATGCGGTGCGGCTGGGCGGCGTCCTCGCCCCTGCGGCGCCTGAAGTCCTCGACGTACTCCCGGTAATTGCCTTCGAACCACACCACCTGCGAGTCGCCCTCGAAGGCGAGGATGTGGGTGGCAATGCGGTCGAGGAACCAGCGGTCGTGGGAGATCACGACCGCGCAGCCGGGGAAGCCGAGCAGCGCCTCCTCGAGCGCGCGCAGCGTCTCGATGTCCAGATCGTTGGTCGGCTCATCGAGCAGCAGCACGTTGCCGCCGGCGCGCAGCACCTTGGCGAGGTGCACGCGGTTGCGCTCCCCGCCGGAGAGCTGCCCGATCAGCTGCTGCTGCTGCGTGCCGCGGAAATTGAAGCGCCCGACGTAGGCGCGCGAGGGCGTCTCGTAGGCGCCGACCCGGATCATGTCGAGGCCGCCGGAGATCTCCTGCCAGACGGTCTTGCCGTCATCGAGCGCCTGGCGCGACTGATCGACGTAGGCGAGGCGCACGCTCTCGCCGAGGCGGATCGTGCCGGCATCGGGCGGCTCGCCCCCGGTCAGCATGCGAAAGAGGGTCGTCTTGCCGGCGCCGTTCGGGCCGATGATGCCGACGATAGCGCCCCGCGGCATTCTGAAGCTCAGGTTGTCGATCAGCAGCCGCTCGCCGTAGCCCTTGCGGAGCCGCTCGACCTCGATCACCAGATCCCCGAGCCGCTCTCCGGGCGGGATGTAGATCTCGTTGGTTTCGTTGCGCTCCTGGAATTCGCGCGAGGCGAGCTCCTCGTAGCGCTCGAGCCGCGCCTTGCTCTTCGCCTGGCGCGCCTTGGGGTTCTGCCGCACCCACTCGAGCTCGCGGGCGAGCGTCTTGCGCAGCGCCTCGCGCTCGCGCTCCTCGAGCGCGAGTCGCTTCTCCTTCTGCTCGAGCCACGAGGAGTAGTTGCCGTGCCACGGGAGCCCAAAGCCGCGGTCGAGCTCGAGGATCCACCCGGCGACGTTGTCGAGAAAGTAACGGTCGTGCGTCACCGCGATCACCGTGCTCGGATACTGCTCGAGATAGCGCTCGAGCCAGGCGACCGATTCCGCGTCGAGGTGATTGGTCGGCTCATCGAGCAGCAGCATGTCCGGGGTCGACAGCAGCAGCCGGCACAGCGCCACGCGGCGCCGCTCCCCGCCCGAGAGCGTGGCGATGCTCGCCTCCCAGGGCGGCAGGCGCAGCGCGTCGGCGGCGATCTCGAGTTTGCGCTCGAGCTCCCAGCCGGCCGCGGCGTCGATCGCGTCCTGCAGCTGCGCCTGGCGCTCGAGGAGAGCGTTCATCTCCTCCTCTTCCAGGGACTCGCCGAAGCGCTCGCTGATGCGATTGAATTCCTCCACCTGCCGGAAAGTCTCCCCGAGCCCCTCCATCACCGTGGTGCGCACGTCCTTCGCGGCGTCGAGCTGCGGCTCCTGCGACAGGAAGCCGATGCGGATGCCGCTCTGCGGGCGCGCCTCGCCGTCGAAGCCCGTGTCGATCCCGGCCATGATCTTGAGCAGCGTCGATTTTCCCGCGCCGTTCAGGCCGAGGACGCCGATCTTCGCGCCCGGAAAGAACGACAGGCTGATGTCGCGCAGGATGACCCGCTTCGGCGGCACGAGCTTCGACACGCGGTTCATGGTGTAGATGTATTGGGCCATGGAAACGATTATGGTCGAGGCTGCCGCCGATGGCGATGCCTCGCCGGGTAAGCCGTGGCGGCGCTGTGTTAGGCTTCGGCGCCGGGGAGCGACCCCTCACAGGGAGCGACAGCGTACCGACATGAGCAACGTGGCCGTGGTGCTCGGCGAGCGGCTGGCCCGTTATGGCTTTGGCGACGGCCATCCCTTCGGGCCCGATCGTCATGGCGCTTTCGTGCGCGAGTTCGAGGCGCGCGGCCTCGACAAGCGCGTGCGTGTGCTCGAGCCGCGCACCGCCTCGGATGAGGAGCTGCGCGCGTTCCACAGCCCGGCCTACCTCGAGTTCGTGCGCGAGCGCTCGGAGAGCGGTCAAGGCTTTCTCGACGCCGGCGACACCCCGGCGTTCCGCGGCGTGTACGAGGCGGCGGCCTGCGTGGTCGGCGCCACGTTGAGCGCCGTGGAGGCGATCATGCAGGGGGAGTGTCGCCGGGCCTTCGTGCCGATCGCGGGACTGCACCACGCGGCGCGCGAGCGCGCGGCCGGCTTCTGCGTGTTCAACGACTGCGGCGTGGCGATCGAGCTCTTGAAGCGCCAGGGCCTGAAGCGCGTCGGTTACGTGGACATCGACGCGCATCACGGCGACGGCGTGTTCTACGCATTCGAGGAGGATCCGGCGGTGGTGTTCGCCGACCTGCACGAGGACGGGCGCTACCTCTATCCGGGCACCGGCGCGCGCCAGGAGAGCGGGCGCGGGGCGGCCGAGGGTACCAAGCTCAACCTGCCGCTTCCTCCGGGGGCCGATGACGAGGTGTTCGCGCAGGTGTGGCCGCAGGTCGTGGCGCACCTGGAGAAGTTTTCCCCCGAGGCGGCGGGGGTTACCACCGCGAGAATCTGGCGCGCGCCTGGACCGCGGTGGTCGAGAATCTGCTGTAGGCGAGGCTCATGTTCCGCACCAACATGACCATCGCAGGCTTCGATCCCGAGCTGGCCGAGGCGCTCGAGGGCGAGCGCCGCCGCCAGGAGGAGCACGTGGAGCTCATCGCCTCCGAGAATTACGCGAGCCCCCGGGTGCTCGAGGCGCAGGGCTCGGTGCTCACCAACAAGTACGCGGAAGGCTATCCCGGCAAGCGCTACTATGGCGGCTGCGAGTACGTGGACGTGGCCGAGCAGCTCGCGATCGACCGGGCGAAGAAGCTCTTCGGCGCCGACTATGCCAACGTGCAGCCGCACTCCGGCTCCCAGGCGAACGCCGCGGCCTACCTCGCGCTGGTGCAGCCCGGGGATCCGATCCTCGGCATGAGCCTCGACCACGGCGGACACCTGACGCACGGCGCCAAGGTCAACTTCTCCGGGAAGCTGTTCCGCGCCGCGCAGTACGGCATCCACCCCGAGACGGGCGAGATCGACTACGAGCAGGTACAGCGGCTCGCCGAGGAGCACCGGCCGAAGATGATCGTCGCCGGCTTTTCCGCCTACTCGCGGGTCATCGACTGGGCGCGCTTCGAAACAATCGCCCGCGGCGTCGGCGCGTATTTCGTGGTGGACATGGCGCACGTCGCGGGGCTGGTGGCCGCAGGTGTCTACCCGAGCCCGCTCCCGCACGCCGACGTCGTGACCACCACCACTCACAAGACGCTGCGCGGGCCGCGCGGCGGGCTGATCCTGGCGCGCGCGAACGAGGAAATCACCCGCAAGCTGAACTCACTCGTGTTCCCCGGGACGCAGGGCGGGCAGCCGGAGTTCCGCGAGTACCAGCGGCTGGTGCTCAGCAACGCGCGCGCCATGGCGGCGCGGCTTGCGAGCCGCGGCTATCAGATCGTCTCCGGGGGCACGGACAATCACCTCTTCCTCATGAGTCTCGCCGACCGCAACATCACCGGCAAGGACGCCGACGCGGCGCTCGGGCGCGCCAACATCACCGTCAACAAGAACGCCGTCCCCAACGACCCGCGCCCGCCCATGGTCGCGAGCGGCCTGCGCATCGGCACGCCGGCCTCCACCACCCGCGGCTTCAAGGTGCGCGAGGTGGAGCAGGTGGCGGACTTCATCGCCGAGGTGCTGGACGCGGAGGCCGCCCCGGCGGCGATCGAGCGGGTGCGCCCGAGGGTGCTCGAGCTGTGCGGACGCTTTCCGGTGTACGGACCGTAGTGACCGGGACGGTACACGCCGCATGCACTGTCCCTTCTGCGGCCACGTCGAGACCAAGGTGACCGACTCGCGCCTCGCGGGGGAAGGCCGTCAGATCCGCCGCCGCCGCGAGTGCCTGAAGTGCGGCGAGCGCTTCACGACTTTCGAGTCGGCCGAACTGGTGATGCCGATGGTGATCAAGGGCGATCGTGGCCGCGAGGCCTTCGATGAGGGGAAATGGAGAAGCGCCCCGTGCCGCGCGAGCAGATCGACGAGGCCGTGAGCCGCGTCGTGCACAAGGTGCGAAGCCTCGGCGACCGGGAGGTGTCCTCGCGCGCGATCGGGGAGCTCGTGATGGAGGAGCTGCGCCACCTCGACGAGGTCGCCTACGTGCGCTTCGCCTCCGTGTACCGCCACTTCGAGGATGTCGAGGCGTTCCACGAGGAGATCCAGCGGCTGCGGAGCGCCCGCTCGGCGCCGCCGACCCAGCCGCGCGGGCGCAAGCGCCACGCGCCGCGCGCCGTCGACCGCGATCAGCTGCCGTTGCTGCCGCCGGAGCCCGCGGCCAACGATGCCACCGGGGGCTCGGGGGAGGAGAAATGACCGAGCACCGCGCCGGAGCGAGGGGGCAGCCGTGAGCGCGTTCGCCGAGCTCGACCGCGAGGCCATGCAGCGCGCCCTCGGCCTCGCCGAGCGGGGCCTCGCCAGCACCGACCCGAATCCGCGCGTCGGCTGCGTGATCACGCAGGGCGAGCGCATCGTCGGCGAGGGCTGGCACGAGCGCGCCGGCGAGGCACACGCCGAGGTCAAGGCGCTCGAGGCCGCCGGAGCGCAGGCCGCGGGGGCTACGGTGTACGTGACGCTCGAGCCCTGCAGCCATCACGGCCGCACGCCCCCCTGCGTCGAGGCGCTGCTCGAGGCGCGCGTGGCGCGCGTGGTGTATGCCGCCACCGATCCCAACCCCGAGGTCAACGGACGCGGCGCCGCGGCGCTGCGCGAAGCGGGCGTCGAAGTCGAGGGAGGGCTGCTCGAGCGCGAGGCGCTCGAGCTCAACTGCGGATTCGTGAAGCGCATGCAGCAGGGGCGCCCCTGGGTGCGCGTGAAGCTCGCGATGAGCCTCGACGGCCGTACGGCGCTCGGAACCGGTGAGAGCCGCTGGATCACCGGGGAGGCGGCGCGCGAGGACGTGCAGCAGTGGCGCGCGCGCAGCTCCGCCATCCTCACTGGAATCGGAACCGTGCTCGCCGATGACCCCAGGCTCGATGTGCGAGCGCCTGCGGAGGCCGCCGGGCAACCGGGAACGGCTGCGGAATCGCCGCGCCAGCCGCTGCGCGTGGTGCTCGACAGCCACCTGCGCACTCCGCCGGGCGCGCGGCTGCTCACCGGGGGCGGCGAGGTGATGGTCCTGACGGCGCAGAGCTCGCTCAAGGACGTGCAGTCGGGCATGCGACTCACCGCGAGAGGAGTGCGCATCGAGACGGTGCCGGAGGTGAACGGCCGGCTCTCGCTCGGGGCGGCCCTCGACCGGCTGGGGGAGCTCGAGATCAACGAGCTGCAGGTCGAGGCGGGTCCCACTGTCGCGGGCGAGCTGGTGCGGCACTCGCTCGCGGACGAGCTGCTGCTCTACGTGGCGCCGCGGCTGCTCGGCGATGAGGCGCGGCCGCTCCTCGAGCTGCCGGCGCCCGCTTTCCTGAGCGAGGCGCGCGCGTTTACCCTCATCGAGAGCGTGCAGCTCGGCGATGACCTGCGGCTGCGCCTGCGGCCGCGCGTCGCGCCGGCGCCGGCGGCCGGCGTTTGAGACTTGAAGACAAGCGGGAGCGCCCCTGTTCACCGGAATCGTTCAGGACATCGGAGAGGCGCGCTCGCTCGAGCCGCGCGGCGGGGACGTGCGCCTCACCGTCGCCTGCCGCCGCCTCGACCTCTCGCGGGTGCAGCTCGGCGACAGCATCTGCGTGCAGGGCTGCTGCCTGACGGTGACCGAGCGGACGGGCCAGGCCTTCGCCGCCGATGTCTCGCGGGAGACTCTCTCGCTCACGACGCTCGGGGATCTCGTCGCCGGCTCTCCCGTCAATCTCGAGCCGGCGCTCAGGGCGGGAGATCCGCTCGGCGGCCATCTCGTGTCGGGACACGTGGACGGCGTCGCGCGAGTCGTGGCCGCGAGCGAGGAAGCTCGTTCCGTGCGCCTGAAGATCGAAGTTCCGGCGGAGCTCGCCCGCTACATCGCGCGCAAGGGCTCGGTCGCCGTCGACGGGGTGAGCCTCACCATCAACGAGGTCGGGGACACCGTCTTCGGCGTCAACATCATCCCCCATACCCAGGCGGTCACGACACTCGGCAAGCTCGCGCTCGGCTCGCGCGTCAATCTCGAGGTGGACCAGGTCGCCCGCTACCTCGAGCGCCTGCTGTCCGCGCCATCGCAGCGGTGAAGCCGCGGGTCGCTCACAGGCGCACTCTCACGGATAGCTGGATCTCCCGCGGCACGTGGGCATCGTTCGCGCGGCCGAAGTACGGCGAAGTGAGCGTGCCCACGTAATTGTAGTAGTTGACGTGATTGAGCAGGTTGAAAGCGTCGAGGCGCAGCTCCACGTCCTGCGTCTTCTCTCTCAGGACGAACCGCTTCGCCACGCGCAGGTCGATGTCGGCGAAGGCCGGACCCCTGCCGCTGTTGCGCCCGACATTGCCCGGCCCGGGCAGGACCAGCCAGTGCACGCTGCTCGCGGTGGTCGGGACCAGCCTGCCGGCGAACAACGCCTGGGCGCCGTCGTAGAGCACACCCGGTGTCCCGCCGACCGCTCTGCCGTCGACGGCGAAGGACTGGAAGGACGCTGCGGGGTTTCCGAGGGTCGGGCGATCGTTGAACACGGTGTCCTGGTTGTCGTCGAAGCCCGTCGTGATGTTGTAGGGGGCGCCGGAGCTCAGCGAAGCGACGCAGCCGAGAGTGAAATCCCCGGGCAGGTAGAGGACGGCGGCGAGATTGAATCGATGTCGCTGATCGTAGTCCGCGGGCCCGCGTTCGCCCGCCAGGTGGTAGCTGTCCGCCGGCGGCGAGCACAGGCCCGGCTGCGGGAAGATGCACGAGGTGTCGTCGCTTGCGTGCGAGAGCGTGTACTGCGCGACCAGATGCAACCTGTCGGCTATCGTGGCGCGGACTCCGAGCTTGAGACTGTCGGAGCGTGAGCTGCCCGTAGTCTCGAATTGATCGACGTTCAGGAAATTCGGGTCGGGGCGAATTCCGGTCGCCGGCTGCGGAGCGTTGATGTCGCGCATGCGATAGAGCCGCTGCCCGCGCAGCAGCGTGTATTCCGCGGTGAGGGTGGTGTGCTCGCCGAGCTTGCGCTCCACCCCCAGGCTTGCCTGGATGTCATAGGGAGCCCGGAGGTGCGGATCGAGGCGCAGCACGTTCGGCGGGCCCGCCTGCGCGAAGGGATCCCCCGTCAGCGGGTAGCTCGGATTGGTCAGAACGACCTGGCGGAGGTTGGATCCGCCGAGAAGCCGGTACTGCTCTTCGAGAGTGACCGGCTGGCGTTGATAGAAAATGCCGGTGCCCGCGCGCACTATGGTCCTGCCGTCCTCCGACGCAGCGGACAGCGCGAGGCGCGGCGCCAGATTGGCGTGCTCGTCGAGATTCGACTGCAATTCGTGCCGCAGCCCGAGGAGCAGGTTGAGCCGGGGCCGCAGGCGGATCTCGTCCTGAAGGAAGTAGGCGAACTCGTTCTGGGTGAACCCCACCCGGGGGTTGCCGCCGTTGACCGTGTACTGACGCGGCATGTTGTTCGCGAAGTTCAAGAGACCGGAGAAGGTGTAGGTTCCCCCGAAATTGGAAGCGTCCGTGTAGTCGATGAGTCTCGACTTCACGATGCCGCCGAAGCGCAGCGAGTGCGGCCCCAGGCGGTAGGACGCGAGGTCCTGGAACTCGATGGCCTTCTCCACGTTCCGGCGCGAGACCTGCGCGCCGCCGCCGTTGAACGAGCCGTCCACCAGCACGGCCGGCGCATCGCTCACGCTGCCGGCAGTCTTCGGCCGGTACTTGAAGTCGAAGTGAAAGTCGTTGCGAAAGTCCGTCCCGACGCGGGCGACGTCCGAGATCCGCAGCTCCTGGGTCCGATTCCTCGAATTCCAGGCGCGCTCGCGGAGATCGAAGGCGCCGACGCCCTGGTTGGTCAGCCGATCGTCGTTCCAGTTGTAGCGCAGCGAGAGCGTGTGGAGCGGGCTGAAACGGATGTCGCTTCGCGCGATCAGGTGAGCGTTGCGCCGCGGGAAGGGCACGGGCTCGCTCACCGCCCCCGAGGGCGTCAGGGCAGTGATGAAGCTGTTGTTGTTGTCCCTGAGGTAATCACCGCCGACGAAGAAACTGGCCTTGCCGCCGAGCCACGGCCCGTCGAGCTCCCCTTCGACCCAGTCGCGCTGTCGAGATGGGTGCGCCGCATCAAAGGGGTTCGTGGCATCGAAGTTGTTGTCCCGGTAGGCGAACTCAAGACGCCTGTGCAGCCGAACCCGGGACCCCCTCCGTGTGGTGACCTCGATGCGTCCCCTCCCCGGTCGGCCGAACTCCGCCGAATAAGGATTGCTGTCGACGGCGATGCTCTTGACGCTCGAGCTCGGGACGTCGAGCGTGTCGCCCTCCACGCCGTCGACCACGATCTTGGTTCCGCCGGCGCCGATGGCGGCGGGATCGACGAACAGCGAGGCGACCGCCAGCGGGTCCTCCAGCCTCGCCGGCAGGCTCCTCAGCAGGTCGCCGTGCAGACGAACCGCGGAGGCGTTCTGCTGCGCCGCGAGTGGATCGTCGGCGCGCGTGGTGACGGTCACCTCCTCCATGCCCTCGCTGTCGTCGGCGGCTTGCGGACCTTGTGAGGGCTCGCCGGCGCAGAGCGCCGGCAGGCAGCAGGCGATCCCAACGGGCAAGAGCGCGGATGCTCGCATCGGCGGCGCGGGCTCAGTCGTAGCATTCACCGATCGATTGCGCCAGAGATACGCGCCGAGCCGTTGTACCGGTAAATCCTCCTCGGGCTTTCAAGGTTTGTTGACAGGACCGCAAAGCGTACGCGACAAGACCCGCAGACTCGCTGACGGCTGCCGCGGCGCCGGCCCCACGGCCGCCGCAGGCGTTTACGCAGCGCCACTCGGCCTTGCGTGAGTCGGCAGGTCCGATCACGGGAAACCCCGCCGAGTCCTGGTGGGGGGAAACACTCCTCGAGCTCTCGAACTTCGTCGACAGAGCCCGAGATCCGCGGAAGGGATTGCATGCATCGCGCATCGTCGGTGGGGTTGGCCTGAATGGGCCGAAATCACCACGCCGATGTCTCCCATAACCTAACTTCCAACTCAATACGGTCTATTACTACGGCTAGATGACAGTATTACCGCGGAGCCCCTTGTGGGCGCACTGCATGCCACCCGTCGGCGGTGGGCCGGTACCGCGTGGCTGACATCTTCGCCGCGCTGCCGCGAGGCCTCGCCGGCCGCGAGCGATCAGACGCCAATCCCTCGGATAGACGGCAGGCATGCGGATGGGGCCGAGCCAGGGAACAATCTATGTCAAAGCTGGGGTGCTTGACCCATATCAAAGGCTCGGCCAAGCGCTAGACTCCTCCGCCATGAGTGCGGGGCTTCCCTACCTCCGAGGGCGCCGCCGGCGATTCGAGCTGCTGCACGCCTCGCAGAGCGGTCAGCTGCACCACGACCACGCCCCGGGCGGCGCGCCGCACGGCGGCTCGGGCGCGCCGGGCGGGAGCTCGCATGAGGCGCCGTGCCTGTTCGCGGCGAGCGGCAAGCCCGCCTTCGCGCCGGCGATCCTGACACTCGAGACCGCAGCTTCGGCCGCGGCGCCCCCCGAGGCTTACGCGACTGCCCCAGTCTTTCTTCCCACCGTTCTCCGCGCGCAATCCCCGCGCGGCCCCCCGCTGATCGCCTGATCGACCTCGAGGCTCGTTCCCGGCCCGGCAAGCGGCCGGCGCCGAGCGCTTTCCGTATCCGGGTTTATCAATCAGGTGAGCACAATGAACAACACAAACTCGCGGCGTGGGCACACCCCGTCGCGCACCTCTGGTCCGACGAGCCGCGTCGCCCGTCGGGCGACAGCGCTGCTGCTGATTCCGGCGGCGATCATGGCGCCGCAGATGGCAACGGCCTGCGCGAGCTGCGGCTGCACCCTGAGCGCCGACGCCGCCACGGGCTATTCGGCCCTGCCCGGGCTGCGCTTCAATCTCGAATACGACTTCATCAACCAGGACCGGCTGCGGACCGGGACCGGCACGGCCAACGCTGCCCAGGTCGTGAACGCCCCGTCCAATCCCGCCCTCGGGGGCGGTGAGATCGAGAAGCAGACGATCAACCGCTATCTGACCCTGGGCGTGAATTACACCCCGGACCCGAGCTGGAACTTCACCATGCTGGTCCCGTACGTGATGCGCACGCACACCACTTACGGGCAGCAGAGCACTCCTTATACAAGCGCCGAGACGGCACCCGACCGGATCAGTGGCTCCCGGCTTTCGGAGCTCGGCGACATCAAGCTGATCGGCGCCTACCAGGGATTGCTGCCGACGCACAACCTCGGGTTGCAGCTCGGGGTGAAGCTTCCGACCGGCCACTATGGAAGCGCGGTCAATTTCTACAGCGGCCCCAACGCGGGCGCCCCGCTCGACGCGAGTCTCCAGGCGGGCACCGGCAGCACCGATCTGATCGTGGGCGCGTACTACTACCGGGCGGTCAGCGAGAACGTCGACGCCTTCATCAACGGTCAGCTCCAGGCGGCCGTGGCGCACAAGCAGGATCAGCCCGGCAACGACTTCCGTCCGGGAAACACGGCCTCGGTGAGCTTCGGCCTGCGCTACGAGGCGCATCCGCGGTGGGTGCCGCAGCTGCAGGTGAATCTGCTGCGCAAGAGCGCGGACCAGGGAGCGCTCGCTGACACCACGGATACGGCGGGAACCGTCGCGTACCTGAGTCCGGGCATCACGCTGCGAGTCATGGAGCACCTGCACGTCTTCGGCTTCGCGCAGCTGCCCGTGTACAGCCACCTCGACGGTTACCAGTTGTTGCCACGCTGGACCGCCACCGTGGGAGGCAGCTACGCCTTCTGACCGCGGGTGTACGCGTTCTGGCAGCGGACGTGATGTGGCCATGTGCGGTGAGTCGCGCCTTCCCGAGCCACGCCGCTTCACGCGGCGCACGGCGCTTCAACGTGCGTGCGCGTGGAGCGTGTGTGGCCTCACCGGCTGGCTCGCGCGCGAAGCGCGCGCCAACGACCTCAAGGTCGGCGCGGCTGCGCCGGCGGCGACTCTCGTGACTCTCGACGGACAGAGCATCTCCACTGCCCAACTGCGGGGAGACGTCATCATCCTGACCTTCTGGGCCACCTGGTGCGCGCCGTGCCGCGAGGAGCTTCCGCTCCTTTCCGGGTACGCGACCCGGCATCGCGAGGCGGGGCTTCGGGTGCTCGCCTTCACGCTCGACACGCCCGACAAGCTCCCCGAAGTCAGGAAGATCGCCGAGTCGCTGAGCTTTCCGGTCGGGTTCCTCGAGCGTTCCAGCGCGCCCGGATACGGCCGGATCTGGCGGTTGCCGGTGAGCTTCACGATCGACCGGGCCGGGCGCCTCGTCGTGGACGGCTGGAAGGAGAAGAGCCCGAGTTGGACGGCAGAGCGTCTGGAGCAGGTCGTGACGCCGCTGCTGGCGACGGCGAAGGGCTGAGGTTTAGCGCTGTCGGGGCGCTCGCGAGCGCTCGGGTATACTGACCCGACGTACCACTCAGACGGCGCACCATGTCCAGAGTCCTGTCACTTCCCGGCAAGGGCGCGGCGGCGCCCGAGGGTCCACCGGCCGTCAATTCCGTCGAAGAGATCCTCGCCGAGCTTCGCGCCGGACGCATGGTCGTCATCGTCGACGACGAGGACCGCGAGAACGAGGGCGACCTCATCATGGCGGCCGAGTACGCGACCCCCGAGGCGGTCGCGTTCATGATCCGCCATACGAGCGGCATCATCTGCGTGCCCATGGAGGAGCAGCAGCTCGCGCGGCTCGATCTCCCGCAGATGGTTCCGGTCAACAGCGACCAGCAGCGCACCGCATTCACGGTGTCGGTGGACCTGCGCGTGGGGACGACCACCGGCGTGTCATCGGCCGATCGGGCTGCGACCATCCGCGGGCTGGCGGACGAGGCCTCGGCGGCTTCCGACTTCGCCCGTCCCGGGCACATCTTCCCGCTGCGCTCGCGCCGCGGCGGAGTGCTGGTACGCGCCGGGCATACCGAGGCGGCGCTGGACCTCTGCCGTCTGGCGGGACTGAAGCCCGTGGGCGTGCTGTGCGAAGTGATGAACGACGACGGCAGCATGGCGCGCCGCCCGCAACTGCAGGAGTTCGCGCGCCGCCACCAGCTCAAGATCGGCACCATCGCGGACCTGATCCGTTATCGGCTGCGCACCGAGCGCTCGGTGGAGCGCATCTTCGAGCAGAGCGTCGAGACCGAGCTCGGGGAGTTCCGTCTCTATGCCTACCAGGACCGCGCCAGTCTCGAGGTGCACCTCGCTCTCGCGCGCGGCCGGCTCGACGGCCCGGAGACGCCGCTCGTTCGCGTGCACCTCGCCGACACGCTGCGCGACCTGATCGGTGTCCAGGGGGGCTTGCGCGCGTGGACGCTGCGGGCGGCCCTGCAGCGCATCGTCGAGGCGGGCCACGGCGTCATCGTCGTGCTGCGCCAGCAGGACTCGGCGCGCGAGCTCACGGAGACGCTGCGCTCGTTCGCCGCCGCCGCGGCGCCGGATGCCGCGCGCGCGGACAAGGGTGAGGGGGCGGTGCTGCGCACCTTCGGGGTCGGGGCCCAGATCCTCAAGGACCTCGGCGTGCGGCGCATGCGCGTGCTGTCGGCGCCGAAGCAGATGCACGGCATCTCCGCCTTCGGCCTCGAGATCGAAGGGTACGTCGGGGAAGAGGGGTGACCTCGCCGAAGCTCCTCGAAGGTGAGGTGAGTGCCCGCGGCCGCCGGATCGCGATCATCGCGGCGCGCTTCAACGACTTCATCGTGGCGAGCCTGCTGAAGGGGGCCCTCGGGGCCTGGGTCGAGCGCGGCGGCGCCGCTTCCGAGCTCGCGGTGGTGCGCGTCCCGGGCGCGTTCGAGCTGCCGGTGGCGGCGCGCCGGCTGGCCGCGAGCGGCCGCTACGACGCGCTGGTGGCGCTCGGGTGCGTGATCCGGGGCGAGACGCCGCACTTCGAGTACGTCGCCGGCGAATGCGCGCGGGGGCTTCAGCTCGCGAGCCTCGAGACCGGCGTGCCGATCGCCTTCGGGGTGCTCACCGTGGACTCGGTCGAGCAGGCGCTCGAGCGCGCCGCGACGACCGCCGGCAACAAGGGGGGCGCGGCGATGGAGAGCGCGCTCGAGATGGCCGGCCTGATGGCGCGGCTGTGAGCGAGGCGAGCGGTGCGCGCACGGTGGCGCGCAAGCTCGCGCTGCAGGCGCTGTACCGCTGGCAGCTGAACGCCTGCCCGTGGCAGGACCTGGTGCAGGAGTTCGGCGACGCCGAGGACATGGCGCGCGCCGACCGGGATTATTTCCGCGCGCTGATCGAGGGCGTCGCGGGCGCGCTTGATGCGCTCGATGCGCGCCTCGCCGCGCTCGCCGACCGCCGACCGGACCTCCTCGATCCGATCGAGCACGCGATCCTCCTGATCGGCGTGTACGAGCTCGCCGCCCGGCCGGAAGTTCCCTATCGCGTCGCCATCAGCGAGGCGGTGGGACTCGCCAGGCGCTTCGGCGCGACCGACGGACACAAGTTCGTGAACGCGGTGCTCGATCGCGCGGCGCGCGAGTTGCGGCCCGCCGAGCACTGAACGGACCGCTCCCGCGTGCCACTCACCGAATTCGAGCTGATCGAGCGCTACTTCCGGGACTGCGGAGCGGCGCGGTCCGACGTGATCGCCGGCATCGGCGACGACGCGGCGCTCGTTGCGGTGCCGCCCGATACGGAGCTGGTCGTGGCGACCGACACCCTGGTCGCGGGCGTGCACTTTCCGCAAGGGTCCCCGGCGGCCTCGATCGGCCACCGCGCGCTCGCCGTGAACCTGAGCGACCTTGCGGCGATGGGCGCGCGGGCGGCCTGGGCGCTGCTCGCACTCACGATCCCCCGCGCCGAGGAGGCGTGGCTCGCGGAGTTTGCGGCGGGCCTCGCCGCGCTGGCGCGGGCTCACGGTGTGGCGCTCGTAGGCGGGGACACGACGCGCGGGCCCCTCACGGTCACGGTGCAGCTTCTCGGGACGGTGCCGCCGGGGGCTGCCCTCAGACGCTGCGGCGGGCGCGCCGGGGACGCGCTGTTCGTCTCCGGTACTCCCGGCGATGCCGCCGCGGGACTCGCGCTCGAGGAGCGGCGGCTCGCGGCGGAGCCCCTGGCGCTCGCATACCTTCGCGAGCGGTTCCTGCGGCCGACGCCGCGCATGGCGCTCGGTGAGCGGCTGCGCGGCCATGCCAGCGCCTGCATCGACGTCTCGGATGGGCTCCTCGGGGATGCCGGCAAGCTCGCCCACGCGAGCCAAACGGGGGTCGAGATCTCCTTCGCCGCGGTGCCGGTGTCGGAGCCGCTGGTCCGCGCGGTGGGGGAGGAACAGGCGCGCACTCTCGCGCTCACCGGCGGCGACGACTACGAGCTCCTCTTCGCGGTGCATCCGGAAAAAGTCTCCGCCATGCTCGCCGACCTCCCGCCGGAGCGCTGGGGCTATACGCGCATCGGCGCGCTGCGCGCCGCGCCGGGCGCCGAAGTGTTGCGCGAGGGGACTGTGATGCAGTTCTCGCATTCCGGTTATCAACACTTCACCTGATACATCCTCGCCGCCCTCGGGCCTGCATCACAGCAGCCCGGCGTGACCTGACCGTATGCTTGCGCGCCTTTGTCAGTTTGCCGCGCACGATGTCGTTAACGGCCACAAAATCCGTTCCTCCCGCCAGACCTCAGGGCCGCATGCCGGACAAGATCGGCAAGTACGCGGTCATCCGCGAGGTGGGGCGCGGCAGTACCGGGGTGGTTTACCTCTCGCACGACGCCTACTACGGCCGCGACGTCGCCATCAAGGTCTACAACATGGACACGGGCGGCGACGAGGAGCGCGCGCGCATCGCGCGCAAGATGTTCCTCTCCGAGGCGCACCTGGTCGGGATGCTCCAGCACCCTCACATCCTGCCGATCTACGACGCCGGCGAGGAAAACGGCCACCGCTATATCGTGACCGAGCACGTGCACGGCGCGCGCACGCTCGCCGCCTACTGCCGTCCGGATAACCTGCTGCGCATCGACGACACCGTCGAAATCATGTTCAAGTGCGCCAAGGCGCTGCACTACGCGCATTCGCGCGGCGTGATCCATCGCGACGTCAAGCCCTCCAACATCATGCTCACGCAGGACAGCGACGTGCGCATCATCGACTTCGGCATCGCGCTGGTGTCCGATTCCGACGTCTCGCGCATCGAGGGTATCGCCGGCAGCCCCTCCTACATGTCGCCCGAGCAGGTGCAGAGCATCGAGCTCACCAACCGCTCGGACCTCTATTCACTC
>WNGJ01007051.1_pt1 | contig 18285 bp, 15 predicted proteins | sample 5400611 | NCBI WGS metagenome assembly WNGJ01 (sample SAMN13153375, study PRJNA577476) | soil metagenome | isolation source: 40 cm soil or saprolite under Garry oak tree replicate 1 | place: USA:California | collected 2016-06-15 | reverse complement strand
GGGCCATGGGCCCGGATGCTCGATGAGCAGCCACGCCCGCGAGGCGGCCGGGGCGGACGCGAAGAACGGCTCCGTGCCCTCATGCCAGCCCGCGCCGTGGTCGCATGCCCTGCTGGCCCGCGGGGCGGCCCCCGGATCCCCCCGAAGCGCGGCCCCCGGATCCCCCCCAGGCGTGGCCGCTGAGGTCACTTGGCGGGTTTCTGTCTTTTTGGCCACTTCATCCCCCCGCTGTCTTAACTAAAAGTTAGTAATTGACTACGCACTGTGATACTAGTAGGCGTCGTCCTGGTGAATCGACACGGGTCAGGAGTCATGCGCCTTCACCTCGTCGCCGGAAAGCCGACCGATTCGGTCAGCCACGGCATCCTCCCCGCCGCCGCACGTCTCGGCGTGGACGTCATCGTCCTCACCGACCAGCCGGAAGCGCACCTGAATTCGGGCGGTCATCGCCCCGCCGACGTGGTCGGCTGCGACGTTCACGACGTGCGCGCCCTCATCGCGGCCATCGCCGTGCTGCCCGCGCCGGACGGGCTGCTGTCCAACTCCGACCACCTGCAGGCGCAGACCGCGCTGGCCGCTGCCTATTTCGGCCTGCCGGGCAAGGACTGGCGAGCCGCGCTGCGGGCGAAGAACAAGGCCCTCATGCGGCGCCGCCTCGCCGAGGCGGACGAGCCGCCGGTCACCGCGGTCGAGCTTGCGCCGGGGGTGGGCGTTCCCGACGGGCTGCCGTACCCGCTCGTGCTCAAACCGCGCGACGGCGTCGCCAGCGAGGACGTGGTTCTCGTCCGGGACAGAGCCGAGCTGTGCAGCCGGTATGCGGAGATCGGTGCCCGCCGGCCGGGCCAGGCGCTCCTGGCCGAGGAGTACCTGCAGGGCGAGCTGCACACGCTGGAGACGCTGAGCGACGGGGCTACCACCTGGGTGCTCGGCGGATTTCGCACCACGCTCTCGGCGCCGCCGTACTTCGTCGAAGAACGGCTCACCTGGGATGCCGCCCGCCCACGGGGCGTGGTGCGCCCGGTCGAGCATGCGCTCGCGGCGCTCGGCGCGGGGTTCGGCGCGTGCCACACCGAGTTCGTCTGGGACTGCCGGGGCGCGCCGCGCATCATCGAGGTGAACGACCGGCTGATCGGCGACCACTGCGACTTCCTGCTCGCCGATCTGCTGCAGGCGCCGCTTTTCGAGCACGTGCTGCGGATCCATCTGGGTGAGCCGCTCGGCAAGACGCCGCCGCAAGCGCGTGGGCACGCCATCGCGGACTATGTCGTCGCGGGCGCGAGCGGCCTGCTGACGGCTGCCCCACCCCCGGCGAACCTCACGGGCGACGACGGCGTCGCGCTCGTCTACCGGCCGCTGCGCGCCGTGGGCGACCGGGTCGAGATCACCGGCACCAATCGCGACTACCTGGGCGTGATCCGCGCCGTAGGCCCCGGCCACCGCGAGGTCGAGCACGCCGTCCACCGCTTCCGTGCGCAAAACCGCTGGCAGCTCACGTCATGACGCACCAGGTGGCCGCCGGTGGGGCGGCTGTTTCCCGTCCGGCCCCGGAGCGGCCGCGACGCCAGGATCGGGCCGGCGGCGAGCTGGCCGTACGCGTCCTCGACGCCCTGCTGCGTGAGGACTACGCGAACCTGCGCCGCCACATCCAGCGCCGCGGCGCAGGCCGGTACCTGGTGCTGCGCCGCGGGCCTGGCCTGCGGGTGCCGCTGGAGCCGGACGGCTTCCTCGCCGACCTGCGGGTGTCGAGGCAGGCCAGGCCGCCGTCGCTCGATGACGTGCTTGCCACGCTCGCTGCCATCTGCGATCCGCGTGACCGTGACGGCGTGGCGGCGTTCACCCGCGAATGCCACGAGACCGTCGCGGCCCTTCGGCTTGCGCGCCGTCACCGGCGCGGTGTCCTGCGCCAGCTTGCCGCACTCAGCCGTGGTGGCGCGGCGGCGACCCGCGGCCCGCGCGGCGTCACCTGGTACGACGCACTTGCGGCCGGCATCGGGCACCCGGTCTATCCGGCCGCGCAATGCAGGCTGGGCTTTACCGCCGACGACTATCTGCGCTACGCGCCTGAGTATCATCGCCGGTTCGAGCTCGCCTGGGTCGCGCTGCCCGCCGCGGCCGTCCGCCACGCCGGCGGACGGCCGCCCGGGTGGTGGCCGGTGCCTGAGCAGGTCGGGCTGCCGGCGCGCCTCGCCGGCACGCACGAGCTCATGCCGGTTCATCCGGTCACCGCCCAAGCGGCCCTGCGGGCCGCGCTCGAGCACCGCGGCGTGCTGGCCGGTGCACACATAGCGCCTGACGCGTATCTGCGCGTGCTGCCCACGCTTTCGACCCGTACCGTGTCCGTCTGCGACGATCCCGCGAGCCACCTGAAACTGCCGTTGCCGGCGAGCACCCTCGGCCTGCGCAACCGGCGGATGATCACACCGGGCAGCCTCGCCGACGGCAAGCTCGTGCAGGCCGTCCTCGCGCAGGCGGCGCGAGCGGATCCGGGCCTGCACGGCCTGCTCGTGACCGACGAGGGGACGTATGGCCACGCCAGCCACGAGGCACTCGGCTATCTGCTGCGCCGTTACCCACCGGGGCTCGACGACAGTGCCATCGTTTCCGTCGGTGCCCTGCTCGCGCCCGCCCCTGGCGAGCCGGGCGTGACCGCGCAGGACGCGGCCAGCGACCCGAGCCGGCCACCCGAACATCCCGCGGGCGGCGGCGGCCGTCACGCGGCGCCGCTGGTCATCGAGGAACTGGCCGGGCAGTGGTTCGGCGGTGATCTCGGTGGCCTGCTCGATGCCTACTTCCGTGCGCTTTTCGACACCCACGTGCGGCTCTTTGCCCGGTACGGCATCGCGCTCGAGGCACACCAGCAGAACACCGCCCTCGTTGCCGGCGAGTCGGGGATACGGCTGCTGATCAAAGACTTCGACGGCGCCTTGATCCATCTGCCGAGGCTGGCGGCGGCGCTCGGCGCCGATGCGCCGGCGCCCGCCGCGTTCGCGGACCCCCGCATGCTCACCCGATCCGATGACGCGCTCGCTGATGTCTTCATCACGATCGTCGTGCACCTGTGCGCGGGCGCCATCGCGTTCGGGCTCGCGGACCGCGGTCTGGCGGCCCTCGCGGACCTGCTCGGCCTGATCCGTGCGCCGCTTGAGGCCGCGCTGGACAGGCACGCGGGGCCGGGTCCGGCCGCGCTGCTGCGCGCACGGCTCTTCGACGCGCCCCGGCTGCCGGGCAAGTCGATGGTGATCGCAGGAACCCTGGTCGGCAAGGACCGTCTCGGGGTCGGCGACGTCAACAAGTTCTACGGCACCACCGGCCCCAACTACCTTCGGAGCAGCCGATGACGTCCGAGCTTGGCGGCGTTGCCGACAGCCCTCTGCCCGCCGGGCCAGGGACCGGGCCAGGGACCGGGCGGGCGGCGGACCCGGACTCGCTCACCAGCGAGGCTCTGGTCAACTGCCTGGTCCGCGAGGTGTCAATGCCCGAACGGCAGGTCTGGCCGCACGGCCCCTTCCTGCTCGTCAGGCTGGCCAGAGCCGGGCGCCTGCTGCGGGTCCGGCAACGCCGTCAGTCCGCCGGGGTCAGCCCCCGCCTGACCGGCGACGTGGCGGAGCTTCGCCACGGATCGTGGCAGCCGGTCGGCTGGGACTGCCTGGCCGCGCTCATCGCCGAGGAGCTTTCCCTCAGCACGGGCAACGAGAACGACGAGTTCGCGGCGCAGGTGGTCGCCAGCCACGCGGCGATCACCGCCGTGACGAAGGCGCCGGGCGGGCAGGCCCGGCGGCCGGGGCCGGGTAAGGCGCCCTGGCTGGGTGAAGGCGATCTTCTCACCCGGTACCTCGCCAGTGAGCAGGCCCTGATCGCGGGACACCGGTTCCATCCCGCGCCCAAGGCGCGGCAGGGAAGGCCACAGGAATGGCTGCGCTATGCGCCGGAGGCAGGCGCGGTTTTCCCGCTGCGCTTTCTCGCGGTCCGTGCCGACGCTGTCACCCAGGAGGGTGGGGTGGCCGCGCTCGACCGTCTCGGCCCCGCCGTGCCCGACGGGTTCCGCCTGCTGCCGGCTCACCCGTGGCAGCTCAGCATGCTGGAGGCCCTGCCCGCGTTCCGGTCCGCGATGGCGAGCGGCCTGCTCCGCGACCTCGGCCCCGGTTCGCGGCATGTGGTGCCCACGTCGTCGGTGCGCACGGTGTATGACCCCGGTGCCGACCTGTTCTGCAAGTTCAGCCTGGATGTCCGCATCACCAACTGTGTCCGCAAGATCGCCTGGTACGAGCTGGCCGGGGCGGTCACGCTGACCGGGTTGCTCGGGCCCGTGTTCGCCGAGATAGCCGCCCATTTCCCGGGCACGGTCCTGCTCGGCGAGCCCGGCTACCGCACCGCGTCGCTTGCCGACAGGCGCTGCTTCGAAGGGCTTGCCGTCATCGTGCGCGACGGGCTGCGTGCGCACCTGCGGCCCGGGGTGACCCCCCTGCTCGCCGCCGCGCTGACCGAGCCGCATGCCACCTTGTTCGACGGCCGCGGCAAAGCCTGGCTGATGAGCTGGTGGGAGGCCTATTTGCGGCAGGTCGCACCGCCGGCCCTACACGCCTACCTGGCCTACGGGGTGGTACTCGAGCCGCACCTGCAGAACGTGCTGATCGGGGTCGACGATGCGGGCAAGCCGGTGCAGGTGATCTTCCGTGACCTGGAGGGCGTGAAGCTGCTCGCGGAGCACCACGCGGCGGCCCTCGCCGCGTTGCCGGCCCGTGTCGCCGAGTCCCTCGCCTACGACGCCGAGCGGGGCTGGAACCGGGTGGTCTACTGCCTGGTGGTCAACCATCTGGCCGAGCTGGCAGCCGCCATCGCCGACAGGCATGCCGGGCTGGAAAGCGACCTGTGGCGGTGCGCCCGCTCGGTCCTCGACCGCTACGGGCGAGGCCATGGCCGCCCGGCGCCGTTGCGCGCGCTGCTCGCGGGTGTTCCGCTGCCCGCCAAGGCCAACCTGCGGACACGCTGGACCCGGGCCGCCGACCGTTATGCGACGTACGTGGACGTGCCGAACCCGCTCGGTGCCGTGGAGCACGCACCGATGTTCACGGCGCCGTGCGCGAGCTGAGCACGGCCCGCCCGGCCCAGCCTGACGTGCCCGGCCAGCCTGACGTGCCCGGCCAGCCTGACGTGCCCGGCCAGCCTGACGTGCCGGCCGGAGTGCGTGACCTCGCCGGGCAGCTCGGCCGCGCGAGCGAACTGCCCGCCTACGTGTACGACGTCGGTCAACTCGCCGGTCATGCCAAGCGGATCGCGGCGGCACTGCCCCGTGGGGTCGAGCTCTACTACGCGGTCAAAGCGAACCCCGATCCCGAACTGCTGCGCGCGGTGGCCGCACACGTGGACGGGCTGGAAGTCTCCTCGGGCGGCGAACTCGCGCACGTGGCTGAGCACGTGCCCGGCTGCGCCGTTGCGTTCGGTGGCCCGGGGAAAACGGCGGCGGAGCTTGCCGCCGCCGTCAGGCTCGGCGCGAAAGTGCACGTGGAAAGCCCGCACGAGCTCCGGCTCCTTGCCGAGGCCGCAACCGCCGCCGGGCGTGACGTCGATGTGCTGCTCCGGGTCAACCCGCCGGATCCAGCGCGAGCGTGGTCGGCCCACGAGACCGGCGCCGGCGCGGCGGGGCCCGCGGGGATGCTCGTGATGGGAGGGCGCCCCACGCCGTTCGGCATGGAGCCGCGTGCCCTCGACTACTGCGGCGCCCTGCTGCCAGGCCTGCGGCGGCTGCGCCTGCGCGGCCTGCACGCCCATCTGGCCAGCGGGCTGGACGCGGCCGCCCTCCTGCACGCCGCGGCCAGCGTGATCACGTTCGCCCGCGCCTGGGGCGCGCGGCGTGCGGTGCCGATCGCCGAGATCAACGTCGGCGGCGGAATGTGCGTCGACTACCGGCGGCCGCGTGCGCTTTTCGACTGGCAGTCCTATGGACGCGGCCTGGCGAGGCTGGCGCGGCCGGGCGAGCAGATCCGGGTCGAGCCGGGCCGCGCGGTGGCAGCGTACTGCGGCTGGTACGTCACCAGGGTGCTGGATGTGAAACGCAGCCATGGGGAGACTTTCGCCGTGGTTGCGGGCGGCACCCATCACCTGCGCACCCCCGCGGCCAAAGGGCACGACCAGCCGTTCGCGATCCTGCCCGTGCAGTGGTGGCCGCATGGCTGGCAGCGCGAGCGGGCCGAAGGGGCGGTGACGCTCGTCGGGCAGCTCTGCACGCCCAAGGATGTCCTCGCCCGCAACGTGCGGGTCGAGCGCCTGCGCGCCGGGGACATCGTGCTGTTCGCCATGGCCGGTGCCTATGCCTGGAACATCTCACACCACGATTTCCTCATGCATCCCGCGCCGCGCGCGCACTACCTGCGCGCCCCGAACCAGACGTGTGCCCGGCCGGCGTGTCACAGTTGAGGCGGATGCCGGGGACGTCGCAGCCGGGGAGTGGCCACGGGCCATCACCACGCCTCGCCGGTGGACGTAGCCTGAGGTCGTGCGTGACATTCTGACCGAAATATCAGCGTGGTGGCAGTCCGGGCAGACGTTTGGCCTCGCCACGGTCGTGCGGACCTTCCGCAGCGCGCCGCGGGATCCTGGCGCGGCGCTGGCCGTGTCGGCGGCCGGCGACGTCGTGGGCAGCGTGTCCGGCGGCTGCGTCGAAGGGGCCGTGTACGAGGTCGCACGCGAGGTGTGCGAGACAGGCACGCCCGTGCTGCAGACCTATGGCGTCAGCGACGACGACGCGTTTGCTGTCGGCCTCACCTGCGGCGGCATCCTCGACGTCTTTGTCGAGCCGGTGAGCAGGTCCAGCTTTCCGGAACTCGGTGACATCGCCGCGGCCGTGCAAAGCGGAGAGCCGGTCGCCGTCGCGACCGTGGTCGCCGGGCCGGGCAGGTTGGGCGCCCGCCGGGTCATCTGGACCGGTGACGCGTCCGGCAGCCTCGGCCTCACCCGGCTCGACGATGCCGCCGCCGACGACACCCGCGGCATGCTCGCGCAGGGGCTCACGGGGGTGCGCCACTACGGCGCGCGCGGAGAGCGGCGGGCCGACGAGCTCAGCGTGTTCGTGAACTCGTTTGCCCCGCCGCCCCGCATGGTGGTGTTCGGCGCGATCGACTTCGCCGCGGCGGTCGCCAATGTCGGCAAGTATCTTGGCTACCACGTGACGGTCTGCGACGCCCGCCCCGTCTTCGCCACGCCCGCCCGGTTTCCCGGCGCCGACGAGGTCGTCGTGGAGTGGCCGCACCGCTTCCTGCAGCGGACGGCCGTGGACGAGCGCACGGTGATCTGTGTGCTGACCCATGACCCCAAGTTCGACGTGCCCGTGCTCGAGGTGGCGCTCCGCACCCCGGCCGCCTACGTCGGGGCGATGGGCAGCCGCCGCACCCACGAGGACCGGCTCGAGCGGCTGCGTGCGGCCGGGCTGAGTGACGCCGAGCTAGCGCGGCTTCGCTCGCCCATCGGGCTCGACCTCGGGGCACGGACACCGGAGGAGACGGCGGTGTCGGTGGCCGCCGAGCTCATCCAGTTGCGCTGGGGCGGATCCGGCAAACCCCTGACCGATACGGGGGGACGTATCCACCATGAGCGGCCGGGAGACCGGCAGCCCGTACCGTAACAGCCCAGCCGTGAGAGCCCAGCCGTGAGCACGCGGCAGCAGGTCGCCGGTGTGCTGCTCGCCGCGGGTGAGGGGTCCAGGTTCGGCCGGCCCAAGGCGCTCGCCGAGTTCGAGGGCGAGCCGCTGGCCGACCGTGGGGTGCGGCTGCTGGCCGGCGGCGGCGCCACCCCGGTCGTGGTCGTAACGGGCGCCGTGACGGTCGAGCTCGCGTGGGATCTGGGCGACGTGATCGTCGCGCACAATCCTGTCTGGCGCAGCGGAATGGGCTCGTCGCTCGCCGTCGGCCTGGGCGCGGTTCCGCCCGCGTCAGGCGCCGCGGTCATCGCCCTGGTCGATCAGCCGCTCGTGCGGCCGGAGGCGGTGCGGCGGCTGGTCGCGGCCTACCGCGACGGCGCGTCCGTCGCCGTGGCCGCCTACCGGGGGCGGGCACGTAACCCCGTGCTGCTCGCCCGCGAGCACTGGGCTGAGGTCATCGAGCGCGCCGTCGGCGACGTCGGGGCGCGCCCGTTCCTTCGTGCTCACCCCGAACTGGTCACGCTGGTGGAATGCGGCGACACCGGCGACCCCGCGGACGCGGACACCCCGGCCGACCTGGCAGCGTTCACGCTGTGCGCCCGCCGCGCGGGCGCCGTCAGTGCCCGGCGAACTGAAGACCCCAGGCATGGCTCACGGCCTGGCCAGGCTCCAGGACAATCAGGTCCTGGCCAGTGACGAAGCTGTTGGGCGGGCAGGTCATGGGCTCGATGGCGATCGCCTGCCTGCGGCGCGGCTGCGCGAGGGTGTCGCCGGTGAATACCTGCAGCCACCCGTAGCCTTCGCCCACCCACAGCGCAAGCTCGCCGTCTGCGGTGCGCACCCGGGTCCACGCCTTTCCGCCGCCGCCGCGTTCCAGCCCGGTGAAGGCGTGGTCGATGCGTGTGCCGCCGAGCGGCCGGGCCTGCCGGAAGTCGAAGGGAGTACCGGCGATGTCGGCGGCGGCACCGGCCGGGATGCCGCGCTCGGCGGCCTGCAGCCAGCGCGACGCGGGCACGGTCAGCAGGTAGCCGTCGATCTGGGTGCCACCGGTCAGGTACGGGTGCGCACCGGTGCCGTACGGCACGGGGCGGCTCCCGGCGTTGCGTGCGGTGACCTCGACCTGCAAGCCTGCCGCGCCGACCAGGTATTGCGCGTCGAGCTCGAGACAGAACGGATAGCCGGGGCGTCCGTGCAACACGTGTGTGAGCAGCACCCGGTCCGGCTCGTGCTGCACCGGCGCCCAGCTAGCCCAGCGGGTCAGCCCGTGGATCGCGTTGCCAAGCTCCGGTTCGGAAATGTCGAGCTGATAGCTGGAACCGGCGAAGGCGTACCTGCCGCGGTCGATGCGGTTCGGCCACGGAGCGAGGAGCTGACCTGCGGCGCCCGGGGGAAGCTCGTCCGGCTGATAGGAGGCGATGAGCGGGCGGCCCGCGTGGGTGAGCTCACGCAGGCCCGCGCCGAGTTCGGTGACCGTCGCCCGGTAGTCGCCCGCGGAGATCTCGTACTGCGCTCCAGTGATCGGGATCATCACTCCGATATATCAGTGCCCATCTTCGCTGCTGGCAGCGGGTCGCACATTGATCGTGACGGTCGGCGACACGAGCGGTTCAGTGGTGATCGTCGCCGAGCCCGGTCGCCTCCAGGTCGAGCGAGCGCTGCAGCCGCCGGCGGGTGACGTCGCTGATGATGCCGTTTTCGTAGAGCCGTTTCAGCTCCGCGTTCTCCACCGCGATGAGTTCGCGGCGGATGTCACGGTCCGCCGCACCGGTCAACCCCAGATCCGGGTGATCCTGCATGCGCGCGCGGGTTGCGCTGATGCGGGCCTCCAGGCCGCGGCGGAGATGGTCGATGACCGCGTCGGGCGCGGCCTCGGCGACGGCGAGTTCCTCCAGGCGGGCCAGTCCCGCCTCGGCCAGCCGAAGCCGCGCGACGGTTTCCTCATGCCGGGTGTCGGCCGCGGGCCGGCTGAGTCCGGCGAGGCGGACGAGCGGTTCGAGCGTCAGCCCTTGCACGGTGAGGGAGATCGCGATGACCGCGGCGGCGAGCACGAGGACAAGATCGCGCCCGGGTAGCGGCACCGTCGTGGGTGATGCCGGCGTCGCGGCTGTCGTCAGCGGGATCGACAGGGCCGCGGCCAGTGGCACCACACCGCGTGTGCCCGCCCACGAAACGACGGCGGGCACCTGCCAGGTCAGGCGGCCTGCGCCGCGCCGCCACTGGATGACGGCCGACAGCGGGAAGACCCACAGCACTCGCGTCGCGATCAGCGTCCCGGCGACCGCGAGCGCCGCGAGCGGCCACCGCCGCCCGTCAGCGGAAAGTGCGCGGATGAGCGTGGGCAGCTCGAGGCCGATGAGACTGAAAACCACGCTCTCAAGCAGGAAGATGACCGTCTGGTAGACCGAGTGAAGCTGGAGCCGCGTCTGCGGGGTCGACACCCGCGGCAGCTGCGCGCCGAGGATCAGGCCCGCCACGATCACCGCCGTCACCCCGGAAACACCGGCCGCCTCGGCGAGCACGTACGCGGCGTACGGGGTCACCAGCGCGACAACCGTCTCGAGTACGGGGTCAGTGATCCGCCTGCGGATGATCGCGATTCCGGCGGCGATCACTGCCCCCGCGAGCGCGCCGCCGCCCGCGAGGACGGCGAACTGGCCGAGGCCGTGCAGCCAGCGCGTGCCGGCGGATGTCCCCGCGGCGGCCCCGGTCACCGCGAGCGAGACCGCGATGCGGAAGAGCACCAGGCTGGTTGCGTCGTTGAACAGGCTCTCCGCCTGCACGAGCGCCTGCACCCGGCTCGGCAGCGACAGGCGCCGCCCGAGCGCTGTCACCGCGACCGGGTCCGTGCTCGCGAGCACGGCACCAAGGACGAATGCCATGCTCGCGGTCAACGTGGTCAGAGCCGCTGCCACCAGGGCGACCGCGGCAGCGGACGCCAGCACCAGGCCCACTGCGAGCAAGGTGACCGGGCGCCACACATCGCGTACGTCCCGCCAGGGCAGTTCCTCGCTGGCCGCGTAGAGCAGCGGTGGCAACACGACCAGGCTGACCACGCCGGGCGTCACGCGGACCGGCGGAACGCCCGGCAACAGGCCCACGACCAGGCCGGCCACGACGAGCAGGGACGGCGCGGGCACGCGCAGCCGGTTGGCGAAGGCCGCGACCACCGTGGCCAGGACCACCAGGGCGAGGACGGTTTCAACGCTACGCACGCCGCTGCCCTCGCCTGATCGATGCCATGACGGCCGGCCCCATTCGCGCCGATCGCCCGGACGCAGGGCGCCTGTGGCGCAGAGCGCAGGTGGGGATCGCCACTGTCCGGTCCAGTATCGCCCGGCGCGCCATCCCGCATTCTATGCCGTGCAAGATCGCGGCCGGTGCCGCCTGAGCTTGTCCGGAGCTCCCGGGCAAGTATGCCGGGCGAGCCGCGTGAGCCGGGCGGGCACGGGTTCGTGCCGGTTAGCTGGATAATCGCCTTATGAGCCGGGCATATGCCACCAGGCCGCGCAGCGGGTTCCGGCGCATCCAGCCCGCGCGGTGCCTGCGTTGGGGCGCCCGCTGGGGCATCGCCGGTCCCTTGTTGTTCACCGCGGCCTGGCTGGCCGGTTCGCTCCGCCAGACCGGTCACCCGGCGACGGAGATCCAGCTCAGCGGGCTGGCGGCGATGGACGCACGCGATCCGCAGATCATGATGGCCGGGTTTGTCGCACTCGGCGCCGGTTCCATCGTGTTCGGCGCCGCCCTGGGGCAGTTGCCAGCCGCGAGGAAAGCCGGGCCACTGCTTGTCGCGGTCGCGGGCGCGGCGGCGGTGGCCGCAGGCCTGCTGCGGCGCGACCACATGCTCCTTTCCGGCCCTGGATTCGCCGGTGAATCCTGGCACAACCAGGCGCACGACATCGTCAGCGGCGTCGCTTACGTCACGATGATCGCTGGGCCGGCCGTACTGGCGTGGCGGTTCCGCGCCGATCCGTTCTGGGCGGTTCTGCAGCCACCCATCGGTGCCCTCACCGCCCTGAGCGCGATCACGTTGATGCTGTTCGCGTCGCGGGCAATCGAGCCGTGGAATCCCGTTGTACAACGGATCGCGGTCACGCTGCCGCTCGCGGCGGAGGTCCTCGCCGCCGCGCGGATGCTCACCCTGTGCAAGATCACTGACCCCGCGGGTGCCCGGCGGTGACTGCCCGGGGCCGCGCCGCACCGCAGCCCCGCGCCAGCCCGCGCCGTCAAGGCCGTATTTGCCCTGTTGCCCACGACGGGCGCCGCCGCGGCCGTTAAGCCTGGATCCACAGGGGTTGTGTTGATCGTTTGCTGGCGGCGCTGGCCGGGGTGCGGTGGGGGGTGAGGTGTCTTTGCGGCGGTGTGGGGTGCCTGAAGGAAGGTCGCCCTGCGAGTGGCCTACGCGGGTGTGCCCTTGCGGAGCCTTTCTTGGCCCGGGCCGGGAGGATCGCACCTGTGGGATGTTCTTCTGGCTGAGGTCTGGTGATCTGGTGATGTGCCGATAGTGGTTCGTCTTCGCGGCCCAGAGGGAGTTTCGCCGCCAGCCAAGATCCTGTTACGGTCTTGACCGGGTGGATCGACGTTAAGGACGCGCCGCCCCGGAATCCCCCGCATCGGTGGTCGCCGCATCCGCGGCAGCCGTTAAGGCTGTGTCTGCCCGGGGGGACGGGCATCCCTCATCCCTACCGGGCGGCTGCGAAGCACCGCGCGCTCCAGCACCGTCCAGGCGGTCGTGGTCAGCAGGTACAGGCCCGCCGCGAGCGGCACCACCGCCGCCACGAGCAGGGTGGAAAACGGCGCCAGCCGGCTCAGTGCGGCGGCCGGTCCGGCCGCCATTCCGGCGCCCGCGGCTGCGGTTTTGCCCGCCGGGTTCTGGCTGAGCCCGGCCGCGGCGGCAGGGCCGGCCTGGCCTTCGCCGGGCAGCGCCCGCGCCATCTTGGCAGAGCACAACGCCACGGCGGCCAGGAGCGCGAACAGGCCCAAGAAGACGGCGCCCTGAAGGCTGAACGGCCCCGCGCCGCTGAGCAGGCGGCCGGCGAGCGGAACGCCGAACAGGTGGTGGGTGAGCAGCACGTTCGCAGAGCCGTGGACGTCACGGAAAAGGAACAGCCGGTACATGACGCTGAAGAAGGGCAGCTGCAGCAGCAGGGGCAGGCAGCCCGCATATATCCCGGCGCCCTCGGCTTGCTTGAGCTTGCTCAGCTCATACCGCAGCCGGTCGGGCTGGCGTGCGTAGCGCCGGTTCAGTTCCTGAAGCTGGGGCGCCAGCCGCGCGCGGGCACGCTCGCCGCGTATCGCGTAGTAACTCAGCGGCAGCAGCAGTAGCCGTACGGCTACGGTGAATGCGACGATCGCGGCGGCTGTGGCGAGGCCGCCTGGCAGTGGGGCGAGCCAGGTCGCGAGCGTGGATACGACGTGGTAGGCGACGCCTACCGGGACATCGAGCAACCGGGAAATGCCGAGCAGACGGGACATTGCGCAACCCTCCAGCGGGCCGAGGTGACGGCTTGATCAACTGGAGGCGGCCGCGTGCCCCGGCTGCGATTGCCGGCCCTCGCGAATCGCGAAAGCGGGAAGCGCAGCGGGCTCAGGCGGCCGCCTGGCTCGCTGTGGGCGCCCTCGGGCGGCTGCGGCCCGCGGCATCGGGGTCTCGCTGCCGCATGAACGCGGTGCGGCGCGATCGCGCGCGCAGCGCCGTGGCGAGGCTGCGCAGCGGGAGCACGGCGCCGGTGCGGGCGGTTTGAGCGGCGCGGGCGGCGCGGGCGAGGATGCCCGCGATGACGCACGTCACCGCGGCGGCGGCCAGCGCCATCAGACTTGACGGCGTTACGGTCAGGTGCCCGGCGAACTGGCCATGGCCGGTCAGTTGCGCCAGCAGGCCACCCAGCGGCGTCACGACCATGGTGACCTCCCTCCGGGCGCCGCAGACCGCGCGGACATCCCCATTGTGTCAGCAACATTGCGTCAGCAGCGCCGATCCGCCACCACGGCTGTCCCGCACCCCCGGCAGGGGTGGCGTGTCATGCGGATGATGCTCCGCGGTGAGGCCGCGGCGATGCGGGAGATAATGAGGGTTGTGGCCAGTGACTACGACATTCCGGCTGTGGCCCTGCCCGGCGGCGCGGCGATGCCGATCGTCGGCCTCGGCACCTGGCGGCTGCGTGTCCGCCAGGCCTATGAGTGCGTCCGCTTTGCCCTGGAAATCGGATACCGGCACATCGACACGGCCACGATGTACGGCAACGAGGCGGAGATCGGGCGCGCGCTGCGCGAAAGCGCGGCACACGGCGTAGACAGGCGTGAGGTCTTCATAACCACAAAGCTGCCCGCGGGAAACGCCGGGCGCGAACGCGAGACCCTCGCGGCGAGCCTGCGCGAGCTCGGCACCGACTACGTTGACCTGTGGCTGGTGCACTGGCCACCAAGGGGAAGGGCGCGGCCGCAGATCTGGCGTGAGTTCGTGGCCGCGCGCGAGGAGGGCCTGGCCCGCGCCATCGGGGTCAGCAATTACAGCATCGGCCAGATCGACGAACTCGCCGGCGCGACCGGCCAGATGCCGGCGGTGAACCAGATTCCGTGGAGCCCGCGCAAGCATGACCCCGGCCTGCTGGCCGCCCACCGCGACCGCGGCGTCGTAGTCGAGGGGTACAGCCCGCTCAAGGGCAGCGACCTGCGTGCCCCGGTCCTTGCCGAGATCGCGGCCAAACATGGCGTAAGCGCCGCGCAGGTGGTGCTCCGCTGGCATATCGAGCACGGGATCGTCGTGATTCCGAAATCCGAGCAGCGCGAACGCATCGCTGCCAACCTCGACCTGTTCGGCTTCTGTCTCGATCCGGCCGAGATCGCCCGCATCGACGGCGCCTGACCGGCGCACGCTGCGCGCCGCGCCGCGCCCCGCCGCAAAGGTGCACGAAAGATACGGGCCTGGCAAATGCGAAACGGCGTCGGCGCGGATAGTCTTGGGCCGCACCTGTCAGTTACGGGGGTGGCTGATCGTGGTTCGGGATGAGGCGGCCATCGGCTGCGTAGGTATCCTCACCATCGCCACCCGTGGGCGCTCGGGCCCGGGGGAAGTCCTCGTCAAGATCCGTGGCGGATCGGAAACCTATCTCGCCTGGTCGGACGCCCCGCTGCAGAAGGGCGCATCCGTGCTGATCATCGACTCCCGCGGCGCCAGGACCGTCGACGTGATCGAGTGGGCCAGCCCGCCGGGCGTTACTGGCGGCGACACCGGCGGCGACGCCATTTAGGAGATGAGTGATGTTTGGTTACCGCGTGCCAGCGCCCGACGAGGCGATGCTGGTCGCCGGCGGCAGGCATGGCCAAGACGGCGCGCCTTTCCGGGTCGTCACCGGCCACGGCGCGTTCGTCGTCCCCGGCTTTCGCAAGGCCAGCTTCCTGACGCTGGCGATGTGCGAGGCGGAGGTCGCAGAAACCTGCGTGACCAGGCAGGGCATTTCTGTGAACGTCCGTGCGGTCATCGCGTTCAAGGTCGGCAACGACGAGGAGAGCATCGTCAACGCCGGGCAGCGGTTCCTGTCCGACCAGGACCAGATGTCCGTGCTGACCGGGCGCATCTTCGCCGGGCACCTGCGCTCGATCATCGGCTCGATGACCGTCGAGGAGATCGTCACCGAACGGCAGAAGCTGGCGACCGAGGTTCTGGACGGGTCGAAGTCCGAGATGGCCAAGATCGGCCTGATCGTCGACTCGCTGCAGATCCAGTCGATCGACGACATGGGCACCGGCTACATCGACGCCATGGCCGCCCCGCACGTCTCCGCCATCCAGCGCCAGGCGAAGATCGCGCAAGCGCAGGCCAACCAGGCGGCGGCCGAGGCCGAACAGGAATCGCAGCGCAAGCAGGCCGAATACGCCAGGCAGACCGCGGTCGTGCAGGCGCAGTACAAGGCCGAGGTGGACAAGGCGCAGGCGGAGGCGGCCCAGGCCGGGCCGCTCGCGCAGGCGGACACGCAGCGGGCGGTCATCGCGGCGCAGACAGAACTGGCACAGCGCCAGGCCGAACTGCGCCAGCAGCAACTCGTGGCCGAGGTCGTCAAGCCGGCCGAAGCCGATGCGGAACGGGTGCGGGTTCTGGCGCACGCCGAGGCCGAGCGGATGAAGGTGCAGGCGGAGGCCGCGGCGTCCAATGACCGTGTCGCGCTCGACCGGATGCTCATCGACCAGTTGCCGCAGATCGTCAAGGAGGCGGCCAGCGGCCTGGCCAGTGCCAACATCACCGTCCTGAACGGCGCCGATGGCCTCGGTGAGCTGGCCGCCGGGCTGGTGGCACAGGGCGTGACGATCCTCGACCTGGTCAAGAAGAACCTCGCGGCGTCGCCTGAGCACACCGCAAACGGAGCCCGGCGCCTGCCAGCGGTGCCGCCGGACCGGCAGGCCGCGACGTAGCCCCGCCGGGCGGGTCCGCATGCCTGCCGCGGTCATCATCGCCGCGATCGCCACGGTCCCCGCGCTCGCCTGGGTCTACCTGCTTGCTGGGCACGGTGGATACTGGCGCACCGATCAGCGCCTCCCGCCCCGCGGCGGCGGGCACGGCGCCGCGCACCGGGGCGTGCATGGTGGCGCGCGCGAGGGCGCGCGCGGCGGCGCCGCGCCCAACCCGCGCGTTCCACCCGGCGACGGTGCGCGGCGCTGGCCATCGGTCGTGGGAGTCGTGCCCGCCCGCGACGAGGCGGCGATGCTGCCGCTTACCCTGCCGGCCCTGCTCACGCAGGACTATCCGGGTCCGTTCGGGGTGGTGCTTGTCGACGATCGCAGCAGCGACGGCACAGCGGCCGTGGCAGCCGATCTCGCCCGCCGCACCCCGGCGGGCAACGCGGCCGGTCACGTTCCGGCGGACGGTCACGGCCCGGCGGCCGGTCACGTCCCGGCGGCCGGCCGCGCCACCGGGACCGCTGCGCTGCGCGTCGTCACCGGCGAGCGGGGACCCGCCGGCTGGGCCGGCAAGGTGTGGGCGATGCGGCAGGGAATCCGCGCGGCGGGTGAGAGCGAGTACGTGCTGTTCACCGACGCCGATATCGCCTACGAGCAGGGGACGCTGACCGCGCTGGTGACCGCGGCGGTGGAAGGCGGCCGCGATCTGGTCTCACAGATGGCGCTGCTGCGTGCCCAGACCGCGTGGGAGCGCATCCTCGTGCCTGCGTTCGTCTATTTTTTCGCACAGCTCTATCCGTTCAGGCGGGTGAACCGGCCGGGCGGCCGCACCGCCGCGGCGGCGGGCGGCTGCATGCTGGTCCGCCGTCAGGTGCTCGAGCAGGCGGGCGGCCTGCGGCAGATCCGCGGCGCCCTGATCGACGACGTCGCGCTCGGCCGGCTGCTCAAGCGCCCGCCCGCCCGCGGCAACTGCTGGCTGGGATTCAGCACCGGCGTCGTCAGCCGCCGGCCATATGCCACGCTGGCCGAACTGTGGCACATGGTCGCCCGCAGCGCCTATTGCCAGTTGCGCTACTCGCCGGTCCTGCTCGCCGGCACGATCGCTGGCCTGCTTTGGCTCTACCTGGTGCCGCCGGTGGCCGTCCTCGCCGGCCTCCTCGGCGTGGCGGCGGGGGGTGGCTCACCGGCGTGGTGGTGCGCGGTCGCGGGGCTGGCGGGCTGGCTCATCATGACCACGACATACCTGCCCGTGCTGCGGCTGTACCGGCTCTCGCCGCTGCGCGCCGTGGGCCTGCCGCTGATCGCGCTCGGGTACGCCACGATGACCTTCGACTCCGCCCGCCAGCACTGGGCCGGCCGCGGCGGCACCTGGAAGGGGCGGCCCGCCGTCCGCGGCGCGGCAGGCAGCCCACGCCTGCCCGCCCCACCCCATCCGCGCGCATATGAAGGTGCGGTTCACGATGATCCATAACGGCTGCCGCGGATGCAGCCGGCATCCGTTGGTGCGGGGGGTGCCGGGGGGTCGCCCCGGGGTGGCGCGGTCTGTAACGGCTGCCGCGGATGCGGCGCCCATTGGTGCGGGGGGATCCTGGCGGGTCGCCCCCAGGCAATGCAGCCGCAACGGCTGCCGTGGATGCGGCACCTTTGTGCAACACCTATGAGGCTGTCGCACAACTGCTCTTGGGCAAGATCGCGACTCCACCTGGCACCCCAAGAGGGGTCCAAATCAGTATCTGCGCTCCACTTGAGGGTCCGATCAGGCTCAAATTGGGACTTGGCACACCATGATCAGGAGTTGTGCGACAGCCTCCTATGGCGTGACGACCCGGTGTTGATCATGCTCCTACCGGGGGGATCCGGGTAGAAGCCCCGGGCAAGAAGAAGATGAACACCAAGAAGGCCGCCGTCGTCACCGACGGCGAGGGACGCACGCTGTGGGCGGGGGCGTTCCGCCCCGGCCGTATGCACGACCAGACGGCTGTGCGGACCGAGGGCACCGCCGACCTGTTCAAGCAGTTTCCCGAGGTCAAGGCCAAGGTCGACGCCGGGTACCGGGGCCTGGCCCAAGGAGTTTCCCGGCCAGGCCCAGGCCCCGCCGCTAAAGCCGAAGAAGGACGCGGCGCCCGGGGAAGTCGCCGCCTGGGACGCGGAGCGTCACCAGCAGTCATCGGAACGGATCTGCGTGGAGCACGCCAACGCCGAGCACAAGCAGTGGCGGACCCTCCAGCGGTTCCCCGGACGACGCGAAGACTTCGACGAGA
>WNGJ01005043.1_pt1 | contig 18304 bp, 14 predicted proteins | sample 5400611 | NCBI WGS metagenome assembly WNGJ01 (sample SAMN13153375, study PRJNA577476) | soil metagenome | isolation source: 40 cm soil or saprolite under Garry oak tree replicate 1 | place: USA:California | collected 2016-06-15 | reverse complement strand
ACCCTGGTAGTGGTCGGCGTCGGATTGTGCCTCCGCAGCTTGCACAATCTACAGAATGTCAACCTGGGTTTTTCGCCGCAAAATCTTGTTGCCGTCATGATTGACACGCAATCCAGCGGCTTCTCACAAGCGCAGGGACTAAATTTATATCGAGAACTCAAGCAGTCGGCTTCGCAGCTCTATGGTGTCCAAGCAAGCTCTCTCGCGCTGGAATTTCCATTGATTGACGACACATGGCCACCCGATGAGGTAAACATAGAGAGTGTACGCGGCGGCTCGCAACGAAAGGTTCAAATCGCTAGTAATATTGTCGACGGCAGCTATTTCGCGACTCTCGGAATTCCTCTCCTTGCCGGACGCACGTTCGATTCTTCGGATTCGAAAAACACTCCTGAAGTCGTGGTCATCAATCACAACTTGGCGATGAGGTATTGGCCCGGCGAAAATCCAATCGGCAGGCAGATGCGCATCCAGAACGGCAATCGTGTGGTCACCGTGGTCGGTGTTGCAGGTGACGGCAAGTACGGCTCAATGGATGAGCCAATGCATCCGGTCATCTACTATGCGCTGAGCCAGCATTACCTGCCACAATTACTACTGATTGTTCACACGCAAAGTAATTCGCGTCTCTGGGCGCAGCCAGTATCTCAGATGGTTCGGAACCTTGGCATAAGAGTTGATACTCCACCGTTCACATCCGATGATGTGATTCGTTTCGCGCTTTTGGTCCCACTTCTCACGCTGCGCGTGGTCAGCAGTCTTGGTGCACTCGCCCTGATGCTCGCGATTTTCGGACTCTATGGAGCTACGCGTTGGGTGCTCAGCCATTTCGTTTGGTTAAGCTGTTTTTGCGGCAAACCGCGATCATTTCCGCCGTGGGGGTGTCGACTGGATTGCTGCTGGGAATTGCCGCAACGATTCTCTTTAGGTCTCAGTTCTACGAAATCCACGCTGTCGAGCTGCATGTTCTCATACCGGTTGCGCTTGCGATGACGCTGGTCTCGACTGCCATTGCTTTCCTTGCCGCTTGGCCGTGGATAAAAATAAGTCCCCTCGAAGCGATACGTCATACATGAGACGCCGGAACGCCGGAGACGGCACGGGGGACTTGCGGATATACCCGGCAGTTGCGACCGGATGACGGGCTACTCTTCCCTTATCGGATTGGGGAAGAGTTGCCGACCGCTGGCGATGTGACTGGCCGATTCTGAGGTTGTCAGTGGTTTGGCGATTTTTCAACAGCATCCTATCGAGTTGATGTCAAATCCAAGGCTTGACAAAATCCAAGGCTTTCATTGACTTGCTCATTTTGCAGCCATAAGATTCGCGCCAGTGATCGGGCAAACCATCTCGCACCACCGCATCGTCGAAAAGCTTGGCGGTGGCGGCATGGGCGTTGTTTACGGTCACGACTCGCTTCCTCAGCAGGATGGACCATTTCCATGAAGAAACTCGGCTTGCTCCTCCTTCTACTTCTATTGGTGCTCACAACCGCTAATGCCAAGACGGAATTCGGCAAACTGCAAGGCGCTGAATTCCGCATTGACGTCCCGGACAATTGGAACCACGGCCTGGTCGTTTACTATCACGGCTACCGCACCGAGGACCACGGCCGAATTTTCGATCAGACCAAATCGCTCGAGCCCACGCTCGCGGTTTTCACCAAAGCCGGGTATGCGGTGATCCAGTCCGGATACTCGCAGGGGGGCATGGCCCTGGAACAAGCCATCCCGGAAACGGAGGGACTGCGGAAGTATTTTATCGAGCACTACGGGAGCCCTTCAGAGACTTATGTGGCCGGCCATTCGATGGGCGGCGAGCTCACCATGATGACAATCGAACAGTCGCCTGGTCCCTACGCTGGCGCGCTCGACCTCTGTGGAGCGGTTACGGACACGTTGTCGCGGATCGGCCGCCGATTCGATCTGCGAGTTCTTTTCGATTACTACTTTCCCGGAGTCCTCCCGGATCCGGCCAAGATTCCTGTCAACTTCGAAATGTCGGATGACCTGGAGAAGAAAGTATCCGCTTTGTTGGAAGCAAATCCGCCGGCGGCATCGGTTCTTCGCAATTTCGTGGGACTCCACAACGACAAGGACCTCACGAGCTTGCTGTTGTTCGCGACGTGGGTATTGAAGGATCTGGAACAGCGGGCGGGCGGTAATCCCTTCGATAACCGCAACACCATCTATACGGGAACGACCGACGACAATACCGTGAACGATCGCGTAAAACGGTATGCTGCAGATCCCGGCGCGCTGAGTTATATTCAGCGCTACTACACCCCCACAGGACACCTGACTCGGCCCATACTGGCGATTCATACGACGTACGATCCTCTGGTTTCTCCCGCAGTTCCCAGCGCGTACGCTCAACTGGCTCGGACCGCAGGCGCCGGAGACTTGTTCGTGGTGCAATACGTTGAGCACGACGGCCACTGCAACATCACTCCCGAAGAGGTTGAGCGGGGGTTTGCCGAACTACGCCGGTGGAAGGAGAAAGGGACCGTTCCTGTGCCGGGACGCTTGCAGTAAGCCCTCGTCTCAGCTCTACGACTCCTCAAGCAACTCATGCGCCCGACGCAGAGGCACTTGGTATTCAATTCCCCCATTTTGAACGTTTAGCGTAGTCCTCAGGTTGTTCACCAAATCAAGTAAGAGCACTCACGACCGGAATTGGCGGTTCACGGCCTATCCGGAAGGTATCCTTCCTGTTGAGGGCACGTACTTTTGGCTGCGATACTGCCAAACGGTCCACAAGTCCCGTTCGAGGACAGCTCGTTGTTTGGAGTGAACCCCTGTCGTGAGACAGTTTTCGTCTGCACGGTCATTTCCGACAACCCCGTTCTGGGTAGATGCAGGTGTGCTGGCCATCCGCAAGTTATCGCGTGGTAGCCGAGACGAAATGCCGAACACCCCCGCTTCTTTCTGGGGGCACGCCTAGCATGTACGGGTGCAAAAAGAAGCTACGGATCGTGGTACTCCCGAAGCTGGCGTGGTCGAATAGAGTAACGAATCTGATCTCTATGCGGTTTCGGAACCGCCGCCCGCACAGAGCCGATTGTTCGAGTTCCGCTCAACTGGTTGGCGGAATTTTTTGTTGCGCGTGGTTTGCCCAATCGTCCAAGAAAATCTTTTCGTAATATTGGGCCGCGGTCGCGTTTTCTATGATCACACCAGCATCACGGTTGCTCAGCACTCCTTCGCCGGACCAATTCATGCTGGAGACCACGACGATCTTGTGGTCGAAAACGAACCCCTTGTTGTGAACATTGTTCTGGATCTTTACATGGGAAAGGTCGACTCCCGCGGCCTGGAGCGCGTCGAGACCTCCCTTCAACACCTGGAACTCGCTCAGGATGATTCTCACGTCTTTCTTCGCATTGATCTTGGCGGCTACAGCATCAATCAATTCCGTGAACTTCGCCTTGGTGGCGTCATTCGTAGGGTGGATGTATTGCAGCTGTATATAAAGCGACTGCTGAACCGAATTGATTAGATCGAGGACGGCTTTTTGATAGACGCCGGTATCCGGAGTCAGTAAAGGGGTAATGGTCATCTGCTCTGAGACTGTCATTGGCGCAGCGAAGTTGAAATTGCCACCCACTGGCTGCCGAATGCTCGACAGTTTGGGAGTTTGCAACGGTTTTGCGGCTGCCTTGCCGGTGTTGACACCGCTGGCTGCATGAAGTGTCGCCTGCTGAAAGTCGGTGTCCAGATAGGCTTCGAACGTCTTGGCCAGATCAGTGGATGGGATGATTACGTGCCAATCACGGTCCGACGCTTTGGCGTTTGCTTGGTCACTCGGCTTCGGATTGTTGATGGGATCCATATCAGGCTGGTTCGAATTGTTCAAATTCCCGCTAGAGAGCCACACAGTGTCGCTGTCCCTCACCATGACCTTGATGTGGTACGCAGTAGGAAACATCCAGCTGTCGGCTTCCGGACTGGATTCCACCAGGGCCCAGGCAGAACTGAACTTCGCTGCCGAGGTACTTTTCAGATCGGCCACCGTCTCCGGGTCTGTCTGGTCGGCGCTGGGATTTTTGGGCGGATCGTCGATGGTCATCTGAATCTTGGACTTTTGCAACTGACCTTCGAACAACTTGAGGATATGATCCGAGGTGAAATCGTACATGCTCACCTTGAGGTGATCTTTCGTTTTCGACACAAAATCAACAAGGGTCGGCCAACCGGCATCCGGGCTGGCGTGACATACGATGGGGATCTTTCCCGCCACTGGCGCAAGCGGAACTTTGGCCGGGACGTATTGAAGGGGGATCTTTTGTTTTCGTGCCGCGGTGACCTTTGGGCTGATGGGTGATTTGACGGTACCGCTGGCAGGGTTGAACTCCGGAAGGATACTGGTTCCGCGGAGTTCTGCCCGATGATCGGCAACGGCAGAGAATTTGTCGGGCTGATCATGGCTGAACTGCTCGAGATCGGTAGCAGGGCGTGCCTCGACCGGAGTCCCTTCGACCTTCGAAGGCAGCTTCACTTTCTTAGCGTTTCGAGACATCACAGCGACGATCGCTGCTTCTTTCGTGGGCCATCCATTTTCGTGGCAGAACCCCGGCCTCACAGCGAGCACGCCAGATTTTTTGAACTTCTTAATATTGCGCTTAATGATGGGAATAAGATGGTCGAGTGTGTTCACTATTCACTCCTTTAAGAAGGTATCCGCGATCTCTCGAAGATGTCGGCAGCCATTGCTCGCGGCATCTGGCAGGCCACGTTGCAGAAGTTCGCCCGCCAGCGCAGCAAGCTCGACGAACCTCTCGGCGCACAGCCGGCGCGAATTTGCCGTGTGCGGTGGCAACATTACGTGCCGCGTGAGCCCAAAACCCGGACCTGCCGTTTTGCCCGGATACTTCTTCCCGGCCGGCATAAGCATCAGACCTTCTCCAAGGGGCAGCAGGACGCGGGGCATGAGATCGATCGCCGTAGAGCAGAAACACTTGAGTTGTGCTTCGTTCCCCGCAGCGTCAAATTCAAAACTCCAGGCCAGCATGCGCAGCATCAGGCTGTAGACCGAATCGAAAAGTCCGGCAAGCCGCGCCGCGAGCGGGTCATCAATAGGATTAGCGTCCGCGCCGTACCCTAGCGCAAGTCCAGCGGACGGGTTGGTCATCGCCGGGCGGGCGGGAGAGAAGTTCGACCCTTGTGCTCGCGACTCGAGCAGCTCTTTCAAGATGGCCACGAAAGCTCCAAAATGCGAGTCGTCTCTGTCGCGGCTTGTTCCCTCTCCTTGTTCGGTTATCGTGTGGATTGCCTTGACGGCCGACGCCCGGTCGTTCACCTCGACAAGATCTGGGAAGTGGACCAACTCCTTATTCATTTGCTGAGTGGGCGCGCCGATAAACAATTGCTTTTCGTCGATGCCCTCGTATCCCGATTCAATCAGACGATAGAGTTCGCCAACCGAACCGAATTCGATTTCCGCCTCGTCGTCACCGGCGGCTCTCAACAACAACTTCACATCGCGCGCCGCGGAAACTTCTTGCGGGTGTTCATACAGGATGAACCTGCGCAGGCTTCGCGTACCGAATGGCTCCAGCGCAATCGGGACTTTTAACGGGTAGTATTTCGAGTTTTGCGGAAAGTTGGGCCGGAGATAGTAAGGCGTCCCGCCGATCGCGGTCGCCAGATTCCACACGATGGCCAGGTGCAACATTTCCTGCGAGGCGACGAAGTACAGCTGTGCGGCCCAGCGGCGTACTTTCTGTTGTTCGTCCCAGGTCATACCTCCTTCGGAAATATCGCGTTTGAGCGAAAATGCGGCGTAGAGGTAAGAACAGGCGATGCCGTGTTCGAGCTCTGCAGCTTCACAGAGCAGTTTCAGAAGGTCGCTTCGAGTCGAGATGGTAGCGGTTGACTTCATGTCTCATGCCTGCGACTTGGTCTTGACGCCTAATTGGTTGGCCGCGTCTCGAGCCGCGCGCAGCGCCAACGCAGCAATGGTCAACGTCGGATTCGGGCTACCGACTGTTGAAAATACGGATGAGCCGACAATGAAGAGGTTTTTATGGTCGTGCGTGCGGCACTGCGCGTCGACCACCGATTGCTTGGGATCGCTCCCCATACGACAAGTACCCATGATGTGCCCAGCACCATCGTAGGCATTGTCATCACCCAGATTGACTTCTGTCGCTCCGATGAGTTGGAAAATATTCGCCAGCGTTTTGGTGGCCTGCGCCAGACCTCGAAAGCTATAGTCAGGAGGCGTGAACGTGATTTTCGGCTGCGGTAGCTTGAGCGCATCTGTCATCGACGAGAGTTCGACTCGATTGTTCGGGTCGGGTGCCACTTCCACCGAGCAACTCAAGCGAACCTGACGCGTTACGCGACTGAAAACCGCTGACTGGAGTTCGGCGCCAATCAGTTTTTTGTTCACGACGGCGTCTACGATTTCGGCGGCGGGAGAGCCCTTCCTCGACCAGCCATCATTGTTGAGCGAGACCCGGAATCCCGCTGATTCCGTTCGGAACTCACCATCGCGAAAGGATTCGATCCCGGAAGTCGACGGCGGGCCACGGAAAGGAAAAAGTTGCTCCGGAGCTAAGCCGTAAGTGCTCTTGGAAAGATGGTCCATGAGATTTCGACCGACCTGATCGCTGGAGTTGGCCAGGCCTGACATCAGCAGCAGCTTCGGAGTCTCGATGGCGTGTGCCGCGAGAACAACGATTTGGGCAGTAACCGTCTTTTCGACGCCTCCATAGGTCACGAAGTGTACGGTGTGGACCGACCCGTCGGCGTCGCGATCCAATTTCGTGACAACACACCGTTCCCACAGCGATGCGCCTGCGGCGACCGCTTTCCTCACGTGAACACAACCGTCATACTTCGCGCCGATTGGACAGATGGGAACGCAGATGGAGTTGCCAGCACAGGGCGGACGCCCATCGTAGAGCGTGGAGTTCCGCGCCGACGGCGTGCTGCGAACGAGATACTTCGCGCCGCCAAAACTTTGTCCGTTGATCCGAGCTGCAATCCAGTTGTCCGAGTAACTCGGCCAAATCATGCTCATCGGAAATGGCTTGCTTCTGGGCGAATCGAACAGGTTATTCCACTCCTCATGGCTTCCGGCCACGCCCATTTCCCACTCCGCATCGCAATACCAAGGTTCCAAATCATCGTAGCTGATCGGCCAATCGACGAGGCCTGCTGGGAAATCCTTACCGCCGCCATATTGCGTCTTCATCCGAAAATCGGAGCGCAACATGCGAGGGGCATGCCCCAGCCAGTGCCAGGTCGAGCCCCCAGTTCGACGTTCGTACGTGCTTTTGTACTGCGTGTGCGGAGCCGGTGGCTGTTCGTAATAAGACATTGAAACATCCGGGCTTGGCGCTTTGGTATCGCTCTCGGCGTTGACGTATGGACCGTGTAAGGACCGTGAGGAATCTGAGGCGTATAACGCCACCATTTGAGAGCGCGATGGATTTCGGCTGCCGGATTCGAGCATGACCACGCGCGCGCCTGCCGATGCCAGCCGATAAGCCAACATCGAACCGGCAACGCCCGCGCCCACGACAACTACGTCGAAGTCACGCGTCATGGCGCGGTTACCTTGGGTTCGTTTTCCGGCCGGTAACGCCAGTGGCCGAAGTAGCCACCAGAAAGTCCCGGTGGATGAGCGCCGATGATGGACCAGGCGAGTCCGCTGAAATACTCGTCTTGCGTACCGTAACGCAGCGAGATTGGAATGGTTCCGTTGTCCCAAAGAGCCGACGTATACCAGAGCAAAATGATCTGGCAGGCGGCCGGGCGCAACGCGTCGTCGCCGACGATTTCCTTCTTGACGCGATCGGGCAGAGTTTCATTAGGCTTGAACTTAGCGAAACGCTCCAGAATCTGGCGTACGGCAGGCCCGAAGGGAGTGCTGACCAGCCGGTCCAGATACTGACTCCCCAGCGCAGAGTCCAGATGCTCGACTCCCGTGAGTATTCGTGAAAGGGCGAGGAACTGTTCAAGCATACGCTGACACCAAGAGACCTTACGGCTGAGGGCCCGACTACTTGCCAATCGCGAAATTGACGAGGTCTTTCAAACCGAAGTTCTTGCCGTCACCAATGGTGGGCTTCCACCTCGGGTCCTGTGATAGGAATGACTGGCTGTCGGTCACGAGGAGTCCGGCGAAAGTCTCAGCAACGATTCGCCCTCCGACCTCGCCGAGCAGTTTGGAGTTCACGCCGAACGGTCCAGGCACGGTGTGGTGGTCGGTTTCCGCAAGGCAATAAGTCCACAGCGGGCAATTGTCGTGGAAAACTGTAATCGGATTACCTTTGTCGTCCTTCAGAGATCCAATATCGACGGCGTCCACTTTATCCTGAAATTTACCGATCAGGATTTTGTCGATCGGCTTCACGCCCACGGCACGGGCAACCGCCTGGCCACTCGGAAGACGCAGTCTCCATGCCCGGAGCAGGTTTCGCTCGGCCAGTGACGGAACGATCAGGTCGGCGACATCAGGCGGGAGATCTCCCAATGGAAACACGAGGGAAGTATCGATCCGATAGGCCAATTGCAGGCGGTTCTTCATTTCGGCAACCTGTTGGGGGGTCGGATCTTTGCCGTTGATTTTCCCGTTGTCGTCGAGCATGACGCCATTGGGCCGCTCGTCGATGTCGATGAACCGTCCCCAATCGATCGCCCAATCGTCGGCGGGCGCCATAAATCCGCGAAGACTCTTTGGCCGTGTCGGCGGCCCAGCCTGTCCAAAAATGGGGAGAAGCGTATTTCCATCGTTTAGGCGGTATCCGGGCCGCACCATGGAGTGACCGAATCGGTAAGCCGCGACAGAAAATTCCAACGGCATGAATGCCTCGTGCTTGGCGCGATAGAACTGCAACTGCGGCGGATCATCCGCGATGGATTTGCGGGAGGCCAGGTGCGGAAACACGCTGTGCAGGGTTTTCGGATTCACCAGCTTCACGAGGAAGTCATGGATCAACATCCATTGGTAATGGAATCGCAAGGTACGTTGCGCGTCGACGAAATTGAGCCCCTTGTCATCGATGAGCCGATTGTGAAACCGTAGAAAAAGTCCTTGCAGCTGGCTCACGAGGGCATTTTCATCGTTCCGCGGATCGCCGATGATGGCGCGCGCATTCTGTCCGGCAGAGAGGTGTGCGTCATTACGAGCCAGGTCGCGCGCAGGCGGCTTGATCGCCGGAGCTCCGGCCAATGGTTTACCGAAGACGAATTTCGCTTTATCGGCCCCGGAGCTGAACTCATAGAGATACGGTTGATCGTCCGGTCCGCGCCCGTACACGTTATCGAGATCAAATCTGGGAGTCCGGTAGTCGACAAGCCCGTCTGGGTCGTTCTGCTGTTGCAGGCTACTGGCTGGATCAAACGTGAGGTCATGATCGACGAACTGCCCAAGATAGGTGAAGAGAGCCGGGATGCCACTCTCTTCGGGATCCGCGCCGTCTTTCGGCTTATCTTCGGTGCTCACCATATTTTTGGCGAGGGTGTGCAGATTCGCGCGAGTTTCCACTTCGGAGGGGCCGAACTCCGCCGGAGGAAGCGCTCGGAAAATCCGCCCGAAGGCGCCGCCAAAGAGTATCGAACTACGGGATAAATCGAGCCCGCGAACGCCCCGGCCATGGGGAGTGAGATTCTTCAGATTCATGTCGCCTCACTTAGATCCAGCTGTTCTCCCGACTTAAAGCAGGCCTACGAGGTAGGGTTTGTCGCGAAACTTTACGCCGCGCGAAATTAAATGTCAACTCAATTATTATGACAACAATATTTTAATTTCTGTTAGAATATTGCCTCGTGCACTCTTACCCTGGCGTAATTCTCACACGCAAAAAACGGCAGCGCACAAGGTTGCTTGTCTCTGAGGGCCCTGCCGAATCGTTTTCCACGAGTGAGCCGCAGGTCTATGTACGTTAGTGATGCCGTTGTAGTTCACGAGGGTCCCTCAACAAGGCAGGGGGAGTAGTTTACAGTTGAGTATAATAATCACAAGGTTGATATCTCTACAAGTATTTCAATGTGGATCGCGGATCAGTTTTCCTCGGAAAGAGACTTCAGCACTTGCGGAGCTTTTGATCGCCCGCGACCAATTTCACATCCATTTGATGCATAAGGCGAATTTAATCGGAACGGCCGGGGGCGGTTCCCTACTCACCTACGGATTTGGGACGTAAACATCCACGCGGCCGTCGTATGTGGGGACAAACAATTTGCCATCCGCCACGACGGGTGTGCAGAACTTGCTATGGTTGAAGTTAACGCCTGCGCCTTGGCTATCCCACAGGAGCTTCAGCCGCGGCGTAAACTGATCAATCGGGTTGGGATCGAGGTTGGTGGCGTCATACGCCCGCGCAATTCCGGGAACTACGTCATGGTTGGCATCGCCATCGATGGGGGCTAGGGCCCAGACGATTCCAGTGTTCGGACTATTGCCATTGGAGGAAAGAGCGAGCATTCCACCGGGCATGCCGCCGATTCCCTGCGGACTAGCAGCAAGCGCGGCGGAAGCGACTTCCGCGCCTTTGCCGACAAAGGTCAGCAGACCAGTGGCCGGGTTCAGCTTCCAAGCGCGCAGAGATTCGTTCTCTCCCCAAGTAAAAACCATAGGACCAGCGGAACCATTCCAGTAGACGGGAGAGCCGTGCAGATGATGGGTCTTGTTGGGATTCTGTCCGGCACCGAGCTGGAAATCAATATTCGGCACGGCGGTGGGCAAGCCCACGCCGTTGAAGGTCACATAGATTGGCGGAGATTTCAGAGGGCTGGGATCGGCGATTTTCTTGCCAAGGTTGTGCCGGTCCAGGATGTAAAGCAGGCCATCCTTGCCGCCGCCCAGAATTAAGCTGTTGTCGGGAGGAAGCACAGGAGCGGCGGAGCCGAGATCCTGATCGCGATAGTCGTAATTGTTGTCGGTTTTGCGTTGGGAGTCGAGAAAGGGAATGTACCAATCGTCGAGGATCAGCGTGCCTTGACCTGCGCCCGTTTTCTGATATTTGAGGCGAATGATGGCCTCGGCGAAATCAGTCTTTCCGTTGAAATCGAGAATCGCGTTTTTGTGATCCTGGCGGTAGCCGCCGTTGGCCGTGATCGCATAGACGTTGCCCTGGGCGTCAGCGCACGGTCCCTGCGAGGCGTGCCACATTCCGCCGCCGAAACTGCTTGGCGTGGAGACCCACGCGGCGGTTTGCGTGAAGGAGTCGATATCGACCGCGATCATCCAGCCGTGTGGAGCGCCCGGGGCCTCGCCGCCAGTTGTGGCGATGAACAGAGTCTTGTGGGCGCCGCGCAAGGGTACCAGTAACAATGCGGCGCGCTGCTTCTGGTCAGGTCGAAGCTCGACATTTCCGCCATGATGGGCGATGACCGGGTTTCCGTTGGCGTCTTTCAGCATGGCTTGTAACTGTATAGGCGCACCGATCGGTTGCATGGTGCTGATATCAATCTGGTGGGCGAACAACGCTGGTTTGCTGTTGGCTTGAACGCGCCAATTGACGAAGTACATTCTGTTGAGATCCAGGTCGATTACCGGCGTGCTCAGAATCCCCCAGAGAATATTAATCCCCCAAGTGTCGATAACGGTGGATGTGGGGCGCGGCCCCTTAGGATCCCCGGCCGGCCGATAAGGCATACCAAGAAGCGGCGTTTTCCAGGTTCCGTTTCCGTCGACATCGAAGGCAAAAATATGATTACCCATGGAGGCGACGAAGAGGACGTTATGTTTATTTCCATCGGGCATCTGAAGATTTGGGACGTATAAAGGTTGCGCTTCGATGCGTCGATCATCGTCAATGTTGAAGCTGCGGATTCGCTTTAGGCCTTTGCTGGCGACCAGAGCGGGACTGAGAGTGGTCTCAGTCAGATTTGCTCCGGTGCGACCATTGTCATAGGAGCGAGTGAGGACCGGCGTTGCCATCGTTGATTCTCCTTGAACGGAAATAAGCTCACTTTATTGCCCGCGACTGCTTGCGACCAGAAGTTCTTCTGACGCCTTCGCAAAGCGGCCGCAGGCACTCAGTTCAGAAGCATGAACGCAAGCGCTACTAAGCTGAAACCGGTGACGATGGAGCGACTCTGGGACAATATTGGCGCGGCAAATTGGGCGATTGAGGACCCCATCCAGGCCGAGAGGCCGCTGGCAACGCCGGCGAGCAGCGCGAACTGAGCCGCGTGCGCGGAACCCTCGAGCAGCCAGGCAACGAAATTGTCTACGCTGAGAAGAATCGGGACGCTGAACAGCAGGGCTGGAAATTTCCGGGTGTAAGCAAGAATGCCCACGGCAACGAGATAGAGCAACGTTCCTACCGCGAACGGAGCAGTGGCGCCGCGATATAGCGGAGCCAGACCCGAATGCAAAGAAGCGCCCACAAGCGTGGCAGTCAAGTCCGACATTGCGAACGCAAGAACGAGCCGGCACCGGCTGATATCCGAGGAGCCAAGAAGTCCAATACCCGCAGACGCCAGAAGCGTGTCGATCGAACAAAGAAGAGCAAGTTGCATAATGCTACCCTTTTCTCGTTCGCGGTTGGAACGGTAAAAGTAATGGCGCTGTAATGCCGGATTTTCGCCAAATTTGGGACAGGGTCGTGATTCTGATCGCAGGTCTGGCTTGTCCAGTCCTGGCAATAAATAACGAGTTTGCGTGTAGTTCGCACACGATTCGTCAGGGGAGCTGCGGCGCAGTGTAGCTGATGGAAACTTTATAATTGGGAGCCTTGTTTTGCAGCGGCGTGTTTGTGGACGTCACGAATACAGAACAGAAGCCCTTGCTGGGTGCGTTGGCCTGGACAGAGGAGCCAGTCGATCCAGATTGGCCGAACTTTTGGGAGAGCAGTTTCGCGCCTGGCGGTGATTCGATATCCAATTGGATCGCAGTGGCCGGCGTCCAATGCGTGGCGTCGAAGGACAGTCGCGCCTGGAGCCGGGTGTTCGCTTCGATGAAGACGCGGCATACCTGGATGCGATCATTTTCGACTGCGGGTTTAATATCAAGGTCTGCGGCACCTTCGTAGTCCTGAGTGGTAGGTCGGGGAGCCGGAGAGAAGGCCTTCAGTTGCCCGGATCGTGCATAGCAAACGTATCCGTTGCCATTCTGATTTTTTGGAATGACCAGGCTGACCTGAGAATCGGCACGGGTTGAAACCGTTCCGCTGTGGCCAGTGAAATCCTGAAGCAGTGTATTCGGCGGAAAACCGGTTTGCACGGTGATGTTTCGGCTGGAGTTCGCATCCTTGTTGAGTCCGATCAAAAGGTGACCGCCACCCAGACGTTCAAAAGCGAAAACGCCGGCATCTTTCCAGCGCTGCTGCGTGGGACCTTGCGCAAGATTTTCGTGAATCTGAATGAGCCGGTCAATTTCGGGCTTCAGGCCAAAGCAGTTTGGATCGGTGCTGTAATCGCGATAGAAGACACAGGGATAGCCTTCGGCAGTGAGAATATACGCGTAAGCGAGTAGCTTGTTCCTGACGATGGGACCGCCGACACCTCCTCGGTCGGTATCGTGGTTCTCAACGAAAGTGACTGCGCCTTGTGGGTCGACACCTACGAGTCCGGCGTGATCGAGCGAGGACATATCGAAAGTATCGGGGTTGTTGCACATATTTTTGAGCGCGAAGTGAAGTGGGAAGTCGAAGGAGGCGGAGCGGTGCTGCACCGCGTTCGCCCAATTTTCTATCAATTGCACGTTGCCGTCGGCGAACTCTCCGACCGCGAACTTGTTGGCCATGCTATCGCGGGTGAGCAGCCTCTGGACAAAGATAGTCGATACGCCTTTCATGTTATCGAGGCGAAAGCCTTGTAGATCGAGCGCGCGGGTGAGCCAGTCGGCGGCGTTTAGCAACCCATCGCTGCAATGATCCTTGGGGATTCCGTTGATGGGCGCGAGGTCGCGACCAAACTGAAACTGATCGCTAAAAACTGCAGGGTCCTCCGGAACATGGGGATGGAAATCGCCGGGACCTTTAGCAAATCGGCCACCGGCGGGATTCCCGAGTGCGTCAACGTATTTGAAATTGAAGTGACCGTCGTCGCCGTCGCGTTGATTTTCGACGAGATCGACATATACGTCGATGCCGTTGGTTCGCATCATCGCTGCGCAGCGCTGTAATTGCTCGCGAGTTCCGTATCGAGTGGGAACCGTACCTTTTTGATTTTTGGAGCCGAGATCGTAATCGTCGAAGAGGTCGTATCCACTAGAGAAGCCACCGGATGCTCCTTTTAGAGGAGGAGGCAGCCAGACCGCGGTGAAACCGGACTTGGCGAGCGCGTTAGCTTGCGCCGCGAGGTGATCCCACCAAAAGGGAATTGCCGCATCGCCGTCGAGCGGCGAGGGAACGCCGGCGACCCGGCCCGGCCCAAAGAAGAAGCCTTGGAGTAACACGCCCATATCTGTTTTCTAATCCGGTCCACTTGATTGCTCTGGTCAGGAGCAAAGTAGTTTCATGCATCTGGCTGGATGAGCGAAGAAAAATCGATTCCGATCGGTGCCATCCGCCTACAGACTGAGCCGAGGCTCATCTTCCCAAAGCATATTTCACGAAGTCTTTCAGGCCGTAGTTAGGGTTCTTGGGACGCCAAGTGTGATCCGAGTGGTGATGGAAACATTTTCCTTTACAACATTTTCCTTTACCGGGATCTTTACCGGCGTTTGATGATGCATAGCCTCCGCCAGAACGTAGGTCCATAGAGGACAGTTCTCCTTAAAGGCAGAACTGACTGTGGTTATGCTAACCGGGTCTTCACCGGCGGCGGGCGTGTCGACGCCTTTTCCGATCCGGATGTCCTTGTCCGCCAGTGGAGTAATCCCCATGGCCTTCGCCACCTCCTGTGCAGAAGGCAAGCCTAGGCGCCATCCACGCACGAGATTGCGTTGCGGCAATGAAGGAGGATTGGCGGCTACCGCCGGGGGCAGGGTCGACAAAGGATTCACGACCGAGGTGTCAATTCGATAGGCAAACTGAAGTCGTCCCAGGTTATCGAACGGCGTGCCATCGTAAGTGCGGACATCTAAGTCTACGAAGCGCCCCCAATCGATGCCCCAATTCGAAATCATGGCGCGAAATCCAGTCAAGCCTTGCGAAAACCCTGGGGCGGTCGTTGCAGGAACAGGAAAGATTGGAAGAAGCACTGCGTCATTGAGCCGGTAGCCAGGGCGGATCATTGAGTGACCGAACCGATACGCGGCAACCGAGAACTCGACAGGCATAAAAGGCCATTTCTTCGGACGGTAGAACTTAAGTTTCTTCTTGTCGTAATGACCGCTGCTCTTATAGGCCTCGAGCACCGCAGAGTCCACAATGCGGGGGAGGAAGTCATTAAGAATGACGTACTGGTAGTGGAAGCGAACGAGTTTCTGAGCCTGTTTGAACTCTTCGCCGGGGTCCTTCGCATTGGGGTTGTCCGCCAACGTGCGATTGTGAAAACGAAGCATGAGACCTTGCAACTGGGAGACGATCGCATTTTCATCGTTTCGCGGATCACCGATGAGTGCACGCCGAATCTTCGCCGTATTGCGCGGCAAGTCCGTGGCGTTCGTGTCGCCGTTAGTAATAGGCTCGCCAAGCAAGAATGAGTTCCCGCCGTCGTAGAGGGCTGGCTGGTCGTCGGGACCTCGGCCGTAGACATTGTCCAAATCGAACGCAGGCGACCGAAAATCCGTGAGGGCGTCCGGGTCTTTCTGCATTTGCAGACTGCTAGCCGGGTCGAACGTGATGTCGTGATCAATGAACTGAGCGAGGTACGTGTATAACGCTGGGATGCCGCTTTCTTCATCGTCCTTGCCATCTTTGGGTGGGTCGAATCCGGCCGACATCTTTGTAGCTAACGCAGCCAGATTCTCTTCATTTTCTTTTTCCGTGGAGCCAAACGTTGCGTGCGGGAGTTTAGGAAATAATCTGCCGAAGCGGCCCTCGAACTCTGGGCCCTTAGCGACGGACATCAACCCCCGGGGAGGTGTGCTATGTCTTTGACCCATTAGAAATCCTCCAAATCAGAATTTGCACCGAGGTCGGACCGAAGGAGAGAACCTCAAAGCAGTCCCCGAAGGCCGGAGAGTCCCGGGACACCGATAATCCAAAGGCCGGCGCAAAGCGCAAGGTCGGGGAGGCCATCGTGGGCCTACCATTACGTGGCGACTAGGGCAGGAGTCTCGGGCTGTTGCCCAGTGCTTGTCAAGTAAAAATAATTACTACGGAGGTCGTGGATTCCATGATCCGAAAAGCGCGCACGAAGACCTGACTTGCTTAGGCAGAGCCTATTCCATGAACTCGCTATGGAGCTCAAATTAGTGCGTGACGGTTAGAAGGAGACTGCGAGATTCCGGTTTAACGTTGGAGTATTTCGGGCTAAGAAGCTAGCCTTATACCAGTGAGGGTCAGCCGCCAAGGGTCTGCCGATAAGACGGACAACTAAGGACGAAAGAGAGGCAGCTTTCGGTTTATTTGCCTTCGACCGCCGCGAAATACTTCGCGTAATCATCAGGATAATTCGCCCTAACGTACACTCGATCTTCCTCATCGAACTGGCCCCATTCGCGTTCAGGGTCAGACTCGATGTTATCCCAATCGATCACTGTCCAAGTGCCATTCGTCTCTGGCGGGACGATCACTTCATCCACTACTCCACCGGAGACACAGACGAAGACCCGTTTGCTCATTGATGTCCTCCCAAGACCATGCAGATCGCAGCGAGAGCCAGCAAGATGTAAAGAGCAATCTTGAAGGGCTTTCTGATCAGCATTTCCTTTGGTTGTGAAGGACCGTAGTACCCTTCCCGAAAGGGTTGGACCACGTTTTGGTGGAAATCCTGAATGATCATGTCTCGCTCCGTCTTATATTCAGGATCTACCCAGATTTTCACGGCGTTGAACACACCACGAGCAAGGTTAATCCAAGCTACTGCATTCATATTTTCTCCTTTGATGGACCTATCGGTCCAAGTGGGGTCCACGATCAGGTAGGTTTCGAGCGATCAGGAAGGACGAGATGCGGCGTCGATTCAGTGAGGATACGAGGTTCTCTGCGGTAAACCCTCGTGGGCTACACGCCCATAAAAACTACATTGATTCTAAATCACTTGCCGCCGTTTCGCATCCCCAATTGTTCGCTAAATCGTTAGGACTGTGCCAAATAAACTTCAATCTAGCGGCAGGTGCCTGTGCCAGATACTGTGCCCAATCGCTTTTTCATCTCATTTGCTCCGCTCCTACTTTTGCAAAGCGTCTCTGTTCTCCTGCGAATATTTCTTGAACACTTGAGAGCCCCCGCGCCGCCCTCCGTGCCAACATCTCTGAGACAGGTTCAGTACTCTTAATTAATGAGCAGTAGGGCGAGAAGGAAGAAAGCAGAGATGAACGGGAATTCTCTTGGTGTTGCTCTTTCCTCTGGGGGTTGGCTGCGCGGAACGGAGCGAAGGCGAGCGGAGCGAAGGCGAGCGTAGCGAGCCGCAGCGCAGTACAGCGCAACCAAAGCGGGCGTCGATTCGAGGATGGCTTCGCGGCCGGATCCTGAAGTGGTGGCCAAAGCCAAGCGGCGGACCTACACCGCTGAATATAAACAACGCATCCTTGCAGAAGCCGAAGCGGCTGCTGCGACGCGAAGGTCTGTACTCGTCTTTGCTGACCTATTGGCGGCGAGAGCGGGCCGATGGAATCCTCGAGGCCCTGACTCCGCGGAAACGCGGGCCGAAGTCCAAGCGCAATCCGCTAGAAGAAGAAAATCAGACCAAAGCGATGGCGAGTCTGGCGAGCTTCCGCGATCTGTTCGGTGATGTTTGCGGGAAGCGCGACTTCGATGCGGCTCGGAAGTGCGGTGTCCCACTGCGTCAGATGCCACGCGCCGGCTTGGTGTTGAAACGACCTGCGGGTGCTAGCAGTGTTGGTTACGTGGTTTGGCATACATGCTGACAGGAGGTCCAGATGCGACCAAAGGGTTCGGCCGAGTTGCTTTCCGATCGACGCAAACGTGCGCTGAAGCTGTTGGATGAAGAGTTTTCCTTGAACGAGATTGCGCGGCGCCTCCATTGTGCTGCCAGTTCTGTTATGCGTTGGCGGAATGAGTGGCGCCGACGCGGCGCCGATTCCCTGCGGGTGCGATTCTCTCCGGGTCGTCCGAGAAGGCTCACGCGAAGCCAAGAGCGCCGGCTGCTCAGGATCTTACTGAAGGGCGCCGTTGCCAACGGCTACCGCACAGAATTGTGGACGACAAAGCGAGTGGCGGAGGTGGTTCGAAGAACCTTTCACGTGCCGTGCCATTTCAACACCGCTGGCCTACACCTCCGTCGGTTTGGGTGGACTCACCAGAAGCCTGAACAACGTGCGCTGGAGCGGA
>WNGJ01002982.1_pt1 | contig 18304 bp, 22 predicted proteins | sample 5400611 | NCBI WGS metagenome assembly WNGJ01 (sample SAMN13153375, study PRJNA577476) | soil metagenome | isolation source: 40 cm soil or saprolite under Garry oak tree replicate 1 | place: USA:California | collected 2016-06-15 | reverse complement strand
CTGTCCGAGTGGCCCGGGGAGCTGCCGGCGGGGCTCGAGCCTCTGACGACGAAGCCGCTGATCGAGGTTCGCAACGGTCCCGGCGGCCTGGACGCCAAGCTTGAGGCCGAGCTTTCGGAGTTGCCCGACGAAGAGGCCGCTGCGTTCCGCGAAGGCGCGCCGGGAGCAATCGGCGAGATCGCGCGGCGTCTCTTCGAGTCGGTCGATCTGATCTCGTTCTTCACCGCTGCCGAGAACGAGACGCGCGCCTGGCCGTTGCGTCGTGGGCAGACCGCGCTCGATGCCGCGGCGACGATCCACACCGACATCGCGCGCGGGTTCATCCGTTGCGAGGTGATCCGCTGGAGCGACCTCGTCGAAGCCGGCTCGCGTGCCGAGGTCGTGAAGCGCGGCCGGCAGCGGCTCGAGGGCAAGAACTACGTCGTCGAGGACGGCGACGTGCTCAACATCCGCTTCAACGTCTAGCTGTGAAGTTGGAGGGACTGGCACCTGATGGGTGCCAGTCCCTTGGCACTTCAGCAGCAGCAACCACCGCTGCAGTCGCAGTCACAACAGGCCATAGGCCTCCTTTCATCGATGGACATCGATGCTGCGACGGTAGCTGGTACATTGACGCTCGTCAATGAAGAAGCTTCGCGTTCTCGAACAGCCATGTTGCGCGCCGGGCGCGCCGCCGTTGCCGAAGAGCTCGGCCCGGGCTCTCGCGGAGCGGTTCAAAGCGCTGGCCGACCCAGCCCGGGTCTCGATCGTCAACCGACTTGCCGGTCAGGGCGAGGTCTGCACGTGTCAACTGACCGGGCCGCTGGGCCTTTCGCAGCCGACGGTCTCGCATCATCTCCGCGTTTTGAAGGAAGCCGGCCTGATCGAGGTCGCGCGTCGGCGCGGCACCTGGACGTTCTACCGACTCGTTCCTGACGCGATGGAGCAGCTTGCCTTCGCGATCGGGGGAAGCCCGGCTCCCGAAGGCGTTCTGGTCACCCGCGACGGCGCCGCCGCCTGGTGAAGCCATGGACCGGAACGTCGCACTCGTCTGGATCGTCGTCCTGTTCGTCCTCGAGGTCAATCACTTCAAGTGGATCTGGTGGACCTACTGGGACTGCCGCCGCTGTGGGCGGAAGAACAACGAGTGCGGCGCCTGTGGCCGCCGCTGGCTGATGATGCTCTAGTGGCCCGCGGGTCCGGGGCGTTTCGGCCCCGGACCTTGGCAAGCCAAGTGCTCTAGATCACGTGGGGCGTTACCACCAAGCTCCTCGTGACCGGCCGCCGGAGGCGCCCATGAACAAGCTGATCACGAACAGCAGCGCGGCGATGATGGCCACGATGAACAGCCAGTGAATAGTGAAGCCGACACCGAAGAGGATGATTGCCAGGATTGCCAGCAGGATGAGAAGTAGCACGTTCGAGTCCCCCTTTCTTTTTCAGTGCACAACGGAAGAGGCTCAGCATCGGTTGCGCGTTTAACCAGCTGAGATAAGGACAATGCCGACGAGCGCCAGGACGATCCCGAGCTCTTGCGAGCGGTGCACCCGCTCGTGCAGGACGGCGCGGGCGAGCAGCACCGTGACGACCGGGTAGAGCGAGGCGAGGATCGAGACGACGCTGACGAGCCCGCGCGCTGACGATGCGGCGAAGAAGACGTTGCCCCCCGTGTCGAGGACGCCGATCGAGGCCAGAACCGGGAGATCGGCTCGCCGGGCTCGAGCAGGTCGGAGAACGAGCCAGGCCGAGGCGACGAGCGTCAACGAGCTGAGGCGGAAGACGAACGCCGCCCAGAGGAAGTCGCCCTGGCTGGCCGTGTGCATCGGGATGTAGTAGGCGCCGAACGCGACCATCGCGATCAGGGCCCAGCCGACTCCGGCGGCAAAGCGCGCGGCGTCGCGCTCTCGTTCGAACGAAGCCAGGATGACTCCCGCGAGCGCGGCGACGAAGCCGACCTCCTGGTAGACGCTCGGGTGGTCTCCGTGCGCCAGCCCCCAGACCACCGGGATCGCCGCACCGGCGCCGGCGATCGGCGCGACGATGCTGAGGGCGCCCGCGGCCATCCCGCGGTAGAACGCGATCAGGCCGAGGGTTCCGAAGACCGAGGCGACGCAGGCCCACAGGACCTCTGAGCCGGGAGGCCCTTGCCCGCGGATCGCAACCCAGATGCCGAGCAGGGCTGCGCCGATCGGCTGTGCCACGATCAAGATGGCGACCGGCTGCAGCGATCTGCTCTTGAGGCCGCCCAGAAAGTCGCCGACTCCCCACGACGCGGCGGCCGCAAGGGCGAGGGCGGCGGCGAACACCTAGCTAGAGCGGCCGAGTCGGCGTGCCAAGGACCTACACGGGCCGGGTGGCCGCGACCGCGTCGAGCTGGTTCGCGTGATAGAGGACGGCCGCCTCGGCCGTCCGCGCCGCTCGTGCGTCGTGGTGGACGGCGACGGCGTGCAGAAGCTCGGCCCGCACGTCGGCTTCGAGCGCGGCAGCCCGTTCCTCGATCAGCCGCAGGCCAAGATGGACATGCCCGAGGAGGCGTCCCTCCTCGGTTTGCCGGAAGGTCGGCGCGGGGCGGAGCTCTCGGGCCCGTCCGAGATCGTGCAGGAGCGCCGCGGCGAGCAGTAGATCCGTGCGGAGCCGCGGGTGGAGCTGGGCCGTCTCGCGGCAGATCGTGGCGACTCCGACCGTATGCTCCAAGAGGCCGCCCGCATAGCCGTGGTGGCCGTCGGGGGCGGCGGGCAGGGAACGGAGCGAGGCGCGGAGGGCGTCGTCGGCGAGAAAGCGTTCGACGGTCGCCTTCAGCCCCGGATGGGCGATCTCGCCCGCCAGGAACTCGAGAAAGCCGTCGAGCTCGTCGGCGTCGCGGCGCAGGGCCGGGGTCAGGGTGGCGGGATCGGCTTCGGGAGCGGCTTCCAGCGAGCGCACTTCGAGCTGCAGTTTGTCGCGGAACTTCTCGACCCGACCCAGCACACGCACGGCGTCACCCTCGGCAAAGCGGCCGTCGAGCAGGTCGACGTCGTTCCAGACGCGGGCCTCAATCCGGCCACTCGCGTCGACGAGCTCCAGTGCGAGGTACGAGGAGCCGTTGCGCGTACGCAGGCGCTCCTTCCGCGCAACCGCGTAGATGCCCTCGACGACGCGTTCTTCGGCCAGCTGCGCGATCGCGCTCACGACGCGAGTCTAGGTCCTGAAGCGGCTGGTAGCGTCCGGCGCGATGGCTCGGATTCGGCCGTTTCGGGCGCTTCGTTACTCCGCTGCGGCGGGCCCGATCGAGCGCCTCGTCTCGCCGCCATATGACGTGATCTCGCCGGAGGAGCGAGCGCGGTACCTCCAGCTCGATCCGCACAACGTCGTCCACCTGACGCTGCCAGAGTCGGAGGATCAGGCGGCTCAGGACCTGCTCGAGTGGCAAGTGGACGGCGTGCTCGAGCGGGAGGATGAGCCGGCGGTCTGGGCCCTCTCGCAAGCCTTCGCCGGACCGGATGGTGTCGAGCGGACGCGGAACGGGCTCGTCGTCACGGTGCGGCTCGAGCCCTACGAGAGCCGGGTCATCCTGCCCCATGAGCGCACGCACGCAGGGCCGAAGGAAAGCCGTCTGCGGCTGTTGCGCGCGACGCGGACGCAGCTCGAGCCGATCTTCCTTCTCCACGACGGCGACCCCGTCGAGCTCCCGAGGCGCGAGCCTGACCTGGTCGCCGGAGGTGACCGGCTCTGGCGCGTCGTAGACGACCCAGGCGAGGCATTTGCGGACGCGCAGCTCTTGATCGCCGACGGTCATCACCGGTACGAGACCGCGCTCACGTTCCACGAGGAGGAAGGGTCCGAGGCGAGTGCGTGGATGATGGTGGTGCTCGTCTCGACGCACGAGGAGGGGCTGACGATTTTTCCGACCCACCGGATCGCGGGTTCGCTCAACGGCGTGCGCGGAACGCCCATCGACGAGCCGGGCGCCGAGTTGCCGGGTGTCGTGCTCTACCGAGGCGGCGGCTATGAGCTGCTCGAGGGCGACGGGCTCGACGTCGAGGTCGTCGACGCTCTCGCGCCGCAGGGGGTCAGGTACACGGCCGAGCGCGGTGAGGCCATCGCGGCGGTCGATCGCGGAGACGCCGAGGCCGCGTTCCTGCTGCGGCCGACTCGGATCGAGGACGTGTTCACACGCGCGCGCGAGGGCCGCGTGCTGCCGCAGAAGACGACCTACTTCTTCCCCAAGCTCACTTCGGGTCTTCTCTTTCAGCCACTTGACTGACTGGCTGGCGACCTGCCGCGCGGCGGTCGAGGATGTGCGCGGCGTCCTGGTCGACCTGCCGACTCGCGTCGAGCGCGAGCCGGTTGTCGGCGCCGGCGAGGGCGGCGACGACACGGTTGCGATCGACGCCGCCTCCGAGGACGCGATCGTCCGCCGGCTCGAGGCGACGGGGGCGAGCTTCACGCTGATCTCGGAAGAGCTCGGCGAGCGTGTTTTCGGCGAGGGTGGCTCGACCCACATCGTCGTCGACCCCATCGACGGCTCCCTGAACGCGAAGAGGGGCATCCCGTTCTTCGCGCTGTCGCTTGCGGTTGCGGACGGGCCGACGATGGGGGACGTCCACTTTGGATACGTCTACGACTTCGGCACTGGCGAGGAGTGGACCGCGCACCGCGAGTCGGGCGCGTTCCTTGGCGAGCAGCGGCTCGGCGACGTCCGCCCCAAGGACGAGATAGAGATCCTCTCGTTCGAGGCGACCCTCACCTCCTCGGTCGCCGAGAAGGCGGCGCAGATGGTCGGGATCGCTTACCGCCTGCGGATCATGGGCTCGCTCGCACTTTCGCTCTGCCATCTCGCCGCCGGGCGCGTCGATGCTGTCTGTTCGCTGAAGGGCGCCAGATCGGTCGACATTGCCGCCGCGCAGTTGCTCGTTCGCGAGTGCGGCCTCGCGATCGATCTTCCGGAGGCGCCGCCGTTCGACCGCGCGCCGCTCGACACCGTGGGGCGTTCACGCGTCGTCGCGGCTGGTACACCGAAGCTGTGCCAGGAGCTGTTCGCCGCTCTCGACAGCTGAAGCCGAAGCAGGTCAGAATTGGCTGCAGCGGCTGGAACTACGACCACTGGCGGAACGGCGTCTTCTACCCGCCGCGGTGCCCGCCTCGGTTGTGGCTCGACTTCTACGCGCGTCATTTCGACACGGTCGAGGTGAATGCGACCTTCTACCGGTTGCCCCGGCCGGAGCTCGTCGCGAACTGGGTTCAGACGACTCCGCAGGATTTCGTGCTCGCGGTCAAGATGAGCCGCTACATCACGCACGTCAAACGGCTGCGCGACCTTGGCTCGGGCGTTCGGACGTTCTACGAGCGCATCGAGCCGCTCGTGCGCTCGCCGAAGCTGGGACCGGTTCTCTGGCAGCTCCCGGCGAACTTTCGCCGCGACGACGAGCGTCTCGCCGGCGCGCTCGCAAAGCTTTCCGTCGGTCGGCACTGCTTCGAGTTCCGTCACGAGAGCTGGTTCGTGCCAGAGGTGTACGAGCAGCTTCGCGCGCACGGCGTCGCCCTCGCGATCGGCGATCATCCGCGACGTCCGTTCCAGGCGTACGAGCTGACGGCCGACTGGACGTACATTCGCTTCCACTCGGGCTCGCGCGGCCGGCGTGGCAATTACTCCGAGTCCGAGCTGGAGGAGTGGGCGCGTCGGATCGAGGCCTGGCGGCGCGAGGCCGACGTTTTCGCGTACTTCAACAACGACTGGGAGGGCTTTGCGATCAAGAACGCCCTGTGGTTGAAGCAGCGTTTGAGCGTTTGACTCGACCGAGAGGTCGCGCGGCGGGGTTTGGACCAACATCGACCGACGGCGCTGTCCAGTCACGAAAACCAGTCCGTGAGCCAAACAGACTGACCGCGTCGAGCGGTTCCGCAACTGAAGCCTAGACCTCGACGTGCAAACGGACGCTCGTTCCGTGTGACGAATCTGCGACTTTTCCTCCACACCTGTCCCGTCGTGCCGGGTCGGGAGGACAGTCCTCAGGACCTGACGCACGTGGCCGCGTCTGGTTGGGGCGAGGGTATTCGGTGGGGCGCTGAAGGACTACGTCGTCGGCCTGTACTGACGTTGCTAGGCTCGTTCGCATGGAACCCTCGCGCGACGAGATCCTCAAGGCGCTGGAGCAGGTCATCGACCCAGAGCTCCGCCGCCCGGTCACCGAGCTCGACATGGTTCGCGCCGTTCGGATCGACGGCGGCGACGTCGCCGTGACGATCGCTCTGACCGTAGAGGGCTGTCCCCTGCGCTCGAGCTTCGAGCAACAGGTCGCCGAGGCGCTCGCGCCGGTCGCCGGCGTGCAGCGTGTCTCGCTCGACTTCGACGTCATGTCGCCCGAGGAGAAGGCGGCGCTGACCACCAAGCTCCGGGGCGGCGTCACCGAGCGCACCAAGGGCATCTCGCTCGACCGCGCCACGCGCGTGATCGCCGTCGCGAGCGGCAAGGGCGGGGTCGGCAAGTCGTCGTTGACCGTCAACCTCGCGGCATCGTTCAGCGCCCTCGGCCAGCGGGTCGGGATTCTCGACGCCGACGTCTACGGCCACTCGATTCCCCACCTGCTGGGAATTCACCAGCGACCGATCGTCGTCGATCGGATGATCGTGCCGCCCGTAAAAGACGGCATCAAGCTGATGTCGATCGGCTTTTTCCTCGAGGACAACTCGCCCGTCATGTGGCGTGGGCCGATGTTGCATCGCGCGCTCGAGCAGTTTCTCTCTGACGTCCACTGGGGCGAGCTGGACACGCTCGTCGTCGACATGCCGCCCGGTACCGGAGACGTCTCGATCTCGCTCGGCCAGCTCTTGCCCCGTGCCGAGGCGGTGATCGTCACGACCCCGCAGCCGCTCGCTCAGGAGATCGCAGCGCGCGCGGCGCTGATGGCGCAGAAGACGAACATGCGCCTGGTCGGCGTGGTCGAGAACATGAGCGGCGACGTCTTCGGATCCGGCGGCGGGCAGGAGCTCGCCGACGACCTCCGCATTCCCCTGCTCGGCTCGGTGCCGCTCGACCCGGCGTTCCGTGAGTCGGGCGATGCCGGGGAGCCGCTCGTGATCGCGACGCCTGAAGCGCCGGCGGCGGCCGCGATCTCGGCGATCGCCGACGCGATTGCGGAGACGCGGCGAGAACAGGGCGTCGGCTTCGTGAAGGCCCTGCCGGTCCTCTCCTGAGCGACGTCCCCGGCAAGCTCCGCGCGCTCGGGTTCTCGGCCGAGGATGCACAGACGCTCGCCGATCATTTCCTGGACGCAGAGCGGCGTGGCCGAACCGGTCATGGGCTTTCACGGGTCGACTGGCTCGCGACGCTGCCGGACCTCGACCCCTCTGCGCGACCCGAGGTCGTTCTCGCCGAGGGCGGCTACGAGCGCTGGGACGGACGCGGCGCGATCGGCTACCTGACTCTCGCCGCAATCGTCGAGGCGCAGCTGGCGGACCCGCCCGACCGGGCCCGCGTGATCGTCGTTGCGCACTGCTTCCCGACCGGAATGCTTGGCTACTGGGTTCGTAAGCTCGCCGAAGGCGGCTTTGTGGCGGCATTGACCGCAACCTCCCCGCCGCGGCTCGGCTCCCCCGCCGGCGGGCCGAAGCTTTCCGGCACGAACCCCCTCGCGATTGCGATTCCGAGCTCCGACGGCCGGGCGATCGTTGCCGACGTCTCGATGGGCGCCGTCACCTACGGCGACGTCCTGACCGGCGCTGCGTCCGAGGAGGAGCTTGTTCCGTTCGGCGGTGAGCAGGCGCACAAGGCATTCGCCCTGGCGCTGGGCCTGCAGCTGCTGGTCGATTCCCTGACCGGCGCCGACGGCTACGGCGCAGTGCTGTTCGTCGCGCCGCCGGAGGGTGACCCCGTTCCCGCGCTCCGCGAGTTGGCCGGCGGGGTCCGACTCCCCGGTGACATCTAGGCGAGCGGAGCCGTCGCCCGGCTAAGAAGTTTCGAGCAGCGCCACGAACCTCGGATCGTCTCGGATCGAGTCGAAGTCCGAGTCGGTCTTCGCAAACTCGCGCGCTTTCTGCGGTTCGAGCTCGACCGCCCGCTCGAAGTGCTCGACCGCGCGGTCTCGGTCGCCCAGCCGCGCCTCGAGGCAGGCGGCGTTGAAGAACCCTTGCCAGGCGTCCGGGTGCTGCTCGATCAAGTCCGCCATCAGCTGTCTCGCGCGGTCGAGCTCGCCCTTGTCGGCGTATGCGTTGGCGGCGAACACGTCCTCCCAGAGCGACGGCTCGAACACGACTCCGGGCTTCGCGCCGACCGCCAGTACGGCGGTACCGTCTTCGGCCGCGATCGCGCCGCGCTTCGTATTCGGCCGCAGGAAGACGATCGTCCCTGCGGGGGCGTCGACCTCGTCGTCGTCGAGCGTGAACGTCGCTCGGCCGCGGAGGACGACGTACATCTCCTGGTGGTTGTCACTCTCCGAGTGCTCCTCGATGACCCGCTGGCCGGCATCCCCGGTGTACGCGTTCGTGCCGAAGGCCGTGATCCCGAAGCGGCGGCGGATCGGCCGCCAGACGAACTCGCCGTTGTTGATCGGGAGCTCCTCGAGCTCGTCGATGTGGGCGACTTCGTAGCCGTCGCTCATGAAAGCTCCCGCAGCTCTTCCAGCACGACCGGGTCGATCTCCTCGATTCCGTCCACTCGCTCCTCGAGATTGACGTTGCCGGCCCAGCGGTTGAAGGCGTCCTCGAGGTCTCCGTCGTAGCCGAGCTTCGCCAGCCGGGTCCGCAGCTCGTCCGCCAGGGCGTTGTCGACCGCGAGCCACTCGTCGCGCGGTGTCTCGCCGAAGAGAGCCACGTGCAGCCCGTAAATACGGCGGAGCTCCCCGAGCGGGCGTTCGTGGTCCTCGACCCGGAGCTCGACGATCGTGTCCGAGAGGTTCGCGTAGCCACCGTCCTTCTCGACGACCAACAGGGCTGCCGACTGCTGGCCTCGCCGATCGCCGCCGGCGGCCTGGGCGGCGTCGAGGCAGTCGAGCAGACGCTCGGCCAGGGGGCCGCTGGAGGATTCGAAGCTCGCCGCGATCGCATCGACCGTCTCGGCGGAGACGAGAATGTTGCCCTGCGCGGCGTAGCAGGGGCCGGTCTTGCCGCCCGCCCAATCGAGGCACTCGGCGCCGGTGAAGCTCGCGCTCCGGCCCTCACCGTCGACGATTCCGAGCTGCCGCTGATCTCGTCCCTCGTCTGCGGAGGTGAGGCGCTCGACGACCTCCTCAGCGGAGAGGCCTTCGCGCAAAAGGGCGAGCCCGTCTGGGCCGTAACGCGGGTTGGCGTAGGCCTGGGTCGCGATTGCGCCGACCTGAGGCTCCGCCCAAGGGACGACCGAGCCCACCGCGAGAAACTTCGACTGCGTCGCGACCCCCCACTGGCCCGCGTCGAGGTCGCAGGCGGCGATCGAGTACGTAGAAACGAGCTCAGCCATAGGTCAGCTCTCGCAGGTCGAGCTCGAGGAGCTCGCGATGATCCTTTGGCACGAGAACCGAGGCGACCTCCGGTCGCCTGAGGGCGGCCAGGATCTTCTCGGGCGAGTCGGCCCGGACGACGACGGGGGTTCCTCGCGCGTGCGCCTCCCTGAGCTGGGTCTCGTCCGAAACGTCGTCGAGCACGAGTGCGTCGCCGAGCGGCAGCTCGCCCTCGACGGCGAGCTCGGGCACGCGTTGTCCCGTAGCTCCGAACCAGCGCTCGCGCATCAAACCGTGATCGTCTCCCCTGGCTCCATAGCCAGGATCTCGACTCCCTGAGGCGCCTGCTGCTCGAGCTCCTCCGGGGTCCCTTTCAGCAGTGGGAACGTCCCGTAGTGACAAGGGATGCAGCGCTTCGCCCCGAGCAGCTCGAGCGCCACGCCCGCCTCACGGGGGTCCATCGTGAAGTGCCCGCCGATCGGCAGCACGGCGACGTCGGGACCGTAGATCCGCCCGATCAGCTGCATGTCCCCGAAGACGCAGGTGTCGCCCGCGAAGTAGAGCTTGGTTCCGTTCTCGAACTCGATCACGATCCCAGTCGACTCACCGAGGTAGTCGCCGTCGTTGCTCGAGCTCGAGTGGAAGGCGTTCACGAGCGTGAATTTGATTCCGTCGACGTCGACCGTGCCGCCCTTGTTGGGGCCGGGCACCTCGCCGACGTTTGCTCCCTGGTCGCCGAGCCAGCCCTTCAGCTCGACGATCGCCACGATCTCGGGCGAGAACTGCTTCGCGATCTCGACGACGCTGCCGACGTGGTCGGAGTGGCCGTGCGTCGCCGCGATCACGTCGACGCGCTCCGGCTGCTTCTCGCCGTCGGGGCACTTCGGGTTGTCCAGCCACGGATCTACGTAGACCCGCTTGCCGTTGGGACTGTCGACCCGGAAGCTCGCATGGCCGAGCCAGGTCACTGAAACGTCCGGCATTCGCCCTCCTCGGTTGACCTCGCGAGCGTAACGCAGGAGACGACACTCGTTCGCCGAACCCGGCCGATATGTCCGGCCGACTCCTGCCGTTTGCCCTCGTGTTCGGTGCCGCGCTTGCGGATCAGCACGGCGCTCATGCGCTTGCCTTCTACGCCTTGCTGGTCGCCGTTCCCTTGACCGCGATTGCCGGCCTGCGCAGCGTCTCCGATCGGCTCGAGGGGAAGGCCGAGCGAGCCCAGGCGTACGTCTGGGCGGTCGTGCTGGCGCTGCTTCTGGTCGCGACAGCCGCGCGTGCGCCCTCGGTAGGCGACCCCTCCGTGCCGGCGACGGCCCGTTCCGCCCTGATCGCCTGCGTGATCATCTTCTGCCTGCAGGCCCTCGCCGCGCTTGCCAGCGAGCTTCGAACCGGCTCCTCCAAGTAACAGACTGTTACAAGGACTTCCGGACCGAACTGACAGCGCGTATTTGCCTAAGCACCGCGGTCTTCTCACACACTTGGAAGAGGCGCCTGCTCAATTCGGACCGGTCTTTCTTCGTAACAGACTGTTACTTGGTCAGAACGGCAACGAGCTTGCGGCCAGCTTCGCGATGTGGATCAGCGGCTGAACCGCGATGAAGGACCCGATGGTGACGGTCAGGGCCAGGACCACCGACCCTTGCAGCAGCGTGTCTCGCGGCGGCGAGCCGCCGGCGACCGGCGTCGGGGTCAACTGCAACTCGGTGGCCGGCCGCATGTACATCGCCCGTACCACGGCCAGGTAGTAGTAGAGGCTGACCGCGGTGGCGACGACGCCGACGATCACGAGCCAGGTCCAGCCGTGCTCGTAGGCGGCCGAAAAGGCATAGAACTTGCCGACGAACCCTCCCGTCGGTGGCAGGCCCGCGAAGCCGAACATGAACATTCCCATCGAGATGCCGAGCAGCGGTCGCTCCCAGCCCATGCCGGCAAGGTTGTCGAGCGTCACCGGGGCGGAGAGCTCCCGCTCCCGCGCGGCGACGACTGCGAAGGCCCCGACGGACATCGCCGAATAGGGGATCAGGTAGTAGAGGAGCGCGCGAGCGCCGATCGCGTTGTTCGATGCGATCGGGATCAGCATGAACCCGGCCTGCGAGATCGAGGAGTAGGCGAGCATCCGCTTGATCCTCCGTTGAACGAGTGCCGCCAGATTCCCGACCGCGAGAGACGCGCAGGCCATCGCGGCGAGCGCGATCGTCCAGAGATGGGCCTCCTGTGGAAAGGCGGTTCGGAGCACGCGCAGGGTCAGGACCAGCGCGGCCGTCTTGGTTGCGGCCGCCATGAAGCCGGTGACGGGCGTGGGAGCGCCCTCGTAGACGTCAGGCGTCCACATGTGGAAGGGCGCGGCGGAGGCCTTGAACCCGAGCCCGACGAGAATCATCGCGAGCCCGGTGACGAGCAGCGCGTCGCCGGTCAGATGCTGCGCGTCGATCGCGGCGGAGATCTGGTTGAAGGCGAGCTCGCCTGTCGCCCCGTACACGAGCGCGGAGCCGAAGAGCAGGATCGCTGAGCCGAAGCCGCCGATGATCAGGTACTTGAGCCCTGCCTCGAGCGAGCCCTCGAGCTCCCGGTCGATCGCACAGAGGATGTAGAGGGAGATCGAGAACCACTCGAGCCCGAGAAAGAGAGTCATCAGGTTGTTCGCCGTGACGAGGAAGCACATGCCGGCGCCGGCCGCCGCCAGGAGGGCGTAGTACTCGGCGATGTGCTCGTCGCGCATCCTCCGCGCATAGGAGACGCCGACGGTGAGCAGGCCCGCGCCGGCGATGATCACCTGAGCGAGCGCACCGAAGCGGTCGCGGCGGACCGAGTCGGCGATCACGCTGTGCACCTCGGGCGTGTGGATGTAGATGACGATCGCGTAGACGAACGCGCCGGCGAAGCCGATCCCCGCGGCGAGGGCGCCGAAATCGCGGCGGTTCGCTCGCGGCAGTAGCACACCGCTCAGCAGCGCGAAGCCCATTGCGCCCAACAGCATCAGCTCCGGCGCGAGCGCGAACCAGTCGACGTGCGGCTGCGGAATCACTTTGCCGCCTCGAACTGCGTGTTCACGTCGGTTCGCGCTCGGTCATGGGCAAACGAGCGCTCCGTGATCGCGGCGGGCCAGGCCGACAGGGCGAGCAGACAGGCAAGCAGGGGCACGATCGCGCCGAGCTCGGCAGGCCGAAGATCCAAAGCCTCGGGCGTCACCGCAGGCCCGGGCTCACGGTGAAGCACTGCCGAGATCAGCCGGAGCGAGTACATCGCCGCGAGCACCATCCCGGCGGCACCGACGACTGCGTAGCCCCAGCCGCGGGTGAAGACACCGGCCAGGATCTCGAACTCCCCGGCGAATGCCGACGAGCCCGGAACGGCCAGAGCGATGATCCCGGCCGTCATCAGCACCGTTGCCAGCAGCGGCCGCCCGCGCGCGAACCCGCCCAGGCGAGAGAAGTCCCCCGTTGCCGCGCGCCGCTCGATCCCACCGGCGAGCAGGAACAGCGACGCCGAGATCAGGCCATGGTTGACCATCTGCAGCACGGCGCCGTTCAGGCCCAGGTCGTTGACCGCGAACACGCCGAAGGTGATCAGGCCGATCTGCGCCAGCGATGAGTAGGCGATCACGCCGCGTAAGTCCGGCGCACGGAACGCCAACAAAGAGCCGTAGACGAGCCCGACGGCTGCCAGCACCAGAATCACCGTCCGGAAGTCCTTCGTCGGCTCCGGGAACTTCGTGATCGCGATGCGGATGAAGCCGTAGAGCGCGGCCTTCGAGACGACGCCGCTCAGCACGCCCGCGACCTCGGGCGACGACTCGCGATAGGCGTCCGGCAGCCAGCCGTGCAGCGGGAACAGCGGCGCCTTGACGGCGAACGCGGCCACGAAGCCCAGGAACAGCCAGTCGCTCGAGCTCTGCCAGCTCGCGGTCAGGTCGAACGTGCCCTGCGAGAGACCGAGCACGATGATCGAAGCCAGCATCAGCAGCGACCCGGCCATCGTGTAGATGACGAACTTGATCGTCGCGCCGAGCCGTCCCGGGCCGCCCCAAACGCCGATCAGGACGTACAGCGGCAGCAACATCGCCTCCCAGAAGACGTAGAAGAGCAGCAGGTCCTGGGCGGTGAAGACGCCGACGATTGCCGCGGTAAGCAGCAGCATCAGCCCGAAGTAGGCGCGCGCGCCGGTGCGGCCGGACCAGAAGGCGTAGGCGATCGCCGCCGCCTGGACGATCACCGTCAGCCCGACGAGCCAGAGCGAAAAGCCGTACATGCCGACGTGGTACGAGACGTGGAGGTCGCTGAACCAGCTCGTCTGCTGGTCGAGCTGGAGGCCGCCCTGGCTGAAGTTGAAGCGGACGAGCGACTCGATCCAGACTCCCACCTCCGCGAGCGCGACGAGCAGGGCGATCGAGCCTGCCGTGAAGGCATCCCAGGGGAAGAGCCAGACGAGCAGGGCGCCGCCCAGCGGCAGCAGGATCAGCGCGGTCGTCAGCCAGCCCACGGCTCAGCGCACCGCCACGAAGACGATCGTGATCACGGCCAGGCTCGCGGCGATGGCGAATGCGTAGGTGCGGACGAGCCCGGTTTGCAGGCGGCCGGTACCGAGGCCGGCTTCACGGACGCCCGCCGCGAGCTCCTTGATCGAGCCGCCGATGATCGGGCCTTCGACCCAGCCGGCCAGCGCCTGTGCGAGCGCGACGGCGGGCCGGTAGAACGCGAAGTCGTACGCCTCGTCGAAGTAGAACTTGTGCTTGAGCAGGTTCTGGGCCCAGGCGATCCGCGGGACCGCAAGCCGGCGGCGGCCGTAGAAGAGGAATGCGAGCCCGATCCCCGCGAGCCCGAGCCCGACTGCGAGCACGCTCGCGACGGCCTCCTGGGTGTCGGACGGCGTGACGAGGGGCGGCGCGACGACGTCGAGCCAGGTGCTGACCGGATCCCAGAGCGGCGCGAACTGGATCCAGCCGCCGACCACCGAGAGCACGGCCAGCACCAGGACCGGTGCCATCAGCCAGAAGGAACCTTCGCGTTTGTGCTCGTGTACGTGTTCTCGCACGAATGCGGACGGCTCGCCGGTGAAGACGATCAGGAAAAGCCGCCAGGTGTAGAGGCCGGTCAGGAACGCCCCCGTCAGCGCGGCGGCGAAGAGCACGTAGCCGTACCAGCCGTGCGTAAGGTCGGAGGCGATGATCGGGTCCTTCGAGAAGAACCCCGCGAAGGGCGGTATGCCGATGAGCGCAAGGGATCCGATCAGGAAAGCGATCCGGGTCACGGGGAACAGGCGCCCGGCGCCCGCGAGCTTGCGGATGTCCTGCTCGTCGGCGATCGCGTGGATGACGACCCCTGCGGCCATGAAGAGCAGCGCCTTGAAGAAGGCATGCGTCATCAGGTGGAACATCGCGTTCGCGTAGGCGCCCAGGCCGGCGCCCAGGAACATGTAGCCGATCTGCGACATCGTCGAGTAGGCGATCACCCGCTTGATGTCCGTCTGGACAAGCGCGATCAGCCCCGCGACGACCAACGTTCCAGCCCCGAGACCGGCCGCGAGCTCCTCGACGTGCGGCGCCTGCTCGAAGATCGAGTGGCAGCGAACGATCAGGTACACGCCCGCAGTGACCATCGTCGCTGCGTGGATGAGGGCGCTGACCGGCGTCGGGCCTTCCATCGCGTCTGGCAACCAGGTCTGCAGCGGGAGCTGAGCCGACTTCGCGATCGCGCCGCCCAGCAGGCCGAGCGCGACGAGGTTGACGAACCAGCCGTGGCCCGGCCCGACGTGTAGCGCCGGCGGGAAGTTCAGCGACTGGTGGTACTGGATCAACAGGAAGAAGGCCAGCGCCATCGTCGCGTCGCCGACCGCGTTCATGATGAACGCCTTCTTCGCGGCAGCGACGGCCGCCGGCCGTTTGTGCCAGAAGCCGATCAGCAGGTACGAGCTCAAGCCGACGAGCCCCCAGCCGGCGAGCAGGATCACGAAGTTGCCCGCCTGGACGAGCAGCAGCATCGAGAACACGAACAGCGCCATGTAGGCGAAGTAGCGGCGCTCCTCGTCGTCTCCATCCATGTAGCCGATCGAGTAGGCGACGATCAGGAAGCCGACGCCGGAGACGATCAGCATCATGAAGACGCTGAGCGGATCGACCAGGATCCGCAGTCCGACGTGGAAGCTGCCGGCGGTCAGCCACTCCCAGCCGGTCGACGGGTCGGAGCGCGCGGCCGGCGACTGGCTCTCCAGCTTCGCGAAGACGACGACCGCTGCGGCGAAGGAGCCCAGCACCGATGCCGTTGCTATGTAGCCCGCGGCGCGGCGGGAAAGGCTCGTGCCGAGCAGAGTGATCAGCAGCGCAGCGGCAAGCGGCGCGGCGAGGCAGATCCAGGCGGCGACAATCACCCGCGGAGGAAGCTGAGCTTGTCGACGTCGAGGTCGATGCGCTTCTGGGCGATTGCGACGATCAGGCCGAGGCCGACGACGACCTCGGCGGCGGCGACGGCCATCACCGCGAGGGCGAAGATCTGGCCGCTGGCGTCGCCGTGGAGCCGGGCGAAAGCGATCAGAGCCAGGTTTCCTCCGTTGAGCATGATCTCGAGCGAGAGCAGCACGATCAGCGGACTACGGCGGAGCAGCACGCCGAGCGTGCCGGTCGCAAACAGGAACGCGGCGACCGCGAGATACCAGGCGATGTCAGGGCCGCGCACCGGCCTCCTCGCTGTGAACCAGATCGCCTGTGGTTCCAGAGCGACGCGAGTGTGCGCCGAGGATCACCGCGCCGACCGCTGCGACCAGCAGCACGACCGACGTGATCTCGAATGCGAGCAGGTGATCGGTCAGAAACAGCCTGCCGATCTGGTGCGGCGAACCGAAATCGGAGCCGATCTGCGACTCGTGCGAGAGCCTCCCGCCTGCCTTGAGGCCGATCACAACGATCACCTCGAGCAGGATCGCGCCGGCGGCGGTGACCGCCCCGACCGCCTGCCAGCTTGGCCCGCCGGCCCATGGCGCGTCTGCGCGCCCGCCGAGATAAGCGGTCACGAACACGAACATCACCATCACCGCGCCCGCGTAGACGAGCACCTGCCCGGCAGCGACGAACTCGGCCGAGAGCAGCAGGTAGAGCACGGCGAGCGACGAGAGGTTCCCGATCAGCGACAGGGCCGAGTAGAACGGGTTGGAGAATGAGACGACCGCGACCGCCGAGGCCAGGCAGCTGAAGGCCGCGACGACCCAGACTGCCCAGATGACGACGTTTCCCACTACGAATACGCCCGGTAGTAAGGGATCGGCGTGTCGTAGAGCTCGGCGTCCGCGACCGGCACCTGCTTGATGGGCTCCGCGAGCAGCATGTCCTTCGTGTAGATCTGATCGTCCCGGTCGTACTCGGCGAGCTCGTAGTCGTTCCCGAGCGTGATCGCGTCGAAGGGGCAAGCCAGCTCGCAGTAGCCGCAGAAGATGCAGCGGCTCAGGTTGATCTCGTAGATGCGCGCGTAGCGCTCGCCCGGCGAGACGCGGTTCTCGGGCGTGTTCTCGGCCGCGACGACGCGGATGCAGTCGGCCGGGCAGGCGGCCGCGCAGAGCGAGCAGCCGACGCACTTCTCGAGCCCGTTCTCGTGCCGCCAGAGCCGATGCCGGCCGCGAAAGCGCGGGTAGACCGGCCGCTTGTACTCCGGGTATTGCATCGTGATCGGCTTCTTGAAGATCTGCTTGAAGGTCACTCCAAAACCCTTGAGGGTGTCCACGGGCTGAGGACTCAAGACCAGCTCTCCCCTCTCCCGAGCGCAGCGATGGGAGAAACCAGCGCCGCGGAAAATGCGCAGCATTTTTCGCGGAAGCTCAATTCGCCCACACCACCACGAGGGCCGTTACGAAGGCGTTCACGGTTGCGACCGGGAGCAGGATCTTCCAGCCGAAGCTCATCAGCTGGTCGTAACGCAGCCGCGGCAGCGTCGCCCGCAGCCAGATGAAGACGAAGAGCAGCGCCAGCAGCTTGAGGAAGAACCAGAGTGGTCCGAGGAAGTCCACGCCGTGTGCGAACGGGAAATGCCAGCCGCCGAGGAAAAGCGTGATCGCGAGCGCGGAGAGCGTGATCAGGTTCACGTATTCGGCCATCTGGAACAGGCCCCAGCGCATCCCCGAGTACTCGGTGTGGTATCCGGCGACGAGCTCCTGCTCGGCCTCGGGCAGGTCGAACGGCGCGCGGCTCGTTTCAGCGACGCCGCTGATCACGAAGACGAGAAAGCCGACTGCCTGCGGCACCACATACCAGAGCGAGTTCGCCTGATCGTCGACGATCTTGACGAGCGACAGCGAGCCCGCGGTGATGACGACGCCGAGCACGGAGAGCGCCAGCGAGACCTCGTAGGAGACGAGCTGGGCGCAGGTTCGCATCGAGCCGAGCAGCGAGAACTTCGACTCGCTCGCCCAGCCTCCGACGATGAAGCCGTAGATCCCGATCGAGCCCAGGGCGAAGATCAGGATCAGGCTGATCGGGACGTTCGCGACCACACCGTTGACGTGGTAGTGCCAGATCTCCCAACCCTTGCCCCACGGGATCACCGCGAACGCCGCGAGGGCGGTAAAGGCCGAGACGATCGGCGCGAGGATGTACGGGATGTCGATCGCCGCCGTCGGGAAGAAGCTTTCCTTGCGGACGAGCTTGACCAGATCGGCGATCGGTTGAAGCAGGCCGTAGGGGCCGGCCCGGTTCGGCCCGTAGCGAAGCTGCATCCGGGCCAGTGCCTTACGCTCGAGCAAGGTCGTGTAGGCGAAGGTCAGCAGGACGATGTTGATGATCACGAAGCCCTTGATCGCGCTGATCCACCAGGGCTCGCTCACGGCTTGATCACCTCCACCGTGGGATGCAGGTCGCGGGCGTGATCCTCGGCGACCCTGGCCACGCCGGCCTTCAGGCGCTTGTTGATCGTCGCGCGCAGCTCGACCGAGGTGCCGTTCGAGCGCACCTCGAG
>WNGJ01002615.1_pt1 | contig 18306 bp, 22 predicted proteins | sample 5400611 | NCBI WGS metagenome assembly WNGJ01 (sample SAMN13153375, study PRJNA577476) | soil metagenome | isolation source: 40 cm soil or saprolite under Garry oak tree replicate 1 | place: USA:California | collected 2016-06-15 | reverse complement strand
CCCCCCTAAGACCCCCGGGGTGGCTCGGAGCGTCCCGGCGCAGCCGCGACGCTCCTCGAAGGGGCCCCCTAAGACCCCCGGGGTGGCTCGGAGCGTCCCGGCGCAGCCGTGACGCTTCTCGATGGGCCCCCTAAGACCCCCGGGCGGCTCGGAGCGTCGCGGCGGAGCCGTGACGCTCCTCGAAGGGCCCCCTTAACCCCCAGGGTGGCTCGAAGAGCGTCGCGGCGCAGCCGTGACGCTCCTCAAAGGGCCCCCCTGAGACCCCCGGGCGGCTCGGAGCGTCGCGGCGCAGCCGTGACGCTCCTCGACGGCCCCTTCACCGCGGGTCGGCGCGAAATCGAGGAGCGCCACGGGTTCCCCCCGGGGCGCTCCGAGCGTTGGGGGGATGGGGAGTCTGGGGGGCCATGTCGGGGCCCCCCATGTACTTGACGCGGTGTGCTACCGGGGGGTAGCCTCTGTACCGACCGGTTGGTACATATGACAACGACCAAGACACCGACGCCGACCCCGAGCCCGACGGCTAAGACCCGCGACGGCAAGACGACGCGCGACACGATCCTGGTGGCCGCGGTGCGCCTCATGCACGTGCACGGCTATCACGCGACCTCGCTCGACGACGTGCTGCGCGAGAGCGGAGTGGGCAAGGGGAACTTCTACTACCACTTCCGCAGCAAGGAAGAGCTCGGCTACGCGATCCTCGACCAGATCGTGGCCGGCTTCGTCGAGCGCACGCTGGAGCCGTGCTTCGCCGATCCGACCGGCGCGCCGCTCGCCCAGATCCGCTGCTTCCTCGACCGCATCGAGCAGGCGCAGCGCGATCACAAGTGCATGGGGGGCTCCGCGATGGGTAATCTCGCCTCCGAGCTGTCCGACGTGCACGAGGGATTTCGCAAACGGCTGGCATCGGTGTTTACCACGTGGCACGCGCGCTTCGCGGAGGCCCTCGCGGAGGCGAAGCGGCGCGACGAGGTGGTCGCGGCGTGCGAGCCGGACGCGACCGCGCGCTTCGTGGTGGCGTCGCTCGAGGGCGCAATTCTCTTGACCAAGGTGACCAAGGACATCGGGGTGATGGAACAGTGCGTGGGCGAACTGAAGCGCTATCTCGCGGCGTACGAGGTGCCGGCATGACCGTCTCGCCCGGCGCCCGCACCGACGTCGACGCCGACCTCGTCGAGGCGCTGCGCCGCGAGGAGCCGGAGGCTGCCGAGCAGCTCGTCGAGCGGTTCGGCGACCGCGTGTACCGGCTCGCGCAGCGGATCACCGGGGTGAAGGAAGACGCCGAAGAGGCCGCTCAGGACGCCCTCTGGACGGCCGCGCGCAAGATCGGCACGTTCAAGGGCGAGTCGGCCTTCGGGAGCTGGCTGTACCGCATCGCCGCCAACGCCGCCTACCAGAAGCTGCGCTCGCGCCGCGGCAAGGCGCGCGAGGTCGCGCTCGACGACGTCCTGCCCGCCCTCGACGGCGACGGCCGCCACTTCGAGCCGATGGCCGACTGGTCCGAGCGCGTGGACGAGCGCGCGCTCACCGGCGAGCTGCGCGGGGTGCTCGAGCGCGCCATCGAGGGGCTGCCGCCGGACTACCGGACGGCGCTCGTGATGCACGACGTCGAAGGGCTCTCGAACCCCGACATCGCCGAAACGCTCGGCATCAGCCTGCCCGCCGTGAAGTCGCGGGTGCACCGCTCTCGGCTCTGGGTGCGCAAGCAGCTCGCGGACTATCTCGATCCGCGCTGAGTGCCGAGAGTTGACGCCCGCCCGGCCGCTGTGGTTCCATAAGCGACTGTTACTCCAACACCGGGGAAAGGTTGGACGTGCATGGAAGCGGTGATCGCGACGGGCGGCAAGCAATACCGCGTGACGACCGGGCAGGTGATCGCCGTCGAGCGGCTCGCGGGCGACAAGGGCGCGACGGTGGAGTTCGCCTCCGTGCTGCTCGTCAACAAGGACGGCGAGATCATCGCGGGTGCCGACCGCCTCGCGAAGGCGCGCGTGGCGGGCGAGGTGGTGCGGCAGGGACGCGCCCGCAAGGTCCGGATCGTGAAGTTCAAGCGGCGCAAGAACTACCGGCGTCACCGCGGCCACCGGCAGGCGGCGACCACCGTGCGCATCACGAAGATCGAGGTCTAGGTCATGGCTCACAAGAAGGGTGTCGGCAGCTCTCGCAACGGCCGCGACTCGAATCCGCAGATGCTCGGCGTCAAGCGGTTCGGCGGCCAGTTCGTCACGGGCGGCAGCATCCTCGTCCGGCAGCGCGGCACGCGCTTTCGGCCCGGCCTCAACGTCGGGCTCGGCTCGGACGACACCCTCTTTGCAAAGATCGACGGCTACGTGCGGTTCGAGCGGCGCGGCGACAACCGCTACGTGAGCATCGTCACCAGCCCGGCCTGAACTCGCTGGCGGGCGCCCCCGGCCCGCGGGCACCGAGATGTTCGTCGACGAGATCGACATCTTCGTCAAGGGCGGCGATGGGGGCGCCGGCTGCATCTCCTTCCGTCGCGAGAAGTTCGTCCCCCGCGGCGGTCCCGACGGCGGTGACGGCGGCGCCGGCGGCTCCGTCTTCCTCGAGGCCGATCCCGCGCTCACCACACTCCTCGACTACCACTATCAGCGTCATTACCAGGCCGAGCGCGGCCAGCACGGGCAGGGCAGCGACTGCACCGGCGCGGGCGGCGAGGACCTCGTGCTGCGCGTGCCCGTGGGCACCGTCGTGACCGAGCGCGAGTCGGGCGAATTCCTCGGCGACCTCACGGAGCCCGGCCAGCGCGTGCTCGCGGTGCGCGGCGCGCGCGGCGGGCGCGGCAACGCGCGCTTCGCCTCGTCCACCAACCAGGCGCCGCGCCGCGCCGACCTCGGCCGGCCGGGGCCCGGGCGCTGGCTGCACCTCGAGCTGAAGCTGATCGCCGACGTCGGCGTCGTCGGCTTCCCCAACGCCGGCAAGTCCACGCTCGTGTCGCGCCTGTCGGCGGCGAAGCCGAAGATCGCCGACTATCCCTTCACCACGCTCGTCCCGACCCTCGGCATCGCGCGCGCCGCCGCGGACCGCTCCTTCGTCATCGCCGACCTGCCGGGCCTGATCCCGGGCGCCGCCGAGGGCAAGGGGCTCGGCCATCAGTTCCTGCGTCACACGGAGCGCACCCGACTGCTCGTGCACCTGCTCGATCCGGACCCGAACACGGGCCGCGATCTCGTCGAGGACCTCGACGCGATCAACGCCGAGCTGGCGGCGTACTCGCCCGCGCTGGGGGCGCGGCCGCAGATCGTGGTCGTGAACAAGGCGGACCTGCTCGAGAGCGACGGCGCCGCCCCGATGCGCGCGGCGACCGAGCGCGTGAGGGCGCGCTGCGCCGAGGCGGGCCAGCCGTTCTTCATCATTTCCGCGGCGACCGGCTTCGGGCTGCGTGAGCTGGTGAGCGCCATCGCCGCACGCCTGGACGACACCGGATGGCTGCGCGCCGCCAGCTAGGCCGCGTCCGCCGGCTCGTCGTCAAGGTCGGCACCTCGCTGGTCGCCGAGCCGGGCACGGGGCCGGATCCCGACCGCATCGCCGCGCTCGCCGCGGAGATCGCGGGCGCGCGCGAGGGGCGCGAGACGGTGCTCGTCACCTCCGGCGCCATCGCCACCGGCATGGCACGCCTGGCGCTGCCCGTGCGCCCGCGCTCCATTCCCGAAAAGCAGGCGGCGGCGGCGGTCGGGCAATCCGCCCTCATGTGGTATTACGAGGCCGCCTTCAAGCGGCACGGGACGGCGGTGGGCCAGGTGCTGTTGACCGCGCAGGACATCGGCGACCGCGCGCGCTATCTCAACGCGCGCAACACGCTGCTGGCACTCCTGCGCTTCGGCGTGCTGCCGATCGTGAACGAGAACGACACGGTGGCGGTGGAGGAGATCAAGGTCGGCGACAACGACAATCTGAGCGCTCTCGTCGCCTCGCTGATCGACGCCGACCTCCTCGTGCTGCTCACCGACGTCGAGGGACTCTACACCGGCGATCCGGCCACCGATCCCGGCGCGCGCGTGATCGACACCGTCGAGTCCGTCACCGACGACGTCACGCGCCTCGTCTACAACGGCACCGGCGCGGGCGCCGTGGGCGGCATGGCCACCAAGCTGCAGGCGGCGCAGAAGGCGGCGGCGGCCGGGGTGCCCATGGTGATCGCGAGCGGCCGCAAGCAGGGCGTGCTGGCGCGCATTCTCAAGGGCGAGCCGGTGGGCACCTACTTCGCGCCCAAGGCCGATCGCCTGGGCGCGCGCAAGCGCTGGATCGCCTTCGCGGTGACCCCGCAAGGCCGCCTCGTGGTTGACGCGGGGGCGCGGCAGGCTTTAACTCATCATGGAAAGAGCCTGCTGCCCTCGGGTGTGGTGGACGTCGAGGGCGACTTCGCGGCGGGCGAGGTGGTGGCGCTGGTGGGAGACGGCCGGGAATTCGCGCGGGGGCTCGTCAACTTCGACGCGGGCGAGCTGCGCCGGATCCGCGGCGCCAAGACGCGCGACATCGCGGCGCGCCTCGGGTACAAGAGCTTCGACGAAGTGATCCACCGCGACAACCTGGTGATTCTATGAGCGTGGGTTTGAGCGCGTCATGAGGGCAAGCGGGATCCCGTTGGGGGGGTGTCGGGGGGGAGCGGCGGTCGCTCCCCCCTGATACAAACAGGAGTCGCCATGGACGTGAGGCAGCTGGTCGAATCGAAAGCGCGCGCCGCGCGCGAGGCCGCCCACGCGCTCGCGCTCTGCGGCACGCGCGTGAAGGACGAGGCGCTGGCGCACATGGCGCGCGCGCTGGAGGAGAAGACGGCGGCCCTCCTCGAGGCCAACCGCGCCGACCTGGAGCGCGCGCGGACCAGGGGCCTGACGCGCGCCTTCCTCGACCGACTCACGCTCAGCGAGGCCCGCATCGAGGAGATGGCCAACGGCCTGCGCCAGATCGCCGCGCTGCCCGATCCGGTCGGCACCGTCGCGGAGTCGTGGCGGCGGCCCAACGGCATCGAGATCTCCCGCGTGCGCGTGCCCCTCGGCGTCATCGCCTTCATCTACGAGTCGCGGCCCAACGTCACCGCCGACGCGGCCGGTCTCTGCGTGAAGTCGGGCAATGCGGTACTGCTCCGCGGCGGCAGCGAGGCGATCGAGTCCAACACCCTCATCGCGGCCGTGCTGGCCAAGGCGCTCGAGAAGACCGGCGCGCCGCCCGAGGCGATCCAGTTCGTCGACGTCACCGATCGCGAGGCGGTGGCGGCCATGCTCGAGCAGGACCGGTACCTCGACCTCGTCATCCCGCGCGGCGGCGAGGAGTTCGTCCGCTGGGTCGCCGCGCGCTCGCGCGTGCCCGTGCTCAAGCACGACAAGGGCGTCGTCCACGTCTTCGTCGACGCGGACGCCGATCCCGAGATGGCCACCGCCATCGTGCTCAACGCCAAGACCCAGCGCCCGTCGGTGTGCAACGCGCTCGAGACGCTGCTCGTGGATCGCGCGATCGCCGAGCGCTTCCTGCCGGCGGCGGCGGCGCGCCTCGCGGAGGCGGGCGTCGAGCTGCGCGGCTGCGCGCGGACGCGGGCGCTGGTGCCCTCGGCCCGGCCCGCCACCGAGGCGGACTGGGACGCGGAGTACCTCGACCTCGTGCTCGCCATCCGCGTCGTCGACGGGATCGACGCGGCCCTCGAGCACATCCGCGCCCACGGCACCGGCCTCGCGGAAGCCATCGTCACCAACGACCTCGCGCGCGCGCGGCGCTTCACGCGCGAGGTGGACGCGGCGGGCGTGCTCGTCAACGCGTCGCCGCGCCTGCTCGACGGCAGCCAGTTCGGCATGGGCGCCGAGATGGGCATCTCCACGTCGCGCGTGCACGCGCGCGGGCCGGTGGGCGTGCGCGAGTTGACCACGACGAAGTTCGTGGTGCAGGGCGACGGCCAGGTGCGGGAATAGCCGGGTGCCGCGCACCGCGGTCTTCGGCGGGTCGTTCAATCCCATCCACTACGGTCACCTGCTGCTCGCCGACGACCTCCTGGAGATCCTGAGCCTCGATCGCGTGCTGTTCGTCCCCGCCAAGCATCCGCCGCACAAGGATCCCAGCCGACTCGCGGCGCCGGAAGAGCGGCTCGCCATGGTGCGGCTGGCCACGGAGGGCCACCGCGGCTTCGAGGTCTCCGACATGGAGCTCGCGCGGGCGGGCCCCTCGTTCACCGTGGACACGCTGGCGGCGCTCGCCCGGCCTGGCCTGACGCTCTTTCTCGTCGTGGGCTCCGAGACGTTCCTCGACCTCCTCTCGTGGCGCGATCCGCGCCGCGTGGCGCGGCTGGCGCGGCTGGTCATCGTGCCGCGCGTGGGCAGCCCGTTCGACACCAAGAGCGAGACCGCGCAGAAGGTGCTGCGCGAGATCGGCGTCGAGAGGGGCTTCACCACCGTCGAGGACGGGCGCGTGCCCGAGCGCGGCGTGATCGTGTCGCGCGCCGCCTCCATGCCCATCTCCGCCTCGGAGCTGCGGCGCCGGGTGCGGGAGGGCCGCTCGCTCGCCTTCCGGCTGCCGCCCGCGGTCGCGGAGTACATCCGGGCGCGCGGGCTCTACCGGGAGCAGCCGGCCTGATGGCGGGCTCGTCCGCCGAGCGCAAGGTCCGGCGCGCCGCCCGCGCCGCGCTCGACAAGACGGCGATCGACCTCACGGTGCTCGATGTGCAGCGCGTCTCCAGCGTCACCGACTACTTCCTCGTCTGCAGCGGGCGCTCGGCCCCGCACGTCAAGACGATCGCCGAGGCCATTCGGGAGGAGCTGAAGACGGAGGGTGTGCGGCCGCTCCACGCGGAGGGGCAGCCGGAAAGCGGCTGGGTGCTGCTCGACTACGGCGACGTGCTCATGCACGTGTTCCTCGAGGACACGCGCGCGTACTACGCGCTGGAGCGTCTGTGGGGCGACGCGCCGTTGCTGTCGGTGTCGACGGCGGAAGACGGCGCGTGACGGAGTCCTGGGTGCAAGACGGCGGATAGTCTGAGATCCACGACGGTGGACAAGAGTGGATAACCGTGGACGAAGAATCGGCCTCGCGTCTTGCGCCCCGCCCGGCGTGCATGCTAGCGTACGAGAAATCGCCGCGCGCGCGGCGTTCGTCGTAACGGAGGGGCGTCGATGAGGAAAGATCGACTGGCGCAGTTCAGGAAGCGCCTGATCGAAAAGCATCGCCAGCTCGCCGATGAGGTGGGCCGCACCGCCCTCTACGGCAAGGACCAGGAAGACGACTCCATCAAGGACCTCGGCGACCAGGCCAACACCGCCTACACGCGCGAGTTCTTCTTCGAGCTGGGCAACGGCAACAATCGCCTCCTCCGCGACGTCGTCTCCGCGCTGCAGAGGATCGACGACGGCTCGTTCGGCAACTGCGAGCGCTGCGGCGAAACCATCGGCGACAAGCGCCTGGAGGCGCTGCCCTTCGCGCGCCACTGCATCGGGTGCCAGCGCGTGATCGAGGAGGAGGAGCGGATGGCGGCCGGGTAAGCCGCGCACATCCCCTCGCCGTCGCTGCCCGTCCCATGCCGCTGATACCCGCCCGCGTCTCGCTCGGCTCGCTCGTCACCGTCGGCCACCGCGCCCTGCGCCTGCTCGGCCTCGAGCGCGCGCCCGCGAGCGGAGAGAACGATCCGCAGGCGGCCGAGGCGATGCGCCGCGCCGAGGCCGCGCGGGCGGCGGGCCGCCCCGACGAAGCACGCACGCTCTTCCGCTACGTCGTCCAGCGCTGGCCCGCCCACGTCGGCGGGCTGCACGCGCTCCGCGACCTCGCGGTGGAGGCGCGCGACTGGGACGAGGCGATCGCCATCCAGCAGAGCCTGCTCGAGCTCGCGCCCTCGCGCGAGCGTCACGCCGAGGCGGAGTGGCTCGCCGTCGGCTACTACGAGATGGGGCGTCTGGAGCTCGCGCGCGGCGAGGCGACGGCCGCCGTCGGACACTTCCGCGCCGCGCTGCGCGCCGACCGGGACTTCGTGCCGGCGTCGGTGGCGCTCGGCGATGCGCAGGAGGCGGCGGGCGACCCGCGCGAGGCCGTGCGCACCTGGGAGCGCGCCGCCGAGACGCACCCGGTGCTGCCGCTGCTGGCGCGCCTCGAGCGCGCGTACCGCGAGCAGGACCGGCCCAGCCGCATGATCGCGCTCTACCGCGCGGCGGCCGAGCGCGTGCCCGACGACCTCGCCCTCGCGGCGGCGCTCGGTCGCGTGTACTTCGAGCTCGAGATGCTCGACGAGGCGGCCGACCAGTTCGAGAAGATCGAGGTGCGCGCTCCCGACCTGCCGACCGTACACGCGTTCCTCGGCGCCATCTTCGAGCGCCGCGGCGACACGCGCGAGGCCTTCGACGAGTACCGCCGCGCGCTGCGGCTCGCGCACGGCTTCGACTGGCCGCACCGCTGCACGGCCTGCGGCGTCGCCGCGCCGCGCTGGCAGGACCGGTGCGATGCCTGCCGGCGGTGGAACACGCTGCGTCCGGCGTCGGCGCGCTGAGCGCCGCCGTGCGCGGATGGGCCGTCGCCGCGCTCGACCTCGTCTTTCCCGCCTGCTGCCCCGTGTGCGCGGCCACCCTCGGCGCCGGCCGCCGCGATCCGCTCTGCGGCGCCTGCTGGGACGGCATCGTCCGCATCGACCCGCCGTTGTGCGCCCGCTGTGGCCTTCCGTTCTTCGTGTTCGCCGACTCGAGAAGCGACAGCGACGAGCGCCCCGGGTTTCCCGGGGCGCCCGGAGCGTCGGGGAGTGGGGCCGCCCAGACGTGTGGTCCGTGCGCGGCGGCGCCGCCGGCGTTCGACTGGGCGCGCGCGGCGGGCCTCTACGCGGGACCGCTGCGCGATGCCGTGCAGCGGCTGAAGTTCGGCCGCCGGCCCGCGCTGGCGCGGCCGCTCGCCGCCCTCGTGCTCGAGCAGTGCGCGGCGGCGATGCCCGCGGGCGCGGTGCTGGTGTCCATCCCGCTGGCGCGCGAGCGTGAGCGCGAGCGCGGCTTCAACCAGGCGGCGCTCGTGGCCGAGCACGTGGCGCGCGGGCTCGGCGCGCCGCTGTCCCCGCGCTGGCTGGCGCGCCCGCGCGCGACGGCGCCCCAGACCGAGCTCGATGCCGCTGCGCGGCGCGCCAACGTGAGGGGCGCGTTCGTCGCCTCCACCGCCGCCGCCGGCGCCGACGTCGTGCTGGTGGACGACGTGCTCACGACGGGCGCGACGGCCGGCGAGTGCGCGCGGGCGCTGCACGCCGTCGGGGCTCGCTCGGTCGGAGTGCTGACAGTTGCTCGTGTGTTGTAAGTGGCCGTATAATTTCGACTGATCCCGGGCACCCGGTAACGTTCTCCCGCACAAGGAGCCCTTTCATGAGTATTCGAGTCGGCGTCAACGGATTCGGCCGCATCGGGCGCGTCTTCTTCCGCACCGCGCTCGAGGCGAACGGCGAGATCGAGGTGGTCGGCGTCAACGACCTCGCCGATGCCAAGACCCTGGCGCACCTCCTGAAGCACGATTCCGTCCACGGCAACCTCAAGGCCGACGTCACCGCCAAGGGCGAGGCCATCTTCGTCAACGGGCGCGAGATCCGGGTGTGCGCGATCAAGGACCCGGCGGCGCTGCCGTGGAAGGAGCTCGGCGTGGACGTGGTCGTGGAGTCCACCGGCATCTTCCGGGACACCGCCACCGCGAGCAAGCACATCGGGGCCGGCGCCAAGAAGGTCATCATCACGGCGCCCGCCAAGGACCCCGACGTCACGGTGGTGCTCGGGGTCAACGAAAAGCAGTACGATCCGGCCAAGCACCGCATCATCAGCAATGCTTCGTGCACGACCAACTGCCTGGCCACCACCGCCAAGGTCCTCGACGACAAGTTCGGCATCAAGCGCGGCTTCATGACGACGGTGCACTCCTACACGAACGACCAGCCGATCCACGACTTCCCGCACAAGGACCTGCGCCGGGCGCGCGCGGGCGCCGTCAGCATGATCCCCACGACCACCGGCGCCGCCACCGCCGTCGGCCTCGTGCTGCCGAAGCTCAAGGGCAAGCTCGACGGCATCGCCATCCGCGTGCCGACCGCGAACGTCTCGGTGGTGGACCTCGTGGCCGAGCTGGACAAGCCGGCCACGCCGCAGACGGTGAACGACGCGTTCCGCGAGGCGGCCGCCGGATCGCTGCGCGGCATTCTCGACGCCACCGACGAGGAGCTGGTCTCCTCGGACTTCAACGGGAACCCGCACTCGTCGATCGTCGACCTGCCGTCCACGGCGTTCGTCGACGGCAACCTGATCAAGGTGCTCGCCTGGTACGACAACGAGTGGGGCTACTCGTCGCGGGTGCGCGACCTCATCAAGTTCATCGGCAAGACGCTCTGACCTTGCCGAAGCTGACGATCGAGCAGGTGCCGCTGGCGGGCAAACGCGTGTTCGTCCGCGCCGACCTCAACGTCCCCCTCGAGGGCGGCGCGGTGGCGGACGACACCCGCCTGCGGGCGGTGCTCCCCACGTTGCGGTTCGCGCTGGACGCGGGCGCGGCCGTGGTGCTCGCCTCCCACCTCGGCCGGCCCAAGGGCGGCCCGGATCCGAGGTACTCGCTGAACCCCGTGGCCGAGCGGCTTGCCTCACTGCTGGCGCGACCGATGCCGCTCGCGCCCGACTGCGTCGGCGAGGTGACGCGCGCGCACGCCCAGGCCCTGAAGCCCGGTGACCTGCTGCTGCTCGAGAATCTCCGCTTCCATCCCGAGGAGGAGAAGAACGACGACGGCTTCGCGCGGCAGCTCGCCGAGCTGGCCGACTGCTACGTGAACGACGCGTTCGCGGCCGCGCATCGCGCCCACGCGTCGATCGACGCCATCACCCGCCACCTGCAGCCGGCGGCGGCGGGCCTGCTCATGCAGCGGGAGCTCTCGGCGCTCGGCCGGATCCTCGAGTCGCCGGAGCGGCCGCTGGTGGCCGTGCTGGGCGGCGCCAAGGTCTCGGACAAGGTCGCCCTCGTCGAGCACCTGATCGGCAAGGTCGACGCGCTCGTGATCGGCGGCGGCATGGCCTTCACGTTCCTGCGCGCGCTGGGCCACGCGATCGGCCGCTCGCTCGTGGAGCCGGAGCGCATCGAGACCGCGCGCGCCGCCCTGGAGGCCGCGCGCCGGCGCGGCGTGCCGCTCACGCTGCCGGTCGACGCGGTCGTCGCCGACGGGCTCGACAGCGCCTCGGGCCGCGCGGTCAGCATCCGCCAGATCCCCGACACCGAGATGGGCCTCGACATCGGGCCGCGCACCGTCGAGCGGTTCAGCGCGGTGCTCGCGACGGCGAAGACGATCGTCTGGAACGGGCCGATGGGCGTGTTCGAGAAGCCGCCGTTCGCCGCGGGCACGGTGGCCATCGCGCGCGCGGTGGCCACGGCGCCGGCCTTCACGGTCATCGGCGGCGGCGACACGATCGCCGCCGTCAACGCCGCCGGCGTGACGGAGAAGATCGGCTACATCTCGACGGCCGGCGGCGCCTTCCTGGAGTTCCTCGAGGGGCGCACGCTGCCGGGCGTGGCCGCTCTCACGGAGGCCGCCTGATGCGCACGCCGCTCGTGATCGCCAACTGGAAGATGTTCGGCACCCTCGCCGAAGCGCGCCCGCTCGCCACCGGCGTGCGCGACGGGCTCAAGCGCTTCAAGGGCGTCGACGTCGTCCTCTGCCCGCCGTACACCGCGCTGATGGCCGTCGGCGAGATCCTGCAGGGCACGCCCATCGGCCTCGGCGCGCAGAACTGCCACTACGAGGCCTCCGGCGCGCACACGGGCGAGATCGCGCCGCCGATGCTCGTCGAGCTCGGCTGTCGCAGCGTGCTGATCGGCCATTCCGAGCGCCGGCGCGAGATGGGCGAGACCGACGAGCTCGTCAACCGCAAGGTGCACGGGGCGCTGGCGCACGGCCTCACGCCCGTGCTCTGCGTCGGCGAGACGGCGGAGGAGCGGCGGCAGGGCCTGACGTTCACGACGGTGGAGGGCCAGCTGCGGGCCGGCCTGGCCGGACTCGACGCCGCCGCCGTCGGGCGCCTCGTCGTCGCCTACGAGCCGGTGTGGGCGATCGGCACCGGGGTGAACGCGACGCCGCAGCAGGCGGCGGAGGTCCACGGCTACGTGCGCGGTCTCGTCTCCGAGCTGGCGTCCAAGGAGGTCGCGCAGGGCCTGCGTGTGCTCTACGGCGGCAGCGTCAAGGCCGACAGCGCGGACGCCCTCCTCGCCGAGAGCGAGATCGACGGCGCCCTGGTGGGCGGCGCCAGCCTGAACGCGCAGGGGTTCGTCTCGATCGTGAAAAAGGCGGCGCGCGGCGCCGCGACCAGGGGAGAGTAGATGGTCATCGCGCTGACAATCATCCACGTGCTGATGTGCTTCGCCATCATCGCCATCGTGCTGCTGCAGGCCGGCAAGGGCGCCGATATCGGCTCGGCCTTCGGCGGCGCGGGCAGCCAGGCCGTGTTCGGCTCGATGGGCACCCCGACCGTGCTCGGCAAGATCACCGGCGTGATCGCGATCATCTTCACCCTGACCTCGTTCTCGCTGGCGATCCTCGGCGGCGACCGGTCCTCGTCCGTCGTACGCGAAGCGCCGCCCGTGTCGGCCCCGGCCACGCCGCCCGCCCCAGGGTCGCCGTCGGCTCCCGCGCCCACCACGCCGCCGGCGTCCAAATAGCCGGAGGTACCCGACGTGCGCTGGCGCATTCCGCGAAGGCCGGTGGCGGCGGTCGCCTTCCTGGCGTTGGCGGCCGCGGGCTGCTCGGGCGACGCCGACAGCGCGGTCGACGGCGCGACGCCGCCGGTGAACGCGACGGCCGCCTACGGCGACACGTTCATCGACTCGCTGCTCGGCAACATCTCGAGCCTCATCCCGACCATCACCGGCGACGGCCCGTCCCACACGGTCGGCGACCAGATCTACTCGGGGCTCGTCACCTTCGACAAGGACCTCAATCCCGTCGGCGAGCTTGCGCAGTCGTGGGAGTTCAGCCGTGACTGCCGCGACCTGACGTTCCGGCTGCGGCCCGGCGTGAAGTGGCACGACGGCCGGCCGTTCACGGCCGACGACGTCGTCTTCACGTGGCAGACCATCGTGGATCCGAAGACGCCGAGCCCGTACAAGTCGGAGTACGCGCTCGTGGAGAGCGTGCGCGCGGAGGGCGCGGACGTCGTGCGCGTCCACTACAGCCAGCCCTTCGCGAAGGCGCTCACGAACTGGGGCACGTGGATGCTTCCCAGGCACCTGCTCGAGACGTACGTGCGCGAGGGCAGGATCCGCGAGGCGCCGCAGAACTGGACGGCGCCCGTCGGCACCGGGCCGTACCGCTTCAAAGAGCTGCGCTCGGGCGAGAAGATCGTGCTCGTCTCGAACCCCGACTACTGGGAGGGGCGGCCGTACATCTCGCGCATCGTCTACCGGATCATCCCGAGCCAGGCCACGACCTTCCTCGAGCTGAAGGCGAAGGGCGTGGACGCCACGGCGCTGACCGCGCTGCAGTACAGCCGCCAGACCGACTACCGCGCGTTCCAGCGCGCCTACACGAAGTTCCGCCACCCCGGCAACGGCTACACCTACCTCGGCTTCAACCTCAAGGACTCGCGCTTCGCCGATCGCCGCGTGCGCCAGGCCTTCGCCTACGCCATCAACAAGCGCGAGGTCATCGAGGGCGTGCGGCTGGGCCTCGCGCGAGAGGCCACCGGCCCCTACAAGCCGGGGACGTGGGTCTACACCGACAAGGTGAAGACGTACCCGTTCGACATGGAGAAAGCGCGGCGATTGCTCGCGGAGGCGGGCTGGAAGGAGCGCAACGCCGACGGCCTGCTCATCAAGGACGGCAAGCCATTCACCTTCGAGCTGCTGACGAACCAGGGCAACGACGAGCGCAAGAAGATCGCCGAGATCGTGCAGGCGCAGCTGCGCGAGCTCGGCGTGGGCGTGGAGATCCGTGTGCTCGAGTGGGCGGCCTTCCTCAAGGAGTACATCAAGAAGCGGAACTTCGAGGCCATCGTCCTCGGTTGGGGCATCGGCATCGATCCGGACCAGTACGTCATCTGGCACTCGTCGCAGACGGGTCCCGACCAGCTCAACCACATTTCCTACGTGAATCCCGAGGTGGACCGGCTGCTGGAGGCGGGCCGCACCACCTGCGCCCGCGAGGACCGCGTGAAGTACTACCACCGGCTCCAGGAGACCCTCGCCGAGGATCTGCCGCTCGTGTTCCTCTACTTCGCGGACGTGCTGCCCGTCGTCTCCTCGCGCGTCTACGGCATCGACGCGGGCCCGAACGGAATCCGCTATCGCTCGAACAGGTGGTTCGTGCCGCAGGCACTGCAGCGGTACACGGCGGGCTGAGCGCTGCTCGGCTACGCGGTCCGCCGACTGCTGTTCGCGATCCCGCTCCTGATCGGCATCACGTTCATCTCCTTCCTCGTCATCCACCTGGCTCCGGGCGAGCCGGGCGAGGTCATCATCGGCGACCCCAACCCGGTGGACTGGGCGTCGGTGGAGCAGCTGCGCAAGATCTATGAGCTCGACAAGCCGCTGCACGAGCAGTACTGGAGCTGGCTCAAGCGCATCGTCTGGCTCGACTTCGGCCGCTCGTTCGCGCCGCACGGCCGGCCGGTCATCCACATGATCCGCGAGCGGCTGCCCATCACGCTGGCGCTCAACGTCGTCGAGATGCTCATCATCGTGGCCATGGCCGTGCCCGTCGGCGTGACCTCGGCCACCCGCCAGTACTCGACCTTCGACAAGGCGACGACCGTGTTCGTGTTCGTCGGGTTCGCCACGCCCGACTTCTGGCTCGCCGTCATGCTGCAGATCCTGTTCGGCGTCCACCTGGGCTGGCTGCCCATCTCGGGACTGCGGCTGCCCGTCTGGGAGTACCTGCCGTTCTGGCAGCAGCAGTGGGACTTCGCCAGCCATCTGCTGCTGCCGATCACGGTGGCGACGTTCGGGGGCCTCGCCGGCTTCTCGCGCTACATGCGCCAGTCCATGCTGGAAGTCATCCGGCAGGACTACGTGCAGTCGGCGCGCGCCAAGGGCCTGCCCGAGTCCGTGGTCATCGGCAAGCACGCGCTGCGCAACGCGATGCTGCCCATCGTCACCGTGCTCGGGCTCTCGGTGCCCGGCCTCATCGGCGGCAGCGTCATCGTGGAGACGATCTTCGCGATCCCCGGCATGGGGCAGCTCATGGTGCAGGCCGTCTACGAGCGCGACTACCCGGTGATCATGGCCAATCTGGTGATCGTCGCGAGCGTGACGCTGGTGGCCAACCTGATCGCGGATCTCTCGTACAGCCTGATCGACCCGCGCATCCGCGTGAGCCGGCGCGGGCGACGGTGAGCGCGTGAAGGCGTTCTGGCGCGCGCTCTCCAAGAACCGGCTGGCCCTCTGCGGCGGCGCCGTCGTCCTCGTGCTCGCCATCATGGCGGCGGCGGCGCCCCTGCTGTCCCCGCACGACCCCCACAAGCCCGACATCAAGCGCATCCTCGACCCGCCGTCGGCGCGCCACTGGCTCGGCACCGATCAGATCGGGCGCGACGTGCTCTCGCGCATGCTGTATGGCGCGCGCGTGTCGCTGGCCGTGGGCTTCGTGTCCGTCGGCATCGCGACGGCCATCGGCATCGCGCTCGGGGCCAGCGCCGGCTACCACGGTGGGACCGTGGACGGGGCGGTGATGCGCCTGGTGGATCTCGTGCTCGTCTTCCCGCGCTTCTTCCTGTTGCTGGCGGTGCTCGCGTTTCTCAAGCCCTCGATCTGGACGATCATGGTCGTCATCGGTCTCACGGGCTGGATGGGCGTGGCGCGCCTCGTGCGCGCGGAATTCCTCGCGCTCAAGGAGCGCGAGTTCGTGATCTGGTCGCAGTCGGTCGGCGCCGGCGCCTTCCGCATCATCTGGCGCCACATCCTGCCCAACGCCATGGCGCCCGTGCTGGTGGCCATGACCCTCGGCATCCCCGCCGCCATCCTCACCGAGTCGGGCCTGTCGTTCCTCGGCCTCGGCGTGCGTCCGCCGTACGCGACGTGGGGCAACATCCTCAACGAGGGCAAGGAAGTCATCGAGCTCGCGTGGTGGCTGTCGGTCTATCCGGGCCTCGCCATCCTCTTCACCGTGCTCTCCTACAACCTGCTCGGCGAGGGCATTCGCGATGCGCTCGATCCGCGGCTGCGTCAGAGCGTGGGACGGTTTGGCGGACGCGGACGTTGATATGGCTTCCGCTGTCAAGAGCGATGACCACGTGACGACCGGACGTGTCGCTGACTGCTGAGTTTACGGTGGTTGCTCGAGCCACCGGAAGAGACGGAGCCTGTAACTGCGACGGTCGATCATGCTGATATCCGTGGATTGGGTACCACCTTACTGGTGTCCGTCGCGGCGCCTGCTTCGCTCTAGGGGCGAGGATCGTGGCCTCGTAACGTCGTCGAAGAGTACGCCGATACCGGGGCCGCGGCTCCGCCGATGGCTCGAGATCGTGATCAAGATGTGTGCTCCGTTTTGCTCGGGACGTTCTCCCGTCAGGGAGCCAGCGGGACGGTGCGGGCGATCGCCCAGGCGAAGGCCGCCATCTCCCGCGCGATGGCGACCACGACCTGGTTGACGTGCTTCCCGCGCGCGGTCAGCTGGCGATACCGCTTGCATAGGCGCACCTGCGCCTTCCAGCTGATGGCCTGGACCTCGGCGGGCAGCTTCTCGAGTCGGAGTTGGAGATGGCGGCTGACCTTTGCCGGATACCGATAAGCCCACGCGCCTTCGACCAGCGCGCGCCGGGCGTGGCTGTTCCCGGCCTTGGTGATCCCGCCTTGCCGCCGCCGCTCTCCGGACGAGTACTCCGAGGGCGTGAGGCCGAGGTAGCTCATCAGCTTGCGCGGGGTGTCGAACCGCGTGAGATCCCCGAGTTCGGCGATCACGATGACGGCACCGGTGAGCTGGACCCCGCGCAGCGCCTGGATCGCCTCGACCACCGGGTACAGCCGCCAGCCCTTCACCTCCTCGTGCAGCGCGGTCTCCAGGCGCTGCAGTCGCTCGTGCTGCTCGGTGACGGCGCGCACGTACTCCTGGAAAACGATCTGCTGCGCCCGGGTCGGACACACCACCTCGGACAGCCAGCGGAGATGCGCGGCATTCCAGTTGGCCCGACCCTCGTAGCGAATGTCCTGCCGCAGCAAGAACGCCGTGAGCCGGTGCTTGGTCGCCTTGAGATCGCGCATGGCGTCCTCGCGCCCACGGCTCAAGTCGCGAATAGCCTCGTCCTCGATCTGCGGCACGTAGACCGCGGTCAGATCGCCGCTCCGCATCGAGCGGGCCAAGGTGATCGCATCGCGGCGATCCGTCTTCACCCGGTCCCCGGGCTTCTTGGGGATCAGCGAGGGAGCCACGACGTGGCAGCTCAAGCCCGTTCGGGTGAGGTACCGATACAGCCAGTAGCCGCACGGCCCGGCCTCGTAGACGAACACCAGCGTCGCGCCCTTGGACTGGAGCTTCCGGATCAGCTTGTCGATGTCGCACTGCCGCGTGCCGATCGACCCCAGCGACGCGACCTCGGCACCCCGATCCTCCGGCGCGTAGGCGACGGCGATGGAGTCCTTGTGGACATCAAGACCGACATACAGAGTCTTGCTAGACTCACCCATGGCTGACCTCCACGCTCGTTTGTGCCTAGAGCACCTTGCGGCTCTGGCCTCCATGAGGCTAATCCGCGTTGAGCGGCGGAGGTCAGCCTCACTTCGCGGAAGTCATACTGTCTAGGGTATACTTCGCCACTGTTCCCGGGCCGAAGTGGCGGAACTGGCAGACGCGCACGTTTGAGGGGCGTGTGGGGCAACCCGTGGGGGTTCGAGTCCCCCCTTCGGCACCATGTTTTCCTACGCGGGCGCCGGGCTTGATCGACTTCCGTCGCGCGCACGCGCGCATGAACCGGGCGTAAACGGAGCACAGCATCTCGGGGCTGGCGTGCCCCAGCATCGCCGCCACTCACGACGGCGCCTCGCCGGCGGCCTCACCAACAAGGAGATCGGCGCGCTCGTCCATCTGAGCGCGCACACGATCAGGGACCGCCTGGAGAAGATCGCGGCCGTCTTCGACGTCCGCTCGCGCGCCGAGATCGTCGCCGAAGCGTTCCGCTCCGGCCTCATCTAGGCCTCGTCATCGCGAGCGCCCCCCGATCGGGGGTCGGCGCTCCCTCCGCTTCACCGCCGCGCCGCCTCCACACGCGAGCGGCGGCGCCCGCGAACGGCCGCCGAAAATTCCCCCTCGCGCCTGTAGGCGCCGCTCGCGCGGTGCAGTACTACTTCGTGCAATAAGGCGGCGGTCCGTCGCGCCCCGGACCGCCGGAAGGGATCGAGCAATGT
>WNGJ01002614.1_pt1 | contig 18307 bp, 14 predicted proteins | sample 5400611 | NCBI WGS metagenome assembly WNGJ01 (sample SAMN13153375, study PRJNA577476) | soil metagenome | isolation source: 40 cm soil or saprolite under Garry oak tree replicate 1 | place: USA:California | collected 2016-06-15 | reverse complement strand
ATTTCTGCCAGTTCGAGGAGTATATGCGAACTGATGATAATGGTTTTGCCCATGCCCTGCAAGGTGCGCAACAGTTCGCGTAACTCCACACGGGCACGTGGGTCAAGCCCTGATGCTGGTTCATCCAGTAGCAGCACCTCCGGATCATGCACCAGTGCGCGTGCCAGGCACAGTCTCTGTTTCATACCACGGGAGAGGGTTTCGACCAGTGCGTCCCGCTTCGACGAGAGGTCAACCAGTTCGAGCAAATCATTGATGGTGTTGGCCCGTTTCTTGCCCGCTATGCCATGTATGCCGGCATAAAATTCGAGATATTCAACTGCGGTGAGGTCAGGATAGACGCCGAAGAAGTCCGGCATATAGCCAACTTTCCGTTGAATGAGGGCCGGTACCTGGCCAACTTCCTCGTTGTCAAACCAAACCTGACCCGTGGTGGGGGTGAGAAGTGCTGCCAGAATACGTATGAGCGTTGTTTTACCGGCTCCATTCGGGCCAATCAGCCCATAAATGGAGCCTGGTGCTATCTCCAGGTTGAAATCTTTGAGTGCATCGACGTTGCGATAGAGTTTAGAAACATGCTGTATTTTGATCATATTTTTGTTCTTCTCATTATGCCTCTACGAAATACTCCCCTGCAGCTCGAGCGAGGGCTTACCAAAGTATATTGTACCCACTGTGCTATCCTGGTTGCCAAGTTGCAGCAGTACGCGACCACCTTGACCAATATATGCTCCCGTGTCTATCGTTGAAAAGCTGAAGCTACTCAGCGTGAATGTGTCCCAGGAACGTGTTTGCCAGTTGTACAAGGAAGCTCGCAGGTTGTTTGCATCTACCAGGGGCCCTGCTCCAGAGCCTGGTAAAGCGAAGCTGCCCAGTACTTGCGATAGGTTGGAAGGTTCTGAAATCGTTAAGTTACTGGCTTGTAGTTTTTGTGGCACTATGAATTCAAATGTCAGGCTGCCCGTTGTTAAGGTATAGGCACCTGCAGACTGGATTTGCACACTATTACCCTGAGCATTGATTAATTGTCCTGTGATAAAGTTGGGTGGAAGGTTTAATGTACCTGAAAAATTGATGTTGAGTGGTGCCTGAATCAGGGTCTCTTGCAGACCTGAGGGGTTGGCGCCATTGACTGTGACGTTATTTGTGGTATCGGTTGGCTGGTTTGACTGGTCTGCCCAGCCAATCAGGGTCGCAGGTGAGCCTGCAACTAACAATGGATCACTGCCATTTGTCGTTCCCAAACCTGGTCCTCCGCTAAAGAATACGCCTCCCGCTTTTAGTCTTGGCGGGTAGGAGGTTACCACTGAGCTACCTATGCATGATCCCGACCCACAAGAAGTGTAGGAGTATCCTCCATCACCACTCAGAGCCGATAAAATTGCCAGGTGACGTTGCAATTCGTTCTGAGGAGATGAGCCATTACCTGCGATAGCGCTATAAGGCGTAGGCAATTGATAGCTCTGGGCAATCTGGTCGGCAAGGGTCATATCCGGGTCGGCGGGTGAATTATTTAACTCCAGGTGAACCTGTGCGCTGCGTCCGGACGGCAGATCGCCAATGCGTACAAAGTTATTGTTCATCAGCACATATACATCCCTCAGGGAATAACTGAGTGTGTTCGTAACCGTTCCTGTCAGTATGCCATTGGCTAATGTCAGTTGGGCAGGGATGCCTCCATGCATCTTAAGATCTTGCTCTGAAAGTAGTGAGCTAACCGTCGAGAAATTGACCCCTTGCAGGTTTACATCGGTTCCATTTTGTCCTGGTGTAATCGTCGTTATTGGTTCTGCATTCGTAGAAGCGCCGTTATTAAGTTGTTGACCAGGTGATGGTTGGATCAGGCTATTGCCAGAAATGTGTAGCTGGTAATCGCCTTGATTCAGCACAAACGTTCCTAGATAGGTGGTAATATGGGCTGATGATCCTCCCTGGTTGAGCTGGATGATTGAGACGCGATTGCTTAAAACGGACGCGCCCTTCTGCTGAATGGCAAGGCCGTAGCTGAGGAGGGAGAAGATAACGATGCTACTTAGCACGATGCGCCAATTCCAATCACGTCTTTTGCGCCAGCGTACTAGCAGAAAGCGCACCGGTCCGAGAATGATGAGATAGCCAAGCAGCAGGGCGAGGAGTAACCAGGGCGAAGGAGGAGCATTTGCCAGTAGATTTTGTAATAATCCTGTCAATCCACCTGCCTGGAGCAACTTGACCGATGTAAAAGTGTTACTGGAGTTGAGCACCGCATCGCCTAGTGTACGAAGAACCAGGCTCTTCCAGAGCGCACCGGCAGCGGGCCAGTTGATAATGGGAGCAAGGGTTGGATCAAAGGCAACATAGCAAATGATGCCCTGTCCTTGGTGAGCCTGGACGATTACTGGTGTTGAACTCGCGGCAAGAATGATTGCGCTTTGTAGATCCCCATTGTTTCCCTGGGCTAAAGTTGCCGTACTGACCGGTACGGACGCGTTTATCGTACCTGGCTTTAGACCTGCATTGGTAGGGCCACCGATGGGCAACAGGGGTGTGCCTGCTGGCAGTGTGCTGGTCCCATTTATTGCGACCGGCAGCAAGCTCGCAGGAAGTGCGCCGAGTGTACGCCGCCATTCCGGGCCGCCAACCTCAATGAGCGCTCCACCTTGATTGATCCAGATTTGCAAGGCAGCAAGTTGTTTACTACTCAGAGTACTGGTGGTGAAGTTATCAAGTACGATGAGGTTGAAATTTTTGAGAACGGTCGCCATGTCAGGCATAGTGCTGGCGTTTAATGGCTCCACGACCATCGAGCCTCCCTGATTAGGAAGTGAGACACTGTAGAGAGGGTTAAAGCCGACATTTTGATCAGAGAGGACTCCAACGAAGACGTCGTTTTGCCCCACTGAGGTGAGGGTGCTCGTTTGCGTACGAACGGTATTTCCATTATCGTCAAGCAAATTTATTTTGATAGATTGAGTAGTACCGGGTGCGCCGAAATTCAGTGGTACGTACATGGTCACCTGTTTCTGGGCACCGTTGGCCAGGGTAATAGGCTGTTTGTAAGTAGACGTTGACGTTGCATTACCTGACCCAGCAAATGGAGATGGGGCATTGATTGAAAGCATGCCACTGAAATCCGCGCCGTTATTACTGAGTGAGATTTGTATAGGAACCCAGTTCCCATCCCTATAGCGAGCATTAAAACCGGCGGTCACTTGAAACACCGGTCCACTCATAGTGGCGGCTCTTGCCTGCCCGATGTGGGCCGATGCGCTGGCAGGAAAGAAAAAAAAGGCAATGATGAGAGCCAGCGCCAGACATGATCCGACAAGAGTTCTGACGAGTAGGGGCGGAAGTGGTGCGGAGAAGGGTGTGGGTACCGAAGACGCTTGCGTCGTCCTCGGTCTCCCTATGGATGAGCGAACTCGATTCCTATACGGCATGACCTGAGCCTCTCTAATCATTCACTTGTAGAGGGAATATGTACCCCGGGGCATTTAATTACTACGTTTCAGCATAAAGCTTTGTCGCAACTGATGCGTCTCTTCCTAATTATACTGCATTGTATAGCCCTATTCTATCAATTTTTAATCCGGTTTACCAACCCCTGTGGAGTGCTATCCCTGGTTGGTGTTAAGAAGGGACCCTGTCCGGGAGGACAGGTAATTGCACATAGAAAGTCGAGCCGTCCCCTTCGGTGCTCTCAGCCCAAACACGACCGTGATGGCGCGTGACGACTTCTTCGACCAGGTACAGCCCAATGCCTAAGCCACTAATAGAACGGTCGAGCCTGCTGGCACGATGAAAACGTTTAAAGATATGTGGTAGCTCGTTAGCTGCTATGCCGATACCGGAGTCTTTGACCCACATCAAAGCCTCATGAGAGGTAGTCGGGGAATAGCGTAGTCCCACCTCAATCCTACTGCCAGCCGGGCTATACTTGATAGCATTACTGATCAGGTTGTTCAAGACCTGCACGATGCGGTTCTCATCAAAGACGCCTATCAGTGTATCTGTATCTTGAAGCCCTTCCAGGAGAAGTTGGATGTCGTGGTTTTTGTCTACAGTGGCCTGGATTTCTATGACATGCTGAATTGTACTTATGAGATCGTGGGGAGCCAGGTTGAGCAACAATTGCGCATTTTCGATGCGTGTAAGATCGAGCATTTCCTCGATCAAGCGGGTAAGAGATTGGCTCTGTTCATTGATGAATGTAAGGGCACGTAAGCTTTGCGGATTGAGACTTTGCTCTTGTGTTGCGCTCACTTGCAAGAGTTCTGCAAAGCCCTGAATGGCGGTAATCGGGGTGCGTAGCTCGTGGCTGGCAATAGAAATAAATTCATTTTTCTGTTGCTCAAGGCTTTTCTGCACTGTGACATCTTGAAAGACGATAACCGCCCCGCTAATGCTTCCATCCTCTACATGAAGAGGAGCACTGGAGCTAAGCGTAATAACTTTACTGCCGTTCGGTCGAGTCACTATTGCTTCCTGGCTGCTTATCGTCTCTCCGGAGAGGGCGCGGATAACTGCGAAGTTCCATGGAAAGATTGGGCGATTATTCATCTGCATGACTACATTGATTTGGGGATGCCGGTTCAGCGGAATACCAATTAAGCTTGTTACAGGAATGCCTAAGATGTACGCGGCAGCGGCGTTTGCGTAGCTGATGGAGCCATTGGCGGCTTCAACGATAAGAATGCCTTCTGGTAACTGATCAAGTACGGCCCGAAGGCGCGTGCGTTCGTTCTCGACCACCTTGCGAAGGCGTGCATGCGCTAAGGCCGCTGCAATGTGTATGCCACTTCCCATTAACGCCTGAACCTCAGGGCCGTCCGCGGCAATGCTCTCTTTGAAGACTGCAGTCAAGGTTCCCTCAAAAGTAACGCCGAACCAGAGTGGTACACACGCATATCCGCGCGCATCGCTCATGACGAGCGGATGGTTACTATCTGCGGTATCCAGGCTGGGAGCGGCTTGCAGGTCTTCTATAATGATGGGGTTATGCTGTTTATAGGCCTGTGCAATAGGAAATGAGCTACCATAGGGGATATGTTGTAGAGTGCTATATGATGGATTTTCAACTGGAACGGGGTGAATGTGAAGCAAATCTAAAGCCTTCTGTACGGGGTTTGCGATGTGGGTATACACATACAATGGATCAAAACAAGTGCTAACAGCTTTGAGGGCCGCCATACTGATACTATCGATGTCCAGGGACTCTCGTATGCTGCGTGCAACCGTTTCAATGACCTGCAGCCTTTTGCGATCTGTCTCCGCTATGCGATTGGTTTGACTCAGTGAGGCCTGGACCCGCTCGGCTTCTTGTCGTGCCAGGACATGTGCGGTTATCTCGCTGGCAGTCTGTAACAATTGAATGATGTGCCCGTCACTATCTCGTAGCGGGTCGAGGGTCCAACTCCAATAGGTGATGTCGCCATCGATTGCCGGAAATGACCATTCTCCTGTCCGGTAAGGGACACCCGTCTCCGCCACTGTACGAAAGATGGTCATAAGGCCAGTTTCTTCGGCTCGAGGTAAATAGTCGCTGATAGGATGTCCAATAGCCCGCCCATTTTTCCAGGCAGGGTCGAGGAGGGTGTCAATGAGAGTTTGAAAAAGAGTATTAGCAGCGAGTAATCGCAAGTCTTGTGCGTCAAACAATGCCACGCCTACGGGCATATGCTCAAGCATGGTGTGTGCATGGGTTTTAATAAGCATCTGGCTGTCCATACTCAAGTCCCCCCTTCCTATGTTTGTTATATGTTGGGTAGCGGACTTTGCCGCCGGCGGCAAAGTCCGCTACCCAACATAGAGAATGGGCGAGTCGCCATAGGCGGCGAGAAGCCCTGAATGGTTAAGCTTATGGATATAAGTGTAAATGATCTAAGCGTTATGTGTCAAGATAAGAAAATGCATTAATTACATTGCAATGCAGAAATCAATCATGTATAATAGCTATAATCGGCAAATAAGCCAGGAAGAAGACTACAAAAGTGTATCAGTGCGTAGGACCTCAGGATAATTTCATCATGAACGATAGTACTACTGAGGAGGGAAGTTTTACTCTATGGCAACGCCCCCAGGTTCATCTCAAAGCGAGAACACTTATTTTATTGACGCGGAAAATGCGGCGGAAATGGCTCGCCTTACCAATCAAGATCGACTTATGACGAAAAGTATGGGTGGGCTTTTCCCTGAGCGACTTGATCTTACCCAAATTCACGACATTCTCGATATCGGCTGTGGGCCAGGTGGTTGGGTCCTTGATGTGGCGCGCGAATATCCTGAGAAACAGGTGGTGGGGATCGACATCAGTACATTGATGGTCGAATACGCCCGTTATCAAGCATATATTCAAGGATTGAACAATATTAGTTTCAGAGTGATGAATGCACTGGAGCCTCTTGATTTCCGCGATAGTTCCTTTGACATGGTCAACGTTCGCTTTATTTCAGGTTTTATGCCCTCAGTAGTATGGTCGCGCTTTATGCAGGAGTGCTTGCGGATCATGCGGCCCGGTGGGGTTGTCCGTCTAACTGAACCTGAGTATCCCCTTAGTAACAGCCTTGTGGTTGAGAAGCTGGGCGCGCTGTTAACGAAGGCTATGCAGGTAGCGGGACAAAGCTTTTCTCCCGATGGGCGTCATGTCGGCATTACGCCAATGTTGGGGCGTTTCTTACGCGATGCAGGTTGCCAGGATATCCAAAAAGCAGCGTATGTGCTCGATTCCTCTATGGGGACCGAAGAACATTTAAGCCAGTATCAGAATACCATGGTCTTCCTCAAATTGGTACAGTCCTTTATCATCAAGATGGAGCTTATTACGCAGGAAGAGGTTGATCAATTGTACCAGCGAGCATTAACAGAGATGATGTCAGATGACTACTGTAGTTTATGGTACTTCCTCTCTGCCTGGGGGGTGAAGCCGCAGCAGGTTTGAAGCAACCATTTACAGCCCATTTGCCTCACGAAACATTTCGACGTAATCTCGTATACCTGCCTCTAAAGAATAAAGAGGTTCATACTTCAGTTGTTGGCGGGCAGCAGTCAAATCGAGCATGCCTCGTGCTTGCATGTCGCTCTGCTCTAGTTCGCTGAGTCCTGCTCCGATTTCGATATCTGCTGCCGGTAGTACCCTGCGAACCGTCTCTGCTACCTGTGCCGCGCTGTGCATGATGCCAGAGCCAATGTTGAAGATGCGCTGGGTAAGTGTCGAGGGGGGAGCATCCAGCGCTTTTATCACAGCCTGTGCGATATCTTTGACATGGGTATAGTCGCGGCGCATATCGCCGCCTGTAGAGAAACGGGTAGGCAGTTTGCGCACACTATTCTCTAGCATAGGTTTGATGTACATGGGGTAGCGCATACCATAGCCGTAGATGGCCGAGTTGCGTAAGGCTATGAAATCGACGGCGTTGGTGCTGTAGTAGGTAAGGCCGGCAATCTCGGCCGCCGCTTTTGAAGCTCCATAGGGTCCCAGGGGATTACCCGCTGAAGGTACAAGTATGGGATGCCGCTCGTCAATTGGTTCATATTGGCGTGGCGCATAGACGGCAATGCTGCTGCTGTGTACGACCCGTTGTACACCTAGAAAACGCGCGGCTTCCAGCACATTGATCGTCCCGTTGACATTGACCTCGAAGGTGATGGCCGGTTCTTGCAGCGAGTAGGGAGGGTCATAGAGGGCGGCGGCGTGGAAGATGCGTTCGACCCGGTGTTGCTGTATACAGCGTACCAGGCTGCTGAGATCGAGAATTTGACCGCGCACGCGCACGATTTGCTGCTCATATGGAGCAGTGAGGGCGGCGAGTTCTGGACCTGGCCCTACCGCGTCAAAGATAACCACGCGATCGCCGCGCTCTGCTACCATACGTGCGACATAGGTGCCTAAGAAACCTGAACCGCCAGTAATCATCATCGTGGACATATGATTACCTCCTCTCTTAGGGAGTTACTCCCTATTCCACTCCCAGCAGCGTGGCAGCTGCCAGCGCCATTACCTTGATGGAGGTCAGCAGGTCATCGATGGCCAGCGATTCGTCGATTACATGTGTCTGGGTGATCTCGCCGGGGCCATAGACAATGCATTGTTCGATACCTGCATTCTGTACGACAAAACGCTGGTCGTCGGTGCCAGGACTACATACATAGCCAGGAGCATGTCCTACGACCTCTTGCACTGCTGCGCTAAAGGCCTGCACGAGGGGCGTTGCATGGCTGACCCAGGTGGGCCTGGTAGCATAACGCTCAGCATATTCGTAGCAAAAACCAGGTTGTGTCCTGGCTTGTCGCTCCAGCAAGTCGCGTAGTTCGCGGCGTGCTGTTTCCAGGTCTTCTCCCATGACTAAACGACGGTCGAAGGTGACGCTGCAGCGGTCGGCGACGCTGTTGACGTTCGTCCCGCCCGTAATGGTGTTGAACGAGAGGCTGGCGGCGTTCGCACTGGGTGGTATGACCGGCTGGCTGTTCAGGCGCTGCTGCAAATCGGGTTTCAGTTCGTGCGTTGCCTCGGCAATGAAATCAGCCATAAGTTCAATGGCGTTCACGCCTCGTTCTGGTGTGCTGCCATGCGACTGGCGACCAAAGGTGGTGATTTCACCCCAGATGGCACCGCGATGCCCCAGGCAAATATTATCGGCATTGAGTGGTTCCGTGATGACGACGTAGTCGGTATGATTGCGCGTGATATATCCTCGTTCGACGAGCAGACCCGTACCGGCATTGCGATTGCCCGTACTCTCCTCGTCAACGACGCCGCTCTGTTCAACGGTGCCCTGCAAATGTAGTCCTGCCCTGCGGATAGCCTCGATAGCATAGACCTGTGCCGCGATGCCTCCTTTCATGTCGGAAGCTCCCCGTCCAAAAATACGTCCGTTGCGTATTTCACCGCCAAAGGGATTGGTTGACCAGCCGGGTCCAACGGGTACGACATCCATATGTCCATTAAAATGCAGGACCGGCGATGCGTGAGAGCCGGGTAAACGTCCGACGACATTGGTGCGTGGCAGGCCGGCTCCATAAGGGGCCAGTTCCGCCAGCTCGGCTGGCGTCAGATTGATATATTCCACGCTGTAACCCAGCCTGTGCAGTTGTTCGCCAATATACCGGGCACAGGCCGGGTAGCCTTCTCCAGGCGGGTTTACCGTGGGAATGCGGATCATTCCCTGCAAGAAAGCAATGGCCTCGTCCACTACTGTCCCGGTAGAACGCAGAATGGCCTCTTTTTGTTCTGATCGTAAAGGTTCTTGCATGACGTGGAAATCCTTAGTAGCGTGCAACCAGGTTCACGATAACTGTTAGGGCACAGAAAACGATTGTCAATGTCAATGCCAGCACATCGAAACGCTTAAAGCGCAGTTCGCGGCGTTTGCTGCGCCGCCAGCCCCGTACTCCACCGGCATAGCAGCGCGCCTCCATGGCGATGGTTAGAGCCTCAGCACGGCGGAAGGCACTGACAAAGAGGGGTATCAGGAGTGAGCCAAATCTGGTAACACGTTGGGCAATATTTCCTTGCGTGAAGGACGCGCCGCGTGCAGCCTGGGCTTTTATCAGACGCTCTATCTCAGTAACAAGGATAGGCACGAACTTAAAGGCGATGACAAGTACCATAACCAGCCCGTTAACCGGCACTCCAAGCCTTTGCAGTGGTGAGAGCAATGCCTCTGAACCATCTGTGAGATCCACCAATGAAGTTGTGAACATGAGCATAGATGCAAGGTAAAAAAGCAAGAGAATGCGTATAATCGTTACCGCGCTACGAAGAATACCTTCCCAGGAGATTGCAAAGATGCCCCACTGCCATATCAACGTTGTGTGTTGCGTAGGGGAATAGTATAAGACGACCTGGAGAATAAAGAGGAAACTCAAAAAGATGACGATGAGCCTGAAACCACGCAGAACATAGAGAACGGAAATGCGGGAAACCGCTTGCAAGAAGATACAGCAAAGGAAGCATACAGCTAGAGCAGTAAAGCTGCTAACGTAGCTGAACAAGGCTATCAGGAACAGGGCACACAACAATTTGGCTCGCGGGTCCAGGCGCGTGAGTATAGAACTGTTGTTTACATATTGGCCAAAGGTAATATTTCTGGAGAGCTCAATCATAGCTCCATCCCCTTGTGATTGCCCTGCTTCGGTTGCCACCCAACTCGCTCCATACTTTGTATCGCCAATAAGTTGGAATCAGTGACTTCATTGCGCCCTTGTTTCCCTATCCGTCTTAGCGGGTATGATGAATTCAGCCCCTGCGGCATGTTTAACTATTTCCTCCTCCAATTCTGCCAGGTTCACAATATCGGTACGTATAGCGGGAAAAACTTCGCGCAAGGCCAGGGCAATTTGTGCGGCCTCTGGCAATGCGATATCTAGTTCTGTCAACTCGTGTACACGGGCCAAGACCTCACGAGGTGTGCCACTAAATGCTAATTGCCCTTGATTGAGTATATGGATGCTGTCCGCCAGCTCAATCACATCTTCCAGGTTACTGGATGTGTAGACAACAGTCAGGTTGTGGTCTTGTTTCAGCTTCATAATCAGATCAAGCAGTTCGCGCCGTCCACGAGGATCAAGCCCCGCCGTTGGCTCGTCGAAAACGATGACTTTCGGTTGCAGTGCCAGCACACCGGCAATAGCGACACGACGTTTCTCCCCACCGCTGAGAGCATAGGTGTAGCGTGTGCGAAAGTCCTCATAGGATAGTCCAACGGCTTCCAGCGATTCTTGAACCAGGCGGCGGGACTCTGCTAATGGCACCTTTTTGCTGCGTGGGCCAAAGGAAACATCTTTGCCAACGGTCTCCTCAAAGATCTGTGCTTCCGGTGACTGAAATACGATGCCAACTGTAGAGCGAATGCGCTTGACGTCAAAAGAGGATGAGGTTATGTCAGCACCCTCGAAGAGAATAGTTCCTGCGCCTGGTTTTATCAAACCGGCAAGGAGATCAACGATGGTGGACTTACCTGCCTTGGTCGGTCCTACCAGGGCCACCGTTTGGTTTGCGGGGATAGAGAGCGAGAGACCTCTTAGAGCTTCGGAGGCAAATGGCGTTCCGCGCATGTAGACATAATGCACATCTCTTAGTTCGAAGAGCATAGATTTGCCTTTAACTGGTCGATAGAGAGTATGACCTCTGATAGTCCCGACCAGCCCCGTTGATGTAAACGCCGGCCCAGCTTTGTGACCATAGGGACATCTAATCCTACGGTCTGTAGTTCATCGGCTCGTGCAAAAACGCTGGCCGGTGTATCATCCATTAACACGTGTCCTTCGTGCATGACAATGACCCGTTTAAAGTCAGTTACCTCGTGCATGTAGTGGGTAATGTGAATGATGGTGATACCGCGCTCCTGGGAGAGTCTATGAACGGTGTCTAATAAACGACGTGCTGTATGATTGGAGATCATGGTGGTTGGCTCATCGAGGAGGAGATAGCGGGGACGCATGGCCAGTACACCGGCAATTGCCACCTGCTGTTTCTGGCCTATCGATAAATCTTTGATGGCCATCTGTGCGTATGCTTCCAGTTCGAGTAAGCCCATTGCCTCCTGTATGCGCTCTTCGATTTCAAAGCGCGGCAAGCCAAGATTCTCTGGACCAAAGGCAATGTCGTCGATGACTGTACTCGCCACCAGCTGGTCGTCCGGATTTTGGAAAACGATGCCGACACGTTGGCGAATCGTCCAAAGGTCTTCGCCACTTGCATCGGTGCGTAAACCATCGACCTGCACAAGACCAGTGGTGGGTTTTAAAATGGCAGCGAGGAGCTTTGCCAAAGTACTCTTTCCCGAGCCGTTATGTCCGATGATGGCGATCGTCTCTCCAGGAGGGATGGATAGATTCACCTCGTGTAGGGCTGGGGGAGCATCCTGCTCCCCGTGTGTACTGTAGTTAAAGGTAACATTCTTGACTTCGAGCATAGTTAATACGGTAATTCATCACGTGATTTTGTCTCAGGAGCACGGACAAAACGTCCTTGCACGATGTAAACTGCACGAGCTATCAGCACAACTAGGAAAGCTGCTACAACTGCTTCGAAGATGGCCTGCGGTATGATCGCTGGTACGGCTTGGAGAGGTATAATACGCTGCCAGACCGCAAAGCCCAGTACGAAGACCGTGTTAGTTACAGCCCCAACCACTCCAGCAACGGCAGCAGCCAGGTCACGATTAAAACGTCGTAAAGCCGCGAAAACTAACCAGGATGTGAGTCCGATGGGAACGCGTGCAAGTGCTATCCAGAAATTTGGCAGAATATAGAAAAAAGAGACCAGGCCAAAGACGACAGCCGTGGCCAGGCCCACAATTGGACCCTCTAGCACTGCACCCACAATCACCGGTATATGCTCAAACGTTAGTTTGCCACTAAGATTAGGAATAGGGGGAAAGCCGAGGCCAGTCACACCCAAAATAATAATGATGGCTGCCAGGACACCGGCGGTCACTATCCGCCTTGTGGTCAGAGACCAGGGACCAGGAGTGGAAGATTGCTCCACGATTTTGCTCAAGATGGAAGCTCCTTTGTAATGATGAATTCTACGACCCTGTTGAAGCAGAAACAGTGATCCTTGACTTCAGATGGAAATCCACCCATACAGTGACAATAGTATGAAGAACTTTCGCACCTCCTTATAAGAGTGTGAAGGGGTTACAAGTTGTTTTCAGTATACGTGGCACTGTATTCCATGTCAAGGAACAAGGCTGGTTGGTTGGTTGATTAAGAGACAATCTTTACCCCCTCCGGTCCGCCAATAATTGCTTGCTCTGCCATATTCAGAAACAGGCCGGTTTCTACCACTCCGACGATACGCTTGATACGATCGTTCAAGCCTGGGGGGTCAGTAATACCGCCTGGAAAGGTACAATCCAGGATGAAGTTGTTGTTATCGGTCATATAGACCAGGCCGGCTGATTGACGTAATTGAACGATTGCCCCGAGTGCCTCTAAACGCTTGCGTACGGGCGTGGCGGCAAAAGGAATGGTTTCAACGGGTACGGGCGTTTTGAGGCCCAGCTGCGTTACTTGCTTGGTCACATCTCCAATAACAACGAAGCGTCGTGCTGCTGAAGCCACTACTTTTTCGCGCAGGAGCGCACCGCCGCCGCCTTTGATGAGGCATAACCGGTCGTCGATCTCGTCGGCGCCATCGATATCCAGGTCAAGTTCGGGGTGGGTATCCAGGTCGGTGAGGGGAATGCCGAGATTGCCGGCCAGTTCTTCGGTGGCTTTTGACGTGGGAACGGCCCCTACGATGCTTAGACCCGCCTGGATGCGCCCGGCAAGCGCATAGACCAGGTATACTGCGGTCGTACCTGAACCGAGACCAATGACCATGCCGTCTTCTATGAGTTTGGCCGCTGCCTCTCCCGCTAATTGTTTCCAGGAATCTTGCTGTATCGCGTGTGACATCATTGTTCTTTGTTCCTCTCAACTTAACTTGCAACCACAAGTGGGGTGGCGCTACATTTCTCTCTATTCTTGTTTCGAGTATAACACTTTTCCTATAGAGAGCACCAACTCATAAGCCTGCAAGGCAGTCCTCATCTCATTTTCTATGAGTCATCCCGAATTTTTGAAACGCACGTTCTTCATTTTGTAAATAAAAATGGTGGGAGATGTCAGTTTAAGATACTTGTCAACCTGACCGTAGCGTGATACACTCTGCAAAGTAAAACAAAGCAAATCCTTTTCGGGTGGTAGCAGCGATGCCTGATCTATGGCGCATTCTCGTGGTTGAGGATGATGAAAATCTCAACCTGAGCATTGTCAACTCACTCCGCAAAGATGGTTATTTCGTGCAAGGTACCAGGAGCGGAGCAGAGGCAATACGCATACTCTGGTCGGAAGAGTTCGACGTGGTCATTGGCAACCTGAAGACGCCAGGGGCAGATGGCTTTGAAATGCTGCAATGGCTAAGAACGTATCGCCCAAACACACGGATGATTATGGTTGCTGCAATTAGCTCTCCTACGCTTCGGACGCAGGCGCTGGAAGCCGGTGTTGTTAGCTACTTAGAAAAGCCTTTAAATCTCCACCTGCTCAAAGAGGAACTGCGCCGTCTGCTCCAGCAGACCGGCTTCTCTGCCAGCCTGGACTCCTTCGATTTGCTAGATGTGATTCAAATCATTAACATGAGCCGCAAGAATATTGCCCTCCTGGTGAGTACAGGCCTGGAAGAACGAGGCATATTGCATTTTCAAGAGGGAGAGTTGACCTGGGCTGAGTATGGCATGCTGCGCGGTGAGGAGGCGTTTTTCGCCCTGGCAGCCCACAAAAATGGGACCGTTACCCAGCAAGACTGGCATGAACAGATTATCGCTAATGTTACGCAGCCACTTTCACGCCTTATTTTTCAAGCCCTCCAGTATCGTAACAAGTATGCTGCCATGCAACAGCCAACCGGAGAACAAGAGGCGCTGAAACACCTACCTCTTGCCCAAGAGGCAGATGATGATCGCCCCTTCCTGGTTTTGGCAGAAGCGCAGAATGACGCTGTTGTCGCTACAGTGGGGCATGAACAGGTGGTAAGTAGAGGCACCGAGGATAACGCAAGTAACGAAGCTGGTGGGGACAAGGAATGGTGGCAGCAAACAGGCAAAAGACCAGCCTACAGCAACGGGAATGGTGCGGATAATCCTCAAGCGATTACGACTGATGCACCCGTTACACCTTTTCCTGAGGGAGGGTCCCCTGCCAATGGTACGAATATTATTCCTTCAACTGTGCGTAAGACCCCGGCCAGTCAGCGCAGGGATCTTCCTTCCTGGTTGACGGATCAACCAACGCAGTCTGATATACCTATGATCCGTCCTTCGTCGCTCTCAGGGACTGCCCAGGTGCCTGCCATCCCTGAAACTAAACCACCACCGGCGGAATGGCAACCACCGGCACCTGAGGGAAAGATACCTGAGCAACCATCGAATAAACAGGCGACAGCACCTCAGAAGGCAATTGCTAAGGACAAGCGTCCAGGTGTGGGGGGGCGACGCACCAGCTCACCCGAATGGCAACCACCGGAGGAGGTCGGTTTACCACGCCAACAAAGTGGAGCATTGCAAAGCCTCTCTTCCTCTCGCAAGACAAGCGATGCGCTTTCTCTCGACGAGCAGCAGGAGAGCGGCCTTTTAACGGATCCAGCCAGAATGGGGGCGCAGCGAAGCAGCAAGCGCAATTATCCGGCCCTTGTTGCTGCCCTGCAAACATTGGGTTATTCTATTACCGGCTTTATTGCGGCAGCCGTAGTCAGCTTAGATGGACAAGCTATCGCCCAGGTGGCTGCCGATGACCTTGATATTTCGCAGATGTGCGGGTACTTCAGTAGTATTTTGCGAGGTGCGCTCCAGTCGCTGGAGCATGGGCACTGGGGCAGCTACGGAGATGCAGTCATTACCAGCGCACACCGGCACATCCTGCTACGCCTGGTTGGCAGCGACAGAGATGCTTTTCAGGTTCTTATCACAACCCGTGAGTCCGCCCCGGTGGAGAGCCTGGAGGTAATGGCAAATGTCGAAGGAGCTATTGCGGCGGCACTAGGATAATAGACCTGCTTAGCTCTCTCCAACTAGCTTCTTCAGCTCCGCTATATCCAGTTCCTTGCGCGTAGATGGTGATGGAGTAGGTTCTTCTTGGACGGGGTGACTCTCTACCTTTTTCTTGACAGGACTATCTGCTTGTGGTTGCGGTGATATGAGCGGTGAAAGGTTCGGATTTCCTTCATGCAGCAGGGGTGGTTCTCGCCTGGGCTGCTTTTTGGCCTTGAGTTCCTGCATCTGCTGTTCAATAAGCAACTCTTCAGAGATCTGGTCGAGCTGAGTACCCAGGTCGCGCTTATGCAATTCTGCCAGCGCCCGTGCACGAGCTTCTGCCTCCAACACGGCGTCTTGAGCGCGAGACGCGCGCTCTTTTTCTTTTGGCTCGCCCGTCTTATTCAGAACATCGAAGACGCGCTGTTGCAGCAAGGCGTTGCGCTTGCGCGTGACAAGCAGATCAATTGTTGTTTCAACCTCAGAGATCTTCCCTTCGAGCTGGCGCAGAGCACCCCGCATGGTTATTACCAGCTGTTCCTGCTCCTTTTGCATTTGTTCGTAACGCTTAGCCTGCTTAAGGATGTCGTTGTAGCGGGTAAGGTCCATGCGCGCTGTATCGTCATTATTTTGTTGGATCGCCTGCTCTGCTTTTTTCAACCACACATCAGCCTCGACCATCCTTTCCTTGGTGCGTTTTTGCAGCTTATGACTCTCAGCGATAGCTGTGGCAACCTGTGTCTTGACCTGTACCAACTGGTTACGCATATCAAGCTGTAGCTGCCGCAGGACTTTCTCCGGGTCGTCTGCTTTCTCAATCATCGAATTGAGATTGGCACCGAGCAAGGTAAGCACGCGTTCCAACAAATTCATTAGACTTCCCCTGACAGAATAGAGTGTATGGTGAAGATCTTCACCATACACTCTATACGTAAACTACTTTTCGTCCGATGCAGCATCAACGGCGGAAGTGGAACTGGTGCCATTGACGCTGGTACTTGTCCCGTTGGTCTTGCCCTGGTTACCATCTTGATTGGCCAATGCCGGCACACGGTTCATCAGGTCACCAATGCGCGTGCCGCTTAGCAGTTCGAAGAGTGCTGGCACCTGCGCCACCATGTTCATGACGTCGCCGGTGATGCGGCTGGCTCCCATGCCGTGACTGTTATCGCTACCGGTGGAGACGATGGTTACTTTGTCAACCTTGCTCAGTGGCTCAGCAATGGCGCGGACGATTTCGGGCATACCTGTGAGGAGCTTATCCAGAACGGCGGCCTGGTTGTATTCATGGAAGGCGGCAGCTTTGACTTTCATGGCATCGGCTTCCGCTTCACCTTTGGCGCGGATGACCTCGGCTTCAGCTAAACCACGAGCGCGAATGACCTCGGCTTCCGCCAGACCACGGGCACGGTTTGCATCGGCGTCACCGAAACCACGAGTCTTGGCGGCGTCCGCCTGACCTTGCGCTTCAAGGATGAGGCGCTGGCGTTCTGCTTCCGCGACCGTCTCAACACGTCGTCGCTCAGCCTCAGCGGCTTTCTGGATGGTGGCTTGTAGTTCCAGTTCACGGCGCTTAATTTCGGCCTCTTGCACTCTGATCTGCGCGTTTTTCTCTACCTCTGTGACTTTGACAGCTTCGGCGATGACCTGCTGCTGCGTCACGTTGGCCTGGATATCATAGGATTTGTCGGCGGTGGCTTGCTGCTTCTTCACTTCGCCGTCAAAGGCGGCTTTTTTCAACGCCAGGTTACGCTGCGATTCGGCCTGGAAGCCAAGAGACTCAGCTTCAGCCTTGACTCGCTCTTGATCGGCGGCGGACTTGGCGACAGCAGCTTCACGAGAAGCATTGGCTTGTTGAATCTGGGTGTCGCGTTGTGCCAGGGCGGCGGCGATGTCGGCCTGTTTGCGAATCTGGGCGATCTGTGGTCGTCCCATGTTAGAGATGTAATCGTTGTTGTCGCGCACGTCTTTAATGGTGAAAGAGATGACTTCCAGACCCATCTTATCCATATCGGGAGTGACGGTCTTAAGCATCTTGGAACCGACGTTCTCGGGGTCCTTCACCAGCTCCTCAACGGTCAGTTGGCCAACGATACCACGCAGGTGACCTTCCATGACCAGGCGGATGAGATTCTCGCGATCTTGCTGGCTTTTACTGAGGAACTGCTCGGCAGCAGTCGTGATGCTCGCGTCGTCAGAGCGCACTTTAATCTGTGTGACAGCCTCGACATTGACGGCGACCCCTTGTGATGTATAGAGGTCTTGTTTTGGAGCGACATCAAAAGACATCAGTTCGAGTGGGAAGACATCGGCCCGCTGGGTCAAGGGTATGACAAGCTTGGAGCCACCCGTGATGATCTTCGTCCCCCCTGCTCCATAGACGATGAGCGCCTGGTTTAGCCCAACCTTACGCAATAGTCTTCCATAGGTTTGTATGAGAATAAAAACTACGACGACAGCTACAACGACAATTCCGATAATAGTGAGTAGAAACGAATCCATGGCAGGTTACTCCTTTTGTAAGTCTTTTCGCATGACTAGTTCTGTGTTCAGCGGATCTGATTCTTCGAGTAATGCACGCAGTTTCGCCAGGCTGTCTTCATTGGGAACAGGCGCTTCACTTTGAGTTTGCAGTGGATCCTCCTCGTTGAAAAAACGTTCCCAGGTATCAACCTCTGCAACTCCGTGCTGGTAGTTTATCACAACCACTTCCTGGTCCCTTTCAAGACGCCGCCCGTCAGTACTTCGTGCAGGAATACTCTTGTGTAGTCCCCCAGGGGAGGTGTAGATGATTTCGCCCATGCTGTTCTCCG
>WNGJ01006679.1_pt1 | contig 18308 bp, 19 predicted proteins | sample 5400611 | NCBI WGS metagenome assembly WNGJ01 (sample SAMN13153375, study PRJNA577476) | soil metagenome | isolation source: 40 cm soil or saprolite under Garry oak tree replicate 1 | place: USA:California | collected 2016-06-15 | reverse complement strand
AACATGGGCGGGCTCTCGCGGTACATGCCGTGGACGACGGTATTGATGTGGATCGCGACCCTGGCGATCGCGGGAATCCCGGTCCTCTCCGGCTTCTTCTCCAAAGACGAGATTCTCACCGCCGCATTCGCTCGCGGCAGGATCCATCCGGAGTGGCTCGTGTTCTGGGGGTTCGGAGGCTCCTTGGATCATGACGGGGCCGCTGGTGGTGCTCGGTGTTCTCTCGGCGATCGGCGGAATCCTCAACGTGCCTGCGCTCTACCACGGTGGGGAATGGCTGCATCATTGGCTCGAGCCCGTCGTCCACCCGGGCGCTGCGTTGCGACCGGAGGCACAGCTCTCGAGCGCCACAGAGTGGATGCTGGTCGGTATCGCGGTCGCCACCGCCATCATCGGCATGGTCGGCGCGTGGCGGCTGCTCAGGCCGCAAGACCTCGTGCCCGCGCGCAGCGCGCCCGAGGAGCGCGGCTTTGCGCGTGTGTTGCGCAACAAGTGGTACATCGATGAGATCTACGACGCGCTGTTCGTCCGCCCGCTCGTGTGGGCGTCGCGAGAAGTCCTGTGGAAGCAAGTGGACCAGCGTGTGATCGACGGCGCCGCGGTCAATGGCGCCGCGCGCGGCGCGCGCGCGCTCGGCTGGACGAACCGCTGGCTCCAGAGTGGCCAAGTCGGCACTTATGTTGCGATCTTCGTCGTCGGCGTGCTGCTGGTCCTGTGGCGGGCGATGGGCTGATGTACGCCCGCTGGGTGCTCACCGCGCTCCTCGCGTGGCCGCTCCTCGCCGGCCTCGCGGTCGTGCTCCTGCCCGCCCGGCTCGCCAAGTACATCGCGCTCGCCGCGAGCCTGATCGAATTCGCGATTTCCGTACCGCTGTGGTGGACATTCGTGCCGGCCGGCGGCATGCAGTTCACCGCCGATCAGCCGTGGATCGCCGCGTGGGGCATTCACTACGCGGTCGGTGTGGACGGGATTTCACTGTTCCTCGTCCTGCTCACCACGTTCCTCATGCCGCTCTCGATTCTCGGGAGCTGGAGCTACATCACCAAGCGCGAAGGTGGCTTCTACGCGCTGCTGCTCGTGCTGACGACCGGCATGATCGGCGTCTTCGTTTCGCTCGATCTCTTCCTCTTCTATGTGATGTGGGAAGTGATGCTGATTCCGATGTACTTCATCATCGGGGTCTGGGGCGGGGACAACCGGTTGTACGCGGCGATCAAGTTCTTCATCTATACGTTCTTCGGCTCCTTGCTCATGCTGGTGGCGATCCTCGTGCTGTATCTGCACGCGGGCCGGGCAACTGGTACGTACTCGTTCGCGTACGGGCACGTGCTGAGCCAGGTCGCCCAGCTTGGGCCCGTGGCCTGGTGGCTGTTCGGCGCCTTCTTCCTCGCGTTCGCGATCAAGGTGCCGCTGTTCCCGCTGCACACCTGGCTCCCCGATGCGCACGTCGAGGCGCCTACGGCGGGCTCCGTGATCCTGGCGGGCATTCTCCTCAAGATGGGGACCTACGGCTTCCTGCGGTTCGCGCTGCCGTTCTTCCCGGGCGTGGCGCTGAGCGACACGGTGCAGCTCGTCATCGTGATCCTTTCGCTGATCGGCATCATTTACGGCGGCCTGGTGGCGATGGTGCAGCCCGATTTCAAGAAGCTCATCGCCTATTCGTCAGTCGCGCACCTCGGGTTCGTCATGCTCGGCATCTGGGCGCTCACGTTGCAGAGCGTGCAGGGAGCGCTGCTCGTGATGATCAATCACGGGATCTCGACGGGGGCGCTGTTCTTCCTGGTCGGCATGATTTACGAACGGCGCCACAGCCGCCTGATCGAGGCGTACGGCGGCATCGCGCGTGTCGCGCCGCTGTTTGCCGCGATCCTGACGATCGTGTCGCTGTCTTCCATCGCGCTCCCGGGCACCAACGGCTTCGTCGGTGAATTCCTCGTTCTGATCGGCTCCTTCCGGACCTATCCCATTGCGACGGCGGTCGCGACGAGCGGCGTGATCATCGCGGCGGCCTACCTGCTGACGGCGCTGCAGCGCGTGATCTACAACCCGCTGACGCAGCACGAGAACGAGAAGCTCACCGACCTCACGCCGCGCGAGATCGCGGTGCTCGTGCCGTTGATCGTGTGCATCCTGTGGATCGGGATTTACCCGAAACCGATTCTGCAGCGCATGGAGCCCTCCGCGCGCGCGTTGATCGAGCAGATCAAGCCCGCGACCGCGCAAGCACCAGCCGTGACCGGGGGCGGACACCCGTGAACCTGGATCCCTCGGTCTCGCGCGATCTCCTGCTGTCGTTACTGCCGGAGTTAGTGCTGACGGGCTGGGCGCTGGTGCTACTACTGTTCGTCGCGTGGCGGCATCAGAGCGTCAGGGATCTGCGGATCGCGGGAGCGGTGACGCTGATCGCCCTCGCGTCGACGGCGATCGCCATCTGGTGGCTGTGGTGGAATCGCGCGAGCGTCCATGGCGTCGTGTCGATGGTTGCGGCGGACGACTTCCGCTGGGTCGCCGACTGGGTGTTCGTAGGCGCCGCGGCGCTCACGGTTTTGATCTCCTTCACTTATCTCGAGCGCGAGCAACTGTTGGCGCCGGAGTACTACGTCCTGCTGCTTTTCGGCACGATCGGAATGATGGTGATGGCGGCCGGCGCCGACTTGATGGTGATCTTCCTTGGCCTCGAGCTGATGTCGGTCGCCGTGTACGTGCTCGCCGGCTTCGATCGGCGGCGCGCACGCTCCGCCGAAGCCGCCCTCAAGTATTTCCTGCTGGGGGCGTTCGCGTCCGGATTCCTGCTGTATGGCATCGCGCTCGTCTATGGCGCCACCGGCGCGACGAACCTCGTGCTGATCGGCGCGCAGCTCAGCACGACCGTGAAGCCGAGCGCCATGCTGCTGGCGGGGCTGGCGCTGCTGATTGTGGGATTCGGATTCAAGATCGCGGCGGTGCCGTTCCACATGTGGGCCCCGGACGTCTACGACGGCGCCCCCACTCCCGTGACGGCGTTCATGGCGACCGGCGTCAAGGCCGCGGCATTTGCCGCGCTGTTCCGCGTCATGTACCAGGCGTTCGCGTCAGTCCCGGCGTGGCACGATATCCTCTGGTGGCTCGCGGTGATCACGATGATCGGCGGTAACCTGTTTGCGCTGGGCCAGCGATCGCTCAAGCGCATGCTCGCCTACTCGTCGGTGGCTCACGCGGGCTATCTGCTGGTCGCGGTGACCGCGGGCGGCGTGGCCGGCACGAGCGCGTTCCTCGTCTATGTCGTCGCCTACACGCTGATGTCGCTCGGGGCATTCGCGGTGCTCTCCGCCAAGGGACGAGGTGGCGAGAGCGACGTGATGATCGACGATCTCTCCGGTCTCGCAGCGCGGCGTCCCTGGCTCGCGTTCGCCCTCGCGATCTGTATGCTGTCGCTGCTGGGATTCCCGGGGACCGCGGGCTTTATCGGCAAGTGGTACATCTTGATCGCAGCGACGAGTGCGGGTCAGAATGCCCTCGCGGCGATTCTGGTACTGACCAGCGTCGTCTCGGCGGGGTACTATCTTCCCGTCATCATGGCGATGTACATGAAACCGGAGCCGACCGAGGCCGCGCACGTGGATGTCTGCCTCGACCGGTGGGCGCGCGCCGCCGTCGCCACCGTCGTGGTGGGTCTGTTGCTCCTCGGGGTGTGGCCCAATCGCTTGTTCGACCTCGCGAAAACAGCGGGCGACAGCGTGCACGCCGTCGAGGCGGGCACTGCAACCGCGGCTCCGGTCGCACCGGGGGGGAGGGGGGGGTCCGGCCAACGATGAAGCTTCCGGCGACGATTTTCCGGCAGTACGACATCCGCGGCCTCGTGGAGAAAGAGCTCACGCCCGCGGCCGCGCGCGCCGTGGGGCAGGCCTACACCACCTTCGCCACGCAGCGGCTGGGGAAACCGCCCCGCGTCGCGGTGGGACGCGACAATCGCCCGTCCGGAAGGAAGCTCGCGCAAGGCATCGCCGAGGGAATCGCCGCCGCCGGCGGCGGCGCTCTCGACGTCGGCGAGCTTCCCACCCCCGCGCTCTATTTCGCCACCAAGACGCTGCCGGTGGACGGCGGCATTCAAGTCACCGGCTCCCACAACCCGCCTGAGTTCAACGGCTTCAAGATGGTGCTGGCGCACGACGCGGTGTTCGGTGACGACATTCAAGTCCTGCACCAACTCATCGACGGCGGCAAGCTTGCCTCCAAGGCCGGTGGCACCATCTCGACACACCGCGATCTGCTTACGGCGTATCGCCAGGCGATCGTCCAGCGGAATACACCGCTCGCGCGGCGCTTCAAGGTGGTCGTGGACTGCGGCAACGGGGTCACGAGTCTCGTCGCCGTGGAGACGTTGCGGGATCTCGGCGTGGAAGTGGTCGCGCTGTTCGCCGAGTCCGACGGCACGTTTCCGCACCACCATCCGGACCCCACCGTGCTCGAGAACCTCCACGACCTCCAGGTCGCGGTGAAAGAGGAAAAGGCGGAGCTGGGTATCGCGTTCGACGGCGACGGCGATCGCATTGCCGCCGTCGACGAAACGGGTGAGCCCATCCTCGGCGATCAGCTGCTGGTGCTGTTTGGACGCGACCTGGTGCGGCGCATGGGGAAGGGCAAGCCGGTGATCTTCGACGTGAAGTGCTCGGAGATTCTGCCACAGATGCTGAAGCGCGCCGGCCTGGAGCCGGTCATGTGGAAAACCGGTCATTCGTTCATCAAGCAAAAGATGAAAGAGATCGGCGCGCCGCTCGCCGGGGAAATGAGCGGCCACATGTTCTTCGGCGGCGACTGGTACGGGTTCGACGATGCACTGTTTGCCGCGGCGCGGCTGCTCGCCTACGTGGCACGTGAGGGCGGGCCCCTCTCACGCCTGCTCGCCGACCTGCCCAAGACCTACGCCACGCCCGAGATGCGCGTCGACTGCCCCGACGAACAGAAGTTCGAGATCGTCCAGCAGGCGGCCGAGGAGTTCGCCGAGAAGTATCCCGTGTCAACGCTCGATGGCGTGCGCATCACGTTCCCGGAGGGGTGGGGATTGCTGCGGGCCTCGAATACACAGCCGGTGCTGGTGATGCGGTTCGAGGCGACGAGCCCGCAGGCCCGCGACGCCTATCGCGCCGAAGTCGAGAACTGGCTGGCGGCGCGCGGCGTCACGGCGTGACGCGGCAGACCCGGCGCCAGCTGTACCTGATCGGCGCCGGACTTCTGGTAGTGGCGCTCTTTGGCGGCCGCTGGCTGGCGGTCGAAACGACGGAGCGCGCGTGGGACCGGACCTTCGCAGGCGGCGAGGCGCTGATCGCCGCCCGCACGCTCGCCCGGCTGCTCTCCACCGTCGTCCTGCTGGTCGCGATCGCCTGGATCACCGGGAATCTCCTGCTCGTCTACCGGGCCATCGGCTCGGTGCAGATGCCCCGCCGTCTCGGCGACCTCGAGATCGTCGAAGCCGTTCCGCGCGGCACGCTGCTCGGCGGCACGATCGCGCTCGGCGTGGTCCTCGGTGCGCTGGTGTCGCTCGGCACCGGCGACTGGTGGCGTCAGGCCGTCCTCGCCGCCGCGCCGCCGCATTTCGGCGTCAGCGACGCGACGAATCTGGGGCGCGACGCCGGCTATTACATGAGCGTCCTCCCCTGGCTCGCCACACTGCAGAATCGCACGCTGCTCTTCGTCATCGCCGCGCTGGGGATTGTGGCGCTCCTCTATGGCGTGATCGGCTCATTGCGCATCCGGCACGGCCGCATCCGCGCCAGCGATTACGCGCGGCGGCACCTGGGCGTGCTGCTTGCCTGCCTCGCATTGGTCCTTGCCTGGGGAGCGGCTCTCGATCCGGCGGAGATCGTGGGTGGACTCCATGGCGTCGTAGATCAGGCGGCGCTGTCCGCCCGCATTCCCGGCGCCGCCGTCGTCGCCGCGGTGGCCATCGTGACGGCCGTCATCTCGCTCGCCTGGGCCTGGCGGGAACGGCCCACCTTGATCCTCGCCGGCTGGGCGGCGCTCCTCCTCTCGCTCACCGCCGGCTACTTCGTCATCCCCGGCGTGGTCAGTGCGTCGACCGGCGCAGGACCGGAGAGCGTCGCGGTGGTGCGCCGCCGAGCGGCGCTGGAGCGGCTCGCGTTCGGGCTTACCGATGTCGACCCTGGACCGCCGCCTGCCTTCCGCTCAGGCGAAGCCGCGGTGCGAGCCATCCCACTGTGGGATCCAGCGCACGTGGCAGCCGCGGTCGGCGGGCCGGCGACGGCGGTTGCGTTACGACCGCTGACCTCCGGCGCGGAAGCGCGGCCGGCGTGGATCGTCGCGCCGCTGAACGCGCCGGGACCGGTCCGCTTGGCGCTGGAAACCGACAGCGAGGTCAGCGTCATCTCCTTGCCGGCGGCGAACGCCGCGCTGCTGTTCGGTCCTGGTCTGGAGACTCCCCTGGTACTGTCGAGCGATTCCATTGGCGTGCCGCTCGTCGGCAGTTGGCGTCGCTTTGCGATCGCCTGGACCATTCAGGCGTGGGGCTTGATTCGTGGCGAATCGACCGGGCGCTCCCTGGTGTGGCGGCGCGACGTGACGGAGCGGCTGGAGCACCTAGCCCCGTTCGCGCGCTTTGGTCCGCCGGCGCCCGTGCTGCGCGATGGGAGGGGAGGGGGCGGGGGCGGGGGCGGGCCTTTGTGGTGGGTGAGTTGGGGCTATGTCTCCCATGAAAACTTTCCGCTGGTTCGTCCACTCCCGTGGCGCGATGACGAAGTGCGGTTTCTCCGCGCCGGCCTCGTCGGCGCAGTGCGTGCCGGGACCGGCGAAACGCATGTCTGGCTCGCGCCAGGCTACGACTCGCTGACCGCCGCGTGGGCGCGCCGCTTTGCGCCGCTGATCGAGCGGGCGGAGCGGCTACCGGCGGATCTGCGCGCCCAGCTCGCCTATCCAATCGACGCGTTCAACATCGCGGCCGCGCAGCTCGGGCGCGCGAGCGCTGATTCGTCGATTCACGCGGCGTGGATCATGCGACCGCGCGAGCCATTCCAGCTCAACGCACCAGGAGAGGGGGGATCACTCTGGACCGGGGTGGCGTTCGAGTCCGGCGAGCTCACGCCGAAACAGTTCGTCGGTCTGTTCGCTGGAACACTCACAGCACGGGGACCCGAGCTTCACCTGTGGCGACCCGCGGCTACGGATCCCGACCGCCTCCCCGGTGTGCTCCTTGGCTCATCGCAGCTACGGCCTAGTCAACTCCGCATCTGGCCCACGGGGGGAGTGGGGGGAGGCGAGGGAGGGGGGAACTCGCTCATCACGGTGCAGGCGCAGATGTTCGAACCCGTCGCGGCGCAGCCGCCCCCGCCGCCTCGCGTCGTCCGAGTCTACGTCACCCTCGATGGACGCAGCGGCGAGGGGCTCACGGCACGCGCCGCGCTGCTGGGCGGTGAGGAGATCGTTACCGACACGACGCTCGGCGCGCGCTGGGAGCGCGCGCGACGGCTGGCGATGCGGGCCGACTCCGCGCTGGGCGTCGGCAATCTCGAGCTGTTCGGGACTTTGTGGCGGCAGCTCATGGGTGAGCTTGCTCCGCCTCACCGGCCCCGCTAGGTTGCGCCGCCGTGACGGCACCTGGCACGATCGTGATCGCCCTCGGAGGAAATGCCGTCGCCCCTCCCGGTGAACGGCCGACGATCAGCAACCAGTTTCGTCATACGCGCGCGAGCCTCGTACCCATTGTCGATCTGGCCGCGGCGGGATGGCACATCGTGCTCGTGCACGGCAACGGGCCGCAGGTTGGCGACGAACTGGCGCGCAACGAAATCGCCGCCGATCAGGTCGAGCCGTTGCCGCTCGGTGTGCTCGTGGCGGGAACCGCCGGGTGGATGGGTTACATGATCCAGCAGTCACTGCAAAACGCACTGGCGCGCGCGGGCGTGGAGCGTTCAGTCGTCACCTTGATCACGCAGACGCTCTGTCGTGCCGATGATCCGGACTTCCGCACGCCGTCCAAGCCGGTCGGGCATGCACTCGATCCCGTGCGGCAATCACGGCTCGTCGCCCGCGGCATTCCGGTCCGCGACGGGCGCCGCCTTGCGCCGAGCCCCAAGCCGGCCGGTATCGTGGAGCGCGACATGGTGCGCGACCTTGCGCGCGCGGGGCACATTGTGATCGCGGGCGGCGGCGGCGGTCCGCCGGTCTACCAGGATCCAAAGCTGGGCCTCGAAGGGATCGACGCGGTCGCCGACAAGGACCGCGTCGCTGCGATCCTCGGCCGCGAAATAGGAGCGCAGGTGCTGTTGATCCTGACGAATGTGAAAGCCGTGTATCGCGCCTTCGGCACGCCCACGCAGGAGGCGATTCGGCGCCTGACACTCGCTCAAGCCGACCACCTACTGGCCGGCAAAGAGCTGGGCACGGGCAGCATGCGGCCCAAGGTCGAAGCCGCCGCGGAGTTCGTCCGCACTGGAGGCGAGCGTGCCATCATCGCCGAGCTGCCCGAGGGGCTGGCGGCGCTGCGGGGCGAAGCGGGAACGACGCTCACGAAGGAGCACTCGTGAATCTGCACGAGTACCAGGCGCGGGACATCCTGCGCCGGCATGGGATCCCGGTGCCACCGGGCGAAGTCGCGTCGACTCCGGCGGAGGCTCGCGCGATCGCCGAGCGACTCGGGGGAAAGGTCGTCGTGAAAGCGCAGGTGCACGCTGGCGGGCGCGGCAAAGCGGGGGGCGTGAAGCTCGCCAAGACTGCTGCCGAGGCCGAGACCCACGCCAAGGCGATTCTCGGCATGACGATCAAGGGCCTCACCGTCCAGAAGGTACTCCTCGCGCCCGCCGCCGAAATCGCCTCGGAGAGCTACGTCGGCATCATCGTCGACCGCGCATCGCAGCGGCCGGTGCTGATGGTGAGTCCCGCGGGCGGCATCGATATCGAGGAAGTCGCCGCGAAGACGCCCGAGAAGATTCACCGCCTCGCCATCGATCCACGCTATGGCTTGCTCCCACATCAAGCCCTGACGCTCGGCTTCAAGCTTTACCGCGACGTGAAGCAGGCGCGCGCGGCCGCCGACATCATGCAGAAGCTGTACGGCGCTGTTTACGCCGTCGGCGCGTCGCTCGCCGAGATCAATCCGCTCGTCAGCACGCCAGATGGGAGCGTTCAGGCGCTCGATGCCAAGATCGCGATTGACGACAACGAGCTCGAGCGCCGGCCGGAGATCGCCGCTTTGCGCGATGCGTCGGCGGAGGCGCCAGAGGAAGTCGCCGCGCGTGAAGCGGGACTCACATTCATCAAGCTCGACGGCAACGTCGGCTGCTGCGTGAACGGCGCCGGACTCGCGATGGCCACGATGGATCTCGTAAAGTATTACGGCGGTGAGCCAGCCAACTTCCTGGACATCGGCGGGAGCTCCAGTCCGCAAAAAGTTGTGAGCGCGCTGAGCATTATCACCTCAGATCCTAGAGTAAAGGTGATCCTGTTCAACATTTTCGGCGGCATCACGCGCGCGGACGACGTCGCGAACGGCATCGTGCAAGCGACGCGCGAGTTCCCCCTCAAGGTACCAATCGTCCTCCGCCTCATCGGGACGAACGAACAGCTCGCCGTGGACATCCTGACCAAAGCGGGCTTCTCCGCGCTCACGGACATGGACGAAGCCGTGAAGCAGGCGGTGGCGAAGGTGACAGGGAAGGCCGCGTGAGCATCTTCATCGATCAATCCACGCGCCTCCTGGTGCAGGGGATTACCGGGCGCGACGGCTCCTTCCACGCCACGCAGATGATGGCCTACGGCACGAAGGTCGTCGCCGGCGTGACGCCCGGAAAGGGCCGGCAGCGGTTCGAGGACGCCGTACCGGTCTTCGACACGGTCGCCGAGGCGGTCCACGAAACTCAGGCGAACACCGCGGTCATCTATGTTCCGGCAGCCGTCGCCGCATCCGCGATCTTCGAGGCAGCCGATTCGGGCATCGAGCTGATCGTCTGCATCACCGAGGGCATCCCCGTGCTCGACATGACGCGCGCGCTGCCGTACGTGCACGAACGGGGTGCGCGACTCATCGGACCGAACTGCCCCGGTCTGATCTCACCCGGCAAGAGCAAAGTCGGGATCATCCCCGGCAACATCTGCAAGCCGGGCAGGATCGGCATCGTGTCCCGCAGCGGCACGTTGACCTACGAAATCATCCATCAACTCTCGACGCAGGGACTCGGTCAGTCGACGTGCGTGGGAATAGGCGGTGATCCGCTCATCGGGACCAACTTCATTCACTGCCTATCCGCGTTCGAGGCGGATCCGGAGACCGCCGCGGTCGTTATGATCGGCGAGATCGGTGGCACGGACGAGCAGCTGGCCGCGGAGTTCGTGAAAGAGAAAATGAAGAAGCCCGTGGTCGGATTCATCGCGGGCCAGACCGCGCCGCCGGGCCGCCGCATGGGACACGCCGGGGCCATCATTTCCGGCTCGTCGGGCACAGCGGCGGAGAAGATGGCGGCGCTCGAGAGAGCGGGCATCAGCGTGATGAAGCGTCCGGCCGATGTCGTACCGTTGTTGAAGCAGCGGCTGTGACTCACGAACGCTTGACACCAGACACCAGACACCTATCACGATGCTTACGCTAGCAATCATCAAACCCGACGCCGTCGCGGCCAGGCACACTGGCAAGATCATCGCCCATCTCGAAGCCGAGGGCTTCCACATTCGCGAAGCGCAGATGGTGCGCCTGACGGAGGAGCGGGCGGAGGCGTTCTACGAGGTCCATCGGGAGCGCCCGTTCTTCCGGCCGCTCGTCTCGTTTATGACGTCCGGCCCGGCGCTGGCGTTGGTACTCGAACGCGACGATGCGGTCACACATCTCCGCAAGGTCATCGGCGCGACTGACCCCGCCCTGGCCGAGGCCGGTACGATTCGGCGGCTGTACGCGCAGTCCAAGGAGCGCAATGCGATTCACGCCTCCGACTCGCCCGAAACCGCCGCACGGGAGGTGGCGTTTTTCTTTCCGTCGCGTCGCGCGTAAGTGCCGTTGACGCAAGTCCCACAAGGGTTTAGCTTCGCTCACCATGTTGCGAGTCGATTTGCGGGAGTTGGCCCGGGGCAGAGCCATGGAAACCCGGGGCGAGCTCAAGCACGACGACCCGGCGTTCGATGGCACTGAGATCACGCTGAAGCAGCCGGTCGTCGTGGCCGGGCGGTTGCAGTCCATCGGGGAAGGCCGGTTCTACTGGCAGGGGACGGCGCGAACGGCTGTGGAGGGCGAATGCCGGCGGTGTCTGACGCCGGTGGCGACGCCGTTGCAGCTCGAAATCGGGGCGCTGTTTACCCAGGACCCAGAAGCTCTCGACGATCCCGACTCCTACCCGGTTACCCCGGACGCGACCGAAATCGACATCACTCCCGCTGTGCGTGAGGAGTTGGTGCTGGCGGCGCCGCGGTATGTGGTGTGCCGGGATGACTGCAAGGGACTGTGCCCGCAATGCGGGAGGGACCTGAACGCCGGTCCCTGTGGTTGTTCGCCCGTGACCGAGGCCCGCTGGCAGCCGTTGAAAGCTCTGAAGGACAAGCTTCGCTCATAACCAAAGGACGATCGTAATGGCGGTACCCAAGCGCAGAACCTCCAAGCGCAAGAAGCGCGCGCGCCGGACCCACTACAAGGCGGTGCGCCCCACGCTGCAGGCGTGCCCGCGCTGCGGGGACATGAAGCAGCCGCACCGCGTTTGCCCCACATGCGGGTACTACAATGGCGAACAGCGAGTGACCGTCGAGGACTGATGATCCGCATCGCGTTGGACGCGATGGGAAGTGACAACGCCCCTCAGGTGGAAGTGGAGGGCGCGGCGCAGGCGCTCAAGGAGTTGCCTGCCGAGTTCCAGATCCAGCTGGTCGGGCGCAAGGCGGACATCGAAGCCGCGCTAGGGCGCAGCGGCGTCGCAGATCGCGCGCGCATCGAGGTCGTGGATGCGCCCCAGGTGGTCGGCATGGGTGACAAGCCCCTGGCGGCGATCCGCGGCAAGCCGCGCTCTTCCATCGCGGTGGGCCTCGACCTGCAAAAGAAGCGCAAGTCCGACGCCTTCATCTCCGCGGGCAACACCGGCGCCGTGATGGCAGCGAGCACGCTGCTGTTGCGCCTGCACCCCGGCGTGCAGCGGGCCGCCATCGGGGCACTCTTTCCCAGCGCCGGCCAGCCGGTCCTCGTGCTCGACGGGGGCGCCACGGTAGACTGCGACGCGCGCGAGCTCGTGGGCTGAGGACGAAAAGGGAAACGCGGTCGTCAAAGAAGCGCACCAACTCCTCAAGCAGACCCCCGGCCTCAATTACATCGGCAACGTCGAAGGCCGTGACATCCCGGTGGGCGAGGCCCGCGGGCAGCGGCTGGACGTCGTGGCGTGCGACGGCTTCGTCGGCAACGTGGTGCTCAAGTTCTATGAATCGGCGGGGCGTGTCTTCGTGTCGCTCATCAAGCGCGAAGCCCCGGATGTGCTGCAGCGGCCCGAGATGGGCAACGTGCTCAAAGTGCTCGATTATGCGACGTACGGCGGCGCACCGCTGCTCGGCGTACAGGGCGTCGTGATCATCTGCCACGGCGCCTCTCCCGCTGAGGCGATCAAGAACGCGATCCGCGTCGCGGCCCAAGCGGTGCGTAGTCACCTCTCCGATGACATCGCCGCGGAGTTCTCCGAAGGAAAGGTCCCCGCATGAAGCGCCCCTTCGCCGAGCTGTGGGGAACGGGCAGCTATGCGCCGTCGCGCGTGATGACGAACGACGAGTTCTCGAAGTTTCTCGACACGTCGGATCAGTGGATCCAGGAGCGCACCGGCATTCGCGAGCGCCGCGTGTCGAGCAAGGACGAAACGAATGCCTGTATGGGAAAAGCAGCGGCCCTGCAGGTCCTCGAGGAAACCGGGTTAACTCCGCTCGATATCGACGCAATCGTGTACGCAACGGCGTCCCCCGATCGCCTGTTGCCGTCTCAGGCCTGCGATCTCCAAGCAACGCTCGGAGCCAAGAATGCGGCGGCGTTCGACGTCGGCGCCGCGTGCTCGGGCTTCATCTACGCCCTGACGACCGCCGAAGGGATCATCGCAGCGGAACAGGCCAAGCACGTCCTCGTGATCGCGGCTGAAAAACTCACGAGCATCATGGATTGGAGCGATCGCACGACGGCCGTGCTGTTCGGGGACGGCGCCGGGGCGACGATGGTGCGCAGCAGCACGAACGGCCGCGGCATCTTGTCGACGTATTTGAAGTCGGACGGGACGCTCGCGGAGCTCCTGTACCGGCCCGGCGGCGGCGCGACGCATCCGCCCAGCGAGGAGCTGCTCAAGGATCACAGCTACTACATCAAGATGGCGGGCCGCGAAGTCTTCAAGGCCGCCGTGCTGTCGATGGCAGACGCGTGCGACCACGCGCTCGAGCGTGCCGGTCTCACCGCCGGCGACATCGATCTGCTCATTCCGCACCAGGCCAACATCCGCATCATCGAAGCAACCGCGAAGCACGCCGGCGTGCCGATGGACAAGGTCTACGTGAACGTGGATCGCTTCGGCAACACGTCGGCGGCGTCCATCGCGATCGCGCTGGACGAGGCCGTCAAGACCGGCCGGCTGAAGCCGGGCATGGTCGTGATGCTCTGTGCGTTCGGCGCCGGCTTCACCTGGGGCAGCATGGTCGTGCGGTGGTAAGCACGATCTGGCTCTGCCCCGGTCAGGGCGCCCAAAAAGTCGGCATGGGAAAAGATCTGGCGGAACGGTTTCCGGCGGCGCGCGCGGTGTTCGACGCGATCGACGCGGCGCTCGGGGGGGGCGTCCCGCTGTCCCGCATCATGTTCGAGGGCCCGGAAGAGGAGCTGACCGCGACCCAGAACGCCCAGCCCGCCATTCTCGCGCACAGCGCCGCGGTCTTCGCCGTGATTCGCGACAAGGTCGACGGGGTCGTCACCGCGGTCGGCCATTCCCTCGGCGAGTATTCCGCCTACGTCACCGCGAACGCTCTCAGCTCACCACAAGCGGCCAAGCTCGTCCGGCGCCGGGGTGAGCTTATGCAGAAAGCGGGCGAGGAGCGGCCCGGCACGATGGCGGCCGTGATCGGCCTTCCGACGAACGAGGTGGAAGCGGCGTGCGAGGAAGCGTCGCAACAGGCGAGCGTCGCCGTCGCCGCGAACATCAACGCCCCTGACCAAACGGTGATCTCCGGCGATCCCGATGCCGTCCGGCGCGCCGGCGAGGGCTGCAAGAAGCGCGGCGCCAAGCGGGTCATTCCGCTTAAAGTGAGCGGCGCGTTTCATTCACCCCTGATGGGTCCCGCCAAAAACCACCTGCAACTGGCGCTCGAGCGCGCGGAATTCCGCGATCCGGCATTTCCAGTCGTCGCGAATGCCACCGCCGAGGCCGTCAAAGACGCTGTTCGCGCGCGGCGACTCCTTGCCGACCAACTCACCGCGGCGGTACGCTGGGTAGAATGCATGCAGCACGCGGCGCGCATGGGAGGTGCAGATGCGCGCTTCGTGGAAATCGGCCCAGGCTCCGTGCTCGCGGGTCTCTTGAAACGAATTGTACCCGAGGCGAACGTGGTCAGTCTGGGAACGGTCGATGAGGTGACCAGGTTCATGGAAGCAGCGTGACGATGGCAACGAGACAAGCGGTAGTCGAGTCCACCGGACAGGCGGCAAATCGTCTGCGGCTCGATCTGACCGGAAAGGTCGCGGTCGTGACCGGCGGGACGCGCGGCATTGGCCACGACATTTGTCGGGCATTCGTGGAGGCGGGCGCGAACGTGGCCCTCTGCTCGCGCGACGGCGCGGCGGCGGAGCAGACGGCGAGCGGCCTCGGACAGGGGACGCGCGGCTACGCGTGCGACGTCGGCGTGAGCACCCAGGTGGAAGCGTTCGCCAAGAGGGTCGATAAGGATTTCGGACACATTGACGTGCTTGTGAACAACGCCGGGTTTACCAAGGACAACTTGCTCTTCCTGCTGACGGAAGCAGACTGGGACTCGGTCGTGGATACGAACCTGAAAGGCACGTTTCTGATGACGAAGTACGCGGCGCGGGGCATGATCAAGCGGCGCTGGGGACGGGTCATCAACATCACCAGCATCGTCGGGCTGAACGGCAACAAGGGACAATCGAATTACTCCGCCTCCAAGGCAGGGATCATTGGGTTCACCAAATCCGTGGCCAAGGAGCTGGCCTCCCGCAACGTGTTGGTCAATGCCGTCGCTCCCGGCTATGTCGAGACGGAGCTGACACAAGGCATCTCCCCGGAAGCCAAGCAGTACTTCCTGGATAACATTCCGTTGGGACGGCTGGGGCAGGGTCCCGATATCGCGGCCGCCGTCCTCTTTCTCGCCTCCGACTTAGCCAGCTACATTACGGGTCAAGTTCTGGTTGTCGACGGCGGGATGGTGATGTGAGCTTCCTTACCTTCGCTGAGGGTTACCCATGGCAATGGACATGAAGCAGCTCGAGGAGAAGGTCAAAGACATCATCGTCGAGGAGCTCGGGGTCGAGCGCGACAAGCTCACCAACGATGCGAGCTTCATGGAAGATCTCGGCGCCGACAGCCTCGATACGGTCGAGCTGGTCATGGCGTTCGAGAAGGAATTCGACATCGACATCCCGGATGAGGAGGCGGAGAAGCTCCGCACCGTCGGGGCGGCGATGACCTATCTGCACGAGAAGATGGGGAAGGGCAAATAGTGACCCGCCGGGTGGCGATCACGGGCCTCGGGCTCGTGACGCCGGTCGGAAACGACGTCGCCAGCACTTGGGCCGCCCTCGTCGATGGGCAGTCGGGGGCTGGTCCGATTACCCGCTTCGATCACACCCAGCTGCCCGTGCACTTCGCCTGTGAAGTGAAGGGCTACGATCCCCTGCAATACATCGATAAGAAGGAAGCCCGCCGCTACGATCTGTTCTCGCAGTTCGCGATGGGCGCCGCCGTCCAGGCGGTGCGCGATGCCTGCCTGGAAAAAAGCCCCCTCGACCCCAAGCGCATCGGCGTCATCATCGGCAGCGGGACGGGCGGGATCGCGACGTTCGAAGAGAACATGCGGACGTTCATCGAGAAGGGGCCGGGCCGCGTCTCGCCGTTCTTCGTCCCGATGTTCATGGCGAACGTCGCGGCCGCGATCGTGTCGATGCGGTTCGGCTTCAAGGGGCCGTGCTATTGTACCGTCTCCGCCTGCGCGTCATCGGGCCACTCAGTGGGCGACGCCTTCGACCTGATTCGCACCAACCAGGCCGACGTGATGGTCGCCGGCGGCTCGGAGGCGGCGATTACGCCGCTCGCGCTCGCCAGCTTCGCGAACATGAAGGCGCTGTCGGAGCGCAACAACGATCCGAAGACCGCGAGCCGGCCGTTCGACAAGGACCGCGACGGCTTCGTGATGGGTGACGGCGCCGCCGTCGTGATTCTGGAGGAGTGGGAGCGCGCCAAGGGACGCGGCGCGACGATCCTCGCCGAGCTCGTCGGCTACGGCGCGACAGCCGATGCCTATCACATCACGGCGCCCGCCCCGGACGGCTCCGGCGCGCAGGAAGCGATGCGGCTCGCAATGCAATCGGCCGGGATTCGTTCGGAAGAGGTCGGCTACGTCAACGCCCACGGCACGTCCACGCCCCACGGCGATGCGGCCGAGACCGCCGCAGTGAAGGCCGTGTTCGGCGATCACGCCCGGAAGCTGATCTTCGGCTCGACGAAGTCGATGACGGGCCATCTGCTCGGCGCCGCGGGCGCCCTGGAGCTGGCGATCTGCGCGCTCGCCATTCGACACGGGGTCATTCCGCCGACCATCAATCAGTTCAACCCCGATCCCGCCTGCGACCTCGATTCGGCGCCGAACAAGGCGGTGGAGCGGCGGATCGACGTCGCGCTCTCCAATTCGTTTGGATTCGGAGGGCACAACGTGACGCTCGCCGTCCGGAGAGCCGCATGAGTCTGCGATCTATCGCAGACAAGGTCGAACGCGGCGAGCGGCTGACGCGCGAGGATGGCCTCGCGCTTTTCGCATCTAACGACCTCCTGACGATCGGTCGCCTCGCGAACCTCGCCAACGCGCGCAAAAACGGTGAGCGCGTCTTTTTCGCCGCGAATCAACACATCAATCCGACGAACGTCTGCATCCTGCGCAACACCTGCGTGTTCTGCTCCTTCGCGCGTATGCCGAAAGAAGACGGGGCGTACACGCGGAGCCTCGACGAGGTGTTCGCGGAAGCCGATGCCGCGCGCGACAATCCGACTCGCGAGTTTCACATCGTGGGCGGACTGCATCCCAAGCTGCGGCTCGCGTATTACGTCGACATGTTTCGCGGCCTCAAAGCACGCCACCCACAAGTCATGATCAAGGCCCTGACCGCCGTCGAGGTCGCGCATCTTGCGCGCATCGAAGGCATGACGACGCGCGAGGTCTTGCAGGCGATGAAGGACGCGGGCGTGAGCACGCTACCGGGCGGTGGCGCCGAGGTCTTCTCACCGGCCGCGCGGGCGACGATCGCCGACCGCAAGCTCACGGGGGACGAATGGCTCGCCGTGCACCGCGAGGCGCACCGGCTCGGCATGCCGTCGAACTGCACCATGCTGTACGGCCACGTCGAGACAATGGAAGACCGCGTCGATCACCTCCTGGCGCTGCGCGCGCTCCAGGATGAGACCGGCGGCTTTCTGACCTACATCCCGCTCGCCTACCACCCGGACCACAACGAGCTGGGCGAAACGCTTGGCCGGACGGGCACGGCGACGACGGGCTTCGATGATCTCAAGAACATCGCCGTGGGACGGCTGCTGCTCGACAACATCCCGCATGTGAAGACGCATTGGCCGATGGTCACGCCGTTCATCTCGCAGGTCGCGCTCACGTTCGGCTGCGACGACCTCGAGGGCACAGTGGTATTCGAGCGCGTCTATCACGAGGCCGGCGCACCGACGCCCATGTGGCTGTCGTACGACGAGATCGTGACGTTGATCCGCGGGGCGGGGAAGGAGCCCGTCGAGCGCGACTCGCTGTATCAGACGGTCAGAACGTTCGAAGGCTACGAGCCGAAAGTTCGCGCGCCGGTGCGGCCCCAGGGTCCGGCGCCGCAGGGGGCGCTGTTCCAGATCGCGCATCGGCCGAAGGCGGCGGCCAGGCCAAAGCAGCCGGTGGCAACGGTTGTGGATGGTGCCGAATGAGAATTGGACGCATCGGCTACATCAACTGCGCGCCCGTGTACGGCGCGATCGACCGCGGCATCGTGGCGCTGCCCCACGGCGGTGAGCTGGTCACCGGCACTCCCGCCGAGTTGAACGATCTGCTCGTGGCGGGCGAGCTGGATGTCAGTGTGATCAGCGCGATCGAATACATTCGCCATGCCAGCGACCTCG
>WNGJ01002610.1_pt1 | contig 18310 bp, 16 predicted proteins | sample 5400611 | NCBI WGS metagenome assembly WNGJ01 (sample SAMN13153375, study PRJNA577476) | soil metagenome | isolation source: 40 cm soil or saprolite under Garry oak tree replicate 1 | place: USA:California | collected 2016-06-15 | reverse complement strand
TCGAACGCTTTTTCGTCTCCGACGGCGGCCTAATGTCCTGCGGGGTTGATTTTACGGATCAGTACCGGCGCGCCGTCAGACCATTTTCCAGTGCGGCGGCTCCATCCTTCGAGACGCCGCGCGAAATGCGCGGCTCCTCTGGATGAGGTCTTGAACCCTTATGGTGAGGAGCGCGGCAACGCCGCGCGTCTCGAACCATAAGCCCCGGATGCTCCGACATGCCTGCACCTCATTAGCGCCGTCTTCATGCCGGCACGGCCCCCATCAGCTTGATCACGCGCTCAGAAATCTCACGTGCGCGTAGCGCGCTGCGCGGCTTGAGCAAATGGTTAACCTCTATCATGAGCTTGTGAACAGAGGCATCCTCCGCGGCAAGGCGCAACAGAGCAACGCCATACCGAATCCTCTGCTCAAAATCCGCCGGGCGTTGTCCTCGCGTCTTGGGGAATATGAAGTCGTTTATCGCCACACTCCACGGCGTTTCGAGCACTTCCTGGATCGCCGCAAAAAAGGCGCCGGCCAACCCATTCAAGGGATCGCGTTCTCCCGCACTGGCGACGAGGATCCGATCGAGGATAACGGCTTCCTGCGCAGCCACGCTCATGCCCTGGCCAAATACCGGGTTGAAGAGGCAGATCGCGTCACCGACAACCAGCAAACCGCGTGGAAATCGCTGAGCTGTCTCGAAATGTCGCCGCCTGCTGCAAGGCAACAAGAACCGGGCAATCTCCCCGACGCGCTTTGCGTTTTTGATGGCGTCGTAAATGGTCGGCGTGCGCAGTCCTTTGACGAATGCGAGGTATCCCTCGATATCGCCAGGAGGCGCGTCGCCGTGATTGCCGCCGACACTGACAATCCATTGATCGTTCTCTATCGGAGCAAGCAGCGCACCACGACTGCTTTCAGGCGCAGCCGGAAAAGTCATCACTATTTTCCAGGTCGAGGGCGCGTCCACGGGCCGTTCGAACACGGCCGTGGAATAAGCGATGTCGATGCCGATTTCGGCCTCTTCAGGTTTTGGCAGGCCAAATTTCTCAAGCAATGCTTGCGTCAACGCTCCGCGACCGGACGCGTCTACGACAAGGTCAGCCGCGAGTGTCTCGGTCCGGCCGTCCGGGGCTTCGCAGCGGACGGCGGTAACCGCGGAGCCGTCAGGCGACACGACGAATTCCGTGACCCGGCGATTTCCAACAAGCTCTATATTCTTCTGTTGCTCAACATGGCGCCGCGTTTCGAATTCAAGCAGCGGGCGCGAAACAGACCACCATCCCATACCGAGATCGCGTTGGGGAAACGGGTCGAGGCCAGGGCGCTCCGAACGCAAGTCTTCGGATCGCAACCTGACCGCGCCTGCGCGTTCAAGGTCCTGCTCAAAGCCGGGAAAAAGCTCGGTCAGCGCGTTCAGGCCGCCGGTGAGGAGCCCATGAAGATGCCGAGCCTGCGGAGTGCCGCGCCGTGGCTCAGCGTCCGACGATAAGCCGTCGCGCTCAAGCACTGTAACGCGGTCAAAATGGGCAGAGAGCGCCTTGGCGGCCGCCAGGCCAGCCATGCCTGCTCCAACAACGATGGCGTGCTGTCGCATTGGGTGGGACATCCGTTACTCCCGCAAAGTGGTGCTGTGCTGCCAACATCCGCAATAGCGGTTGCGGCTGACAAATCCTCATTTGAATTCAAGTGTCTCGAAACGAAATGATCGCAGAATCAACTAAAATCAGCTTCTGCTGCTGCGGCCATCGATAATGCCGCCTGCATGCCACCCATCCAGCATAAATGCTATCCAAACGCTGGCAACCGAATTCTTGCATTGATGTCGCCTGTTGGCATTTGGCGAACGACCTGGCCGAAGTTTCCGAACGATCCTGCTCTAACAAGGCCGTCTTGAGGCGGTTTTTTTCGTCGAAACGTGAACGACTTCACACTCGCGATCTGTCAGTCGCCCTAGGTTTGCTCGCCCAGCCATCGGAGGCGTCTCGATCCGTAAGTATTGGATATTTAGTCAGGGTAAACACATGAGTCCGAACTACGATGCAGAAATGGTATCGGTGATGCGTCGCGCGTTGGACGCGGTTTTTGCCGACCAACGCTTCGTCACTCAGACATCCAAGTCCGCGCTCGAAATTGCCGAACATATTCTATGGCAGGCCGCGAATGGCGAGCGCGATTTCGATCGCTTGAAGGCATCAGCGTTCGCGAAGCTGGCCGACAATCAAACTGGGCCAGGGCTTAGAGGAAAACGCGGCTAGCCGTCAGCTCAACGTTGAATGATGTCTGGTGGAAACGGGCGAGCGGGGCGGCCCGCGCAAACGTTGTCGCGAGCTTTTACCGCCTCGCTGTGAAATTTCTCGAAGTCGTTCAGCGAGAGGACAGAAATGTCACACGACTCGCGATTGTCATTTGCGTATTGGACTACTGCACGCCATGCCGTGGAAAGACGATTGTATGCCTCGCAGCGCTCCGATGTCGGAACGCCCCTCGTCTGTTTGAAGACTTCTGCGGCCTCGCCGCGCAGCCGGGTCAATTCCGGGCACCGCGCCTGCGCGTTGGCCTGACCGCCAAATCCGACCAGAGCCATGATTGCGAGGGCTGGCATATGCGTGTGCATCACAGGATTTCCTCGTACCGATTGCCGCCACCGAGTGCGCGATAATATCCGCACGTTACAGGCCGTCAAAACACGGCTCATTGTGGCCTCACGTCAGTGCCTATCTTCATCGACCGGGGCGCCCATGATCTGAACCGTAGCCTCTGTTGTCTAGCGGTTCGGCACCGGCGCCGACGGACGCAGAAAAGACGGCAGCCATGTATTGGCCGCCTTCGATCGAGACTTGCGCGTGGCAGGCGCAGCCTTGGCGCGCGGCAGATCGACCGACTGCAGATAGGCTGCGAGTTCCTGCGCCGAAACGGAGCCGCTGGTGTAATGTTGCCGCAGGAAATATGACAGCGTCCAGCTGAACCTGCCCTTGGCGAGGCCGCGCGGGCTGTGATGGCAGTTGGCGCAGTTGGCCGCGAACAGCTTCGCGCCGGACTTGCCCCGGTCCAAATCCTGCGCCCATGCGGCCGCGCTTATCAGCGCCACAATAATGATCAGCGAAAGCACTCTGACCGCTGACATGAAACGCGCCCTCCCGCCGACGTCCACCCTTGGCCCGATGGCGTGTCGGCCCGCCATCAGGCAAAATTTCGCGGCAGAGTATCCTACGCGACCGAGCTTACAAGATCGGACGTTGCATTCTTGGGGGCACAGTAGACATCGGCGCGATGCCTGCAGGCCCCTTGCCTATCGGCTATGTCTTGAAGCGTCCGGCCGTGCCGGCCGGCTCGGCCTGGCCGGGAGCGACCAGCGGAAGTGTCATGCTAACGGTCGTGCCTGTTCCCGGCGCGGAGACCAGCGTGATTCTGCCGCCGAGCTTTTGCGTCACGAGATTATGGACGATGTACAGGCCGAGCCCGGTACTGCCCTGCGCACGTCCGGTGGTGAAGAACGGATCGAATACGTGGCGCTGCACGTCCTCCGCAATGCCGCGCCCGTCATCGCAGAAAGTGATCTCGACCTGTTCCATGCCGAGGCGACGCGCCTTGATCAGCATGTGTCCGCCGGGCCGATCGGCGAAGCCGTGGGTGACGGCGTTGAAGATGAGGTTGGTCAGCACCTGCCCATAGGCGCCCGGGTAGCTGTCCAGGGTGATATCGGCGGGCATCTCGAGCACAAGTGAATCCCGGGATTTCGGCAGGCCTGGCCGCACACTGGCCACGATCTGCCCGGTCGCAAGGTTGAGATCAAAGCTGCGCCGATCGGCATGGCTGCGATCGACCGCGACTTGCTTGAACGATTGAATCAGTTCTGCGGCGCGCTGGAGGTTAGCGACCAGCTGGCTTGCAGCGTCGCGACAGCCGTCGGCGAATTCGGCGAGCAGCGAACGGCGCACCGGGCCCGAGACGATCTGGTCGGCGAATTTCGTGCAGCGCTGCGCCAGCGTCGAGGCCACCGTAAGGCTGATGCCGACCGGGCTGTTGATCTCGTGCGCCACCCCCGCGACGAGACCGCCGAGTGCGGCTAGTCTCTCGGTTTCGATGAGATAGCGTTGGGTTTCGCTGGCGTGCAGGGCCGCTTCGGTCAACTTCCTTTTGTCCCGGATTTCGGCAAACAGCGCCGCAAGAACCGATGCGCCGATCGTCACCAGCAGGATACTGACCTGGGCCGCCTCGACGCGCTCGGCCATTGCAAGACCGGGATTGCCGAAATAGCCAATGCCAAAGGTGGTGGTCCAGACGATTGAAAGGCTGACGATGAACGCGGCTGCCGCGGCGAAAACCGGCCGGCAACGCGCCGCAAGCCACAATAGCGGCGCGAACAACACCGCGACCGGCCCAACCGTCGCCAACAGTTCCGACCGCAGGAAAATCGCAAATCCGCTCACCAGCGCCAGCGCCGTGACCGCCAAGGCCCCTTCGACCAGTTCGCTCAGCGGCGGCCGGTCGCGCGAGGCGGAGGCAAGCTCGATCAGCACCGGCGCAACCGTGATTATTCCCAACCCGTCGGATGCGAACCAGTGCTGCCAGGTCGTCAAGATCGGGGTCGTGGTGCTGTGAAACAATTTGAATGTCATGGCCCCGCCGACACCTGAGACCGCCGCCCCGATGATCGCCGCCGCGGCCAATCCCAACACGTTGCGCAGCTTGCTCAGTCTGAAATCCGAACCGAAGTAATGCGCAACGATCCATGCCGTGAGCACCGCTTCCCCTGCATTGCACAGACCGAACAGAACGGCGCCCCAGAGATTGCGGTCGCCAAACAGATTGGCCACGATGGTTGCCGCCATGGTGCCGACAATGACCGGCCATCGCGCCTGCGACCCGAGAGCGATCAGCGCGCCGGCGGACACTCCTGCGGCCGGCCAGAAAACGGCGACCCCCTCGGGCTTGGTCAGCAGCGCAAGGCTAAGCCGCGCCGCGACGAAATAGACGACGCCGACCGCGACCGCGAGCCCGATCGAGCCAACCCACCGCGTCAGGTCGATGCCGGCGGACAGCTCATGCCGAAGCTGGGTTGGTAGTGTCACCGCGCGCTCCTTCCCCGCATGGTGCCATTTAGCACAAGACACGCGTGAGTTGCCGCTACTCCCGCTATTTGCAGGTCCTGAAAGGTCTTTTTGTATGACGGGATACAAATTTTCAGGGCGCAGGCGCGCCCATTTACGAAGATGACGTGGGGGTTTCATCATCAAATGCGGCGGATCGGGTAACCGGGCTTTGCTCCCGCCTCCAGCTGGACGAGCGCGGTACGGGCTCTGCGGAGCGGCCTTGCGTGATCCCGGCTGCCGCTGCCTCATGTTGGCTCCGCCGCCACATCCGTGCCGACTTAAGCCGCAATGTTATCCAAATCTGCCGGCTGATTCGGCGGAAGATCGCGATTCGCGAGGATATCGCTATGGCTTTTTTTAATGGTTTTAAGCGTGAGCTCGGCCCGGTCGAGCGCTTCGACAATGCGCTCAGGGACAAGCAGGCGGAGCGGCAAAAGCTGGCCGACCGGTTGAGCACCGCCGAAGCGGTCCTTGCAGAAAAACGTGCCGCGGCCGAACGGCTGGCGGTAGCCGGTGCCGCCAATGCGCAGCTTGATCGGGCAGATGCCAACATGCGGGCCGTCGAGGACCGCGCCAAGACACTGCGCACCGCCTTGGCAGAATTCGACGAGCAGATCGTGTCGACCGAGCGCGCATTGGCTGACGCCAAGGCGCAGCGCGACCGCGACCAGGTGGCTGACGAGATCGAGGCGATGGCCGCGGCCATCGAGCAGGCTGCCCCGGGATTTAACGCCGGGGCCGCCGCGCTGGTGGAGGCCGTCGCAAAAAGCCCGACGTCAATGCCGGAAGCGACCAGGTTCTCGACCAGCGTGGATGCGGTGCGTCGTGAGGTTCTCGCGGCTACGGAGCTGATTTGCTGGGAGCTGCGATCCGCCGCGGTGCGCACCCGCGCGGGCAACGCCAACATTGCGTTCCTCGCGCCACCCGAGCAAGAGCAACCGCCGCCTCCGGAGATCGAGCGGCAATTGATTTACACGCTTAATCCGCTGCTGTGGCGGGAGGGCGGCGAGGTGCGCAGAGTTGCGGCGTTCGCGCTGGTCGGACTGCCAAAAACGCTGCTGCCGGTCGCGCTGCAGCATCAGCATGTGGACTATATCAATGCCCGGCGGGTGCAGACCCTGATGCACGTTCATGGCAGCGGACGATTCCATAGCGATCCCGCTGCCGACGATCCGCAACTCGTCGATCTCGATGCGCTCGCCGCCACCGCCGAGAAGGAGAGCGCCCAGGCCGATGTGGCGTGAGCGCGGTGATGATCATTGGCGATCGATAGGTCGATCGGCAGCGGTAGAATGCTTTGAGCCCTTCGCGAAACCCTATGCTACGCGCCATGATTCCGATGGGTTTCGCAAAAAGAGCTCAATCCATCTTATGTATCCCGTCCTACGACTTCAGACATGGTTCGCTTTCGTCATGGCCGGGCTTGTCCCGGCCATCCACGTCTTTGGTCGCCAAAAAAATGAGACGTGGATGCCCGGCACAAGGCCGGGCATGACGACTTCATGAGTTACCGCATGAACCCGGACCTTCACGACGACGCGTCATCCTCTAACCGCGCCCCACGGCTGGAAGCTCATCCCTCGCCCGCTTGGACAAAGCCAGATCCGCCGTCTACATTGGCCCCAACGACAGGTCGCACGTACCGTGACACGGAAAAACGATCTGCGCGAATGGGAGAGTTTTTTCATGAAACACGCCTACGTGCCCCGAATGACGTCCTATGGCCTGAGCCCGGACGATGAACTCAACGATCTCAGAATGTCCGATCAGGTCCGGCCGCTGTACGACCATGTGCGCCAATTCATCCGCGATACTGTCGAGCCGATGTCGGCGGAGTTTTATCGGCTTGGCGAGAACAAGCAGGACCGCTGGAGCTTTACACAAGGCCAGATCGAGGTGCTGGAGCAAGCCAAGGCAAAAGCCAAGGAAGTAGGCCTGTGGAATTTCTTCCTGCCCGACGCCGAGACCGGCGAAGGCCTGAAGAACCTCGACTACGCCTATGTCGCCGCCGAACTCGGCAAGAGTCCGCTGGCGTCGGAAACCATGAACTGTTCGGCGCCGGATACCGGCAACATGGAAGTGCTGGAGCGCGTCGGCACGCCCGCGCAGAAGGCGAAGTGGCTGAAGCCGCTTTTGAACGGTGAAATCCGCTCCGCCTACGCGATGACCGAACCCAATGTCGCTTCGTCGGACGCCAAGAACATCTCGACCACGGCAAAGCTCGTCGGCGACGAGTGGGTGATCAATGGCGAGAAATACTACATCTCAGGCCTCGGTGATCCCCGCTGCAAGATCATGATCGTGATGGTGAAGACCAATCCCGACGCGGCGCCGAGCCAGCAGCAGTCGCAGATCCTGGTGCCAAAGGACACCCCGGGCGTCGAGATCATCGGGCCGATGCACGTGTTCGGCCACGACCATGCGCCGCGCGGGCACATGCATCTGCGTTTCAACAACGTCCGGGTGCCAAAGGACAACATCCTGCTCGGTGAAGGCCGCGGCTTCGAAATCTCGCAGGTTCGGCTCGGGCCGGGCCGCATCCATCACTGCATGCGCACCATCGGCAAGGCGGAAAAGGCGCTCGATCTGATGGTTTTACGCGGCCTGACCCGCGAAGCCTTTGGCAAGAAGATCGCCCATCTGGGCGGCAATCTTCAGATCATCGCGCAGGCGCGCTGCGAGATCGAGGCGATGCGGCTGATGGTGCTGAAGGCAGCGAAAGCGATGGACGTGCTCGGCAACAAGGAAGCCCGGGTCTGGGTCAGCATGGTCAAGGCCATGGTGCCCGAGCGCGCCTGCAAGATCATCGATCAGGCGATCCAGATGCACGGCGCCACCGGCATTTCGCAATGGACCCCGCTCGCCGAAATGTACACCGACGTGCGCCACCTGCGCTTCGCCGACGGCCCCGATGAAGTGCACTGGATGGTGGTCGGCCGCCACGAGTTGAGCATGCCGTAGCCCTAAACTTGTCATGCGCGGGCTTGACCCACGCATCCCATCCACAACAAGAGCTTTTTTCTCGGGGTGATGGATTGCCGGGTCAAGCCCGGCAATGACGACAGATAGGTCAAAGCGAGAGCCCGTCTGGTAGGCAAACGCGCGCTTGCGCCGTGCCCGCCGCAATCCATGCATGCATAAAATGGTGGGCTCGTTTCGCTTGGCCCACCCCACCCCACAACAGCTGTTGCCGGGAATTTGAGTCAAACAGGGAATGCATGATGGAATACGCTCCTCACGATCTCACGCCGCGCGAACGTTACAAAGTGTTGACGGGATTCGTCCTGCCGCGGCCGATCGCCTGGGTGACGACGGTTGGGCCTACCGGCGTGGTCAACGCCGCGCCGTTCAGCTTCTTCAACGTGTTCTGCGAGGATCCGCCGCTGTGCATGTTCGCCGTCAATTTACGCCCCGACGGCCGCGCCAAGGACACGCAGGTCAACATCCAGCGCACGGGGGAGTTCGTGGTCAACCTCACCGATGAGCCGCTGGCGCGGGCGATGCACGATTCCAGCGGCGACTTTCCGCCCGAGATCGGCGAGCCCGGCTACCTCGGGCTGAGGCTGGCGCCCTCGACCAGAGTCGCGGCGCCGCGATTGGCCGACGCGCCATGGGCGATGGAGTGCAAGACCTGGAAAACCATCGATGTGAACGGCGACCGCCAGCTCATCATGGGCGAAGGCATCAATTTCTACATCCGCGACGAATTGTGGGACACGACCTCGATGCGCGTGCACATGGACCGCTATCACCCGGTCGGCCGCATGTTCGCGGATCGCTACTGCCGGACCGACGACAGAATGGTATTCCCGGCGGCCGAAGGGGCGCCTGCGGCCTGAACGCACGTATCGTACCGGCGGAAAGTCCCCCTCACCCGCCGCGCTACGCGCGGCAACCTCTCCCTGCAAGCGGGGCGAGGCGAACCAAGGCCCGAGAGCAGTCCGTCACGCCTTGGCGGGCTCTCCGATCTTGTCTTGCGTCATGGTGTCAAAATCACCGGCGTCATGGCGCTCATGCAATTGGCTGGCGGGATCGCCCCAGATGCGGTTGACCATGCGCCCGCGCCGCACGGCCGGGCGTTTGGCGATCGCGTCGGTCCAGCGCTGCACATTCTTGTATTCCTGCACGCCTAAGAATTCGCCCGCGCCATACAACAGCCCTTTTGCCAGAGCGCCGTACCACGGCCAGACCGCGATGTCGGCGATCGTATAGTCGCCGCCACTTAGATACTCGTTATCGGCAAGACGCCGGTCGAGCACGTCGAGCTGGCGCTTCACCTCCATCGCGAAGCGGTCGATGGCGTATTCGACTCTAGTCGGCGCATAGGCATAGAAGTGGCCGAACCCGCCGCCGAGATAGGGCGCGCTGCCCATCTGCCAGAACAACCACGACAGGCATTCGGCGCGCGTCCTGGCGTCGGTCGGCAGCAACGCGCCGAACTTCTCGGCGAGATGCATCAATATCGAGCCGGATTCGAACACCCTGATCGGCTCCGGTCCGCTACGGTCCATCAGCGCCGGTATCTTGGAGTTCGGATTGACCGCGACAAAGCCGCTGCCGAACTGATTGCCGCCGATCTTGATCAGCCACGCATCGTACTCCGCGCCGCCATGACCGAACGCCAGCAGCTCTTCCAGCATCACCGTGACCTTGACACCGTTAGGCGTAGCCAGCGAATAGAGCTGCAGCGGATGGCGCCCGACCGGTAGCTCCTTGTCATGCGTGGGACCTGCGATCGGGCGATTGATGGCGGCAAACCTGCCGCCGCTCTCCTTGTTCCAGCTCCAGACTTTTGGCGGCTGATAGGAGGATGGGTCGGTCATTCGTCGAACTCCAGGCGTCTAGCTTTACGCGTTTTCCGGAAGTGTCACGTGGGGTGGTGGGCAATCTGCCGCACGGCGGAATTTAAGCTGCCCGCACTTTGCGCAGCCTGATGGAAAAGCCGCGACCGACGGTAGGCTGCAGCGCTCCGTTACCGGACAATTCGTTGTGGCGGCCGGCGTCGTGTCCATGTTAGCGTTTTGCATCAGCACTGCCAGAAAATAAACGAGCGGCAAAATCACTGGGAGGAATGCATCATGCAGCCAGGCAAATGGTTGACTACGTTCTTTGGGATTGTGCTCGCGATCGCTTGTGGCGGTCATGCATGGGCGCAAGCGACCATCAAGGTAGCCTACACCGATCCGCTTTCGGGGCCGTTCGCCCAGGTGGGCGACGCCAACCTGAAGCAGATGCAGTACATCATTGACTACATCAATGCCAAAGGCGGCGCGCTGGGCAAGAAGTTCGAGCTGGTCCCGTTCGACAACAAGTCGCAGCCGTCCGACGCGCTGATCGCGCTCAAGAGCGCGACCGATCAGAACATGCCCTTCATCATGCAGTGCAGCGGCTCCAACATCGCCTCCGCCCTGATCGAGGCCACCAACAAGCACAACGAGCGCAACCCGGACAACCGCATCATCTACCTGAACTGCGGCGCGGTGGCGACGGAACTGACCAACGAGCAGTGCAGCTTCTGGCATTTCCGCTTCGACCTGCATGTCGGCATGAAAGCCGAGGTGATGGTTCGCGCGCTGCCCAAGGACGTGACCAAGGTGTACCTGATCAATCAGGACTATTTGTTCGGCCAGTCGGTGCAGCGCGAGGTGAAGAACTATCTCGCCAAGCTGCGGCCCGATGTTCAGGTGGTCGGCGACGAGCTGATCCCGCTCGGCAAGATCAAGGACTTCTCGCCGTACCTCACCAAGATCAAGGCCTCGGGCGCGCAGGCGCTGCTGACCGGCAATTGGGGGCCGGACATGAACCTCTTGATCAAGGCCGGCGTCGATGCCGGCGCCGACCTGCGCTATTATACCTTCTATGCCCACCTGGCCGGAGGGCCGACGGCGATCGGTGCCGGTGGCGAAAACCGCGTGCTGGCCGTGATGTCGTTCGGAGAAAACGTGGCGCCGGAGATCGGTAACGCGGAGGCCGAGGCCTTTACCAAGGGGTTCCGCGACAAGCACAAGTTCGACTTCTCCGCCGCCGGCTTCCGCACCATCTTCGAATATCTGCAAGCCGCGGTGAACAAGGCGGGCTCGGTCGATCCGACCAAGATCGCGCTCGCGATGGAAGACCTCACGGTCAAGGACTTCCTCGGCTTCGACACCAGGATGCGCAAGGACGATCACCAGTTCATCAGCGAATACTTTGTCGGCACCTTCAAGAAAGGGGTGAAATACGACGCCGAGGGCACCGGCCTCGGCTGGGCGACGTCGGCGACCATTCTCGCCAAGGACGTCGACCAGCCCAACACCTGCAAGATGAAGCGTCCGGGCGCAGCCTGACCAACAGACGCCTGCTTCCCTGACGGGAGGCAGGCGTCGCGCTTTGCTTTGGGCCGGTGCAATGGAAGTCTTTGTCGTCTCGCTCCTGAACGGCCTCGTCTACGGCATGCTGTTGTTCATGCTGGCGAGCGGCCTGACGCTCATCCTCAGCATGATGGGCGTGCTTAATTTCGCCCATGCCAGCGCCTACATGCTGGGTGCTTATTTCGCCTACTCCATCAGCCTCACCATCGGTTTCTGGTCGGCCCTGATCGTGGCTCCCCTGCTCTGCGGGCTGATCGGCGCGGGCATAGAGATGTGGGGGCTGCGGCGGGTCCATCAAAATGGCCACATCGCCGAACTCTTGTTCACCTTCGGTCTTGCGCTACTGATCGAGAAGGGTGTGCAGATGACCTGGGGCCTGCTGCCGGTCCCCTACCGGGTGCCGGAGCTGCTCGACTTCCCGCTGTTCCGCGTCTACGGCACGCAATTTCCCGCCTATCGCGCCTTCATGCTGGTGATTTCAGCGCTGATGTTCGGCGCGATCTGGCTCGGTCTGACCCGCACACGCATCGGGCTCGTGATCCAGGCAGCGCTGACGCATCCCCACATGGTCTCCGCGCTCGGCCACAACGTGCCGCGCATGTTCACCCTTGTGTTCGCCGCAGGGACAGCGCTGGCCGGGCTCGCCGGCGTGATCGGCGGCAACTATCAGGTCACCGAACCGGCGATGGCCTTCACCATGGGTCCAATCGTCTTCGTCGTCGTGGTGTTCGGCGGCCTCGGCTCGCTGACCGGCTGCTTCATCGCTTCGATCCTGATGGGGCTGATCCAGACCTTTGCCGTCGTGTTCGACGTGTCGCTGGCCGATCTGCTGGCGAAGTTCGGTTTCGTGGTGACGTCAAGCACGCCCTTCGCCGAGATCCTCACCGTGACCCTGCCAAGGATCGGCGCCCTGCTGCCGTTCCTGATGATGGTGCTGATTCTTGTGTTCCGACCCCGCGGACTGATGGGGACGCGCGATACATGAGCAAGTTGCGCCGCCACTGGCCTTCGCTGCTGCCCTGGCTGCTGGTCATGGTCGTCCTGCTCGCGTTCCCGTTCCTGTTCTACGACTGGACCAGGGGCCGCCACTCCGGCTTCGTGCTGACCCTGATGAGCGAGATCGGCGTGATGGCGATTTTCGCGCTATCCTACAACATGCTGATGGGCCAGGCCGGCCTGCTGTCGTTCGGACATGCCGTGCTGTTCGGGCTCGGCGCCTATTGCGCCGCGCATGTCGTGAACGTGGTGAAATCAGGCACGATCTGGCTGCCGGTCGAGCTGGTGCCGCTGGCCGGCGGGTTTGGCGGGCTGTTCTTCGGTTATGTCTTTGGCTGGCTGGTGACCAAGCAGCGTGCCACCGCGTTTGCCATGATCACGATGGGACTGGGCGAACTGGTCTCAGCCGCCGCGCTGATGTTCATGGCCTTCTTCGGCGGCGAAGGGGGCATCAGCGTCGATCGCGTGATGGGGACCAGCCTGCTCGGTGTCAGCTACTCCTCGCCATGGCAGGTCTATTGCCTCGTTCTGGTCTGGGCCTTCATCGCCGCGGCCCTGATGAAGCTGCAGACCCAGACGCCTCTCGGCAGCATCGCCAACGCCACCCGCGACAATTTCGAGCGCGCCCAGTTCGTCGGTTACGATCCACGTATGGTGCGGCTCTTGCAATTCGCGCTGTCCGGTTTCTTCGCCGGCATCGGCGGCGGGCTGTACGTGCTGATCTATGAAATCGTCACTTTCGACACCGTGTCCGCGGCCAAGTCGGCCAACGCGCTTCTGGCCGTCTATATCGGCGGCGCCGGCGGGTTCTTCGGACCGATCCTTGGCACCATCGTGGTGGTGCTGCTGCAGAGCGGGGTCAGTCTGCTCAGCAATGCCTGGCTGCTCTATGTCGGCGTGCTGTTCATCGTCATGGTGATGTACGCGCCGGGCGGGCTGATCGGGCTGATCTTCATGCATGTACCGATCTGGCGCGCCGGGCGCCTACGCGAACTGCTGTTGCCCTATGCGCGAGCCTTTCCGCCGGCGCTGCTGGTCATGCTGGGCTTCGTGCTGACGGTCGAACTGGCGTCCTTCACCACCATCGGCGCCGCCCAGGGCAAGAAATTCTCGATCGGCGGCAACATTATCGACACCATGGCGCCGCTGCCGTGGGTGATCGCACTGGCTGCGCTGGCGCTCGGCGCCCTGTGGCTGCGCCGCGAGGCACGCGGCTTCCGCCTGCGCTGGGACGAGCTGATCGAGGGCGCCAAGCAGAAGGGGGTGATGTCGTGAGCGCACCCGCGGTCGAGCTGCGCGACGTGCGCAAGAATTTCGGACGGACGGAAATCATCAGGGGTGTCGACCTCTCTATCCCTCGCGGCGAGCGTCATGCCATCATCGGCCCCAACGGGGCCGGCAAGACCACGCTGTTCAACCTGATCTCGGGACGCTTTCCGATCAGCTCGGGCTCGATCACGGTCGACGGCAAGTCGACCGCCAACCTGGCACCGCAGGAGATCAACCGGCTCGGCCTGTCGCGCAGCTTCCAGATCACCTCGATCTTCCCGCGCATGACCGTGTTCGAGAACATCCGCTGCGGCCTGTTGTGGTCGCACGGCTACCGCTATTCGTTCTGGCAATTGCTGGGGCGGCAGCAGGAGCTGAACGGTACGGCCGACCAGTTGCTCGAACGGCTGAAGCTTTCGGACCGGCGCAACCTTCAGGCCGGTCTGTTGTCCTATGCCGAGCAGCGTGCGCTGGAGATCGGCATCACCATTGCCGGCGGGGCCGAGATCATTCTGCTCGACGAGCCGACGGCCGGAATGAGCCACAGCGAGACCGACAGCGCGGTCGCGTTGATCCGCTCGGTGTCGGAAGGCAAGACGTTGATCATGGTCGAGCACGACATGAGCGTGGTGTTCGGTCTCGCTGACCGCATCACCGTGCTGGTCTATGGCGAGGTGATCGCATCGGACACACCGGCCGCCATCCGCGGCAATGCCGCCGTGCAGGAAGCCTATCTTGGGACGGTGGCGACATGATGCTCGAGGTTCGCGACCTGCATGCCTTCTATGGCAAGAGCCACATTCTCCAGGGCGTCGATCTCCAGGTCGATCAGGGTGAAATCGTCAGCCTGCTCGGCCGCAATGGGGTCGGCCGCTCGACCGCCTGCAAGACAATCATGGGACTGCTGCCGCCGGTCGGGCAGATCGGCTTCAAGGGCCACTCGATCGCCGGCCTGCGGCCCGACCAGATCGCCCATCTCGGCATCGGCTACGTTCCCGAGGATCGGCAAGTATTTCCCGGCTTGACCGTGAAGCAGAACCTCGAGCTCGGGCTGAAGCGCGCCGGCGTCGTCGGGCGCTGGAAATTCGAGGATGTCTTCTCGCTGTTTCCCAATCTCGCCGAGCGCCAGGACAATCCCGCCGGCGTGCTGTCGGGTGGCGAGCAGCAGATGTTGACGATGTGCCGCACCCTGATGGGTGACCCGGACCTGGTCATCATCGACGAGCCGACCGAGGGTCTTGCCCCCAAACTCGTCGAGCAGGTAGGTCAGCTGCTCGACGAAATCGCCCGGCGCGGCACGGCGATCCTGCTGGTCGAGCAGAAACTCACCATCGCGCTGAAGATCTCCCGTCGTCTCTACGTCATGGGCCACGGCCGCATCGTGTTCGAGGGAACGCCCACTGAACTCGCCGCCAACGCCGCTGTTCGCAAGGAGTGGCTGGAGGTGTAGGCTATTTTCCAGTGCGGTGGCTGCATCCTTCGAGACGCGGCGCGGACGGCTCCTCCAGCGATAACGGCAAAGCCGTTACGCAGGGATGAGGTCTACCTGAGGCCCTCATGGTGAGGAGCGCGGCAACGCCGCGCGTCTCGAACCATGCGCTACGGAATGCCGTATTGCGTGGCTTATACGGCAATCAGGACGCCGCCATTTTCCGCGGCCGCTCGGCGCCCGTCATCGCAAACCCCTCATAGCCCTTCGCGGCAACGTCGTTACAGATCTGGCGATAGGGTCCGACGCCGCCGATATAGGGCATGAAGATCTGCGGCTTGCCCGGGATGTTGGCGCCCATGTACCAGGAATTGGCCTGCGGATAGAGCGTGGTATGCGCGACCTCGTTGACGTGGGCCACCCAATTGTCCTCGGCGTCCTTTTTCGCTTCCATGGTATCGAGACCGCGGTCGCGCATGAACGCGATGCAATCGCTGATCCAGTCGACATGCTGCTCGATCGAGACAATCATGTTTGACAGCACCGAGGGACTGCCGGGACCGGTAATGATGAAGAGATTGGGAAAACCCGCGCTCATCAGGCCAAGATAGGTTTTTGGCCCTTCCGCCCATTTCTGATTCAGCGTCTGTCCATTGCGGCCGCGAATATCGATTTTTGCGACTGATCCCGTCATGGCGTCGAACCCGGTCGCCAGCACCAGCGCGTCGATTTCGTAATCTTTGCCGCCGGTGCGCACGGCGTTCGGCAGAATCTCTTCGAACGGATTGGATTTGATGTCGACCAGCATCACGTTCGGACGGTTAAATGTGGCAAAATAATCGGTATCGATGCAGATGCGCTTGGTGCCAATGGGGTGGTTGTTCGGCTGCAGCAGACGTGCCGTCTCCGGATCCCTGACGATCTCGGCGATCTTCTCGCGGACGAAATCGGCGGCGGTGTCGTTGGCGGCCTTGTCGAGTGCCAGATTGTTATAGACCGACATGAAGGTGAGGCCGCCGCGGCTCCAGCGCTGCTCATATTTGGCGCGGCGCTCGTTGTCGCCGTCATCGAGCGCGCCCTTGTCGGGCATTTCGGTGTAGATGCCGTTGCGCGACTCCTCGCGCGCAAAGCGTCTGATTTCGGGGTACTTTGCCCGAAAGGCTTGCCGCTCCTGTTCCGTCAACGCGGCGTTGCGGGCCGGTATGCTGAAATTCGCGGTGCGCTGAAATACCGTGAGATGGCTCGCCTGCTCGGCGATCACGGGCACCGACTGGATGGCCGACGATCCGGTACCGATCACGCCGACGCGCCGGCCGGTAAAATCTATCCGTTCATGCGGCCAATGCCCGGTGTGATAGACCTTGCCCTTGAAATCCGAAAGGCCCTTGATATCGGGCATCCGCGCGTTCGACAGGCAGCCGGTGGCGAGCACGATATACGTTGCCGTCACCGTCTTGCCGTCGGAGGTGGTCACCGACCAGCTGTTGGCGTGCTCATCGAAATCAGCTCGGTCGACGCGGGTATTGAGCGCAATGTCCGGCCGCAGCTTGAAGCGGTCGGCGACGTGGTTGGCGTATCGCAAGATCTCGGGCTGCGGCGCGTAGCGCTCGCTCCAGTCCCACTCCTGCTGCAGTTCATCCGAGAACGAATAGGAATACTGCATGCTTTCGACATCGCAGCGTGCCCCCGGATAGCGGTTCCAGTACCAGGTGCCGCCAACATCGCCGCCCTGCTCGTAGACCCGGACCGACAACCCCAGCCGGCGCAGCCGATGCAGCATGTACATTCCGGCAAAACCTGCGCCGACCACGACGACGTCGTAGGTTTTGGGGTTCGCGGCGTGGCTTTTGCCGGACGCGGATTGCAAGGCGGACATCTATTCGCGCTCCCTTGGGATTCTTCTTGTATTGCGGAATAGCATTCTACCCGCGGCGCCAAAGCGCAAGAGACAAAACGGCTGGTCCCCGATGCATATTTTGCTCCTCATGGTGAGGAGGTGCACTTGCGCCGTCTCCGGACGATGCTTCGCATCGCCGGGAGAACCATGAGGCCACAGCCGAGCCTCCATCCTTCGAGACGCGGCGAAGGTGCCGCTCCTCCAGAGATAACGGCGAAGCCGTTACGCAGGGATGAGGTCGTGCCGCTTGGCATGCCCACCCGTGATGCGCTAGCGTCATCAGAGATATTCGTCTTTCAAAGCAAAAACGAGCAGCACCAAAGCTGCCGCAGGGAGTGAACACCATGAAATCGCCGATCTGCGACACGCTGGGAATCGAATTTCCCCTGCTGGCCTTCAGCCACTGCCGCGACGTGGTTGCCGCGGTCAGCCGCGCCGGCGGTTTCGGCGTGCTTGGCGCCACCTCGCATTCGCCTGAATCCATCGAGCAGGAATTGAAGTGGATCGACGATCATGTCGACGGCAAGCCCTATGGGCTCGACGTGCTGATCCCCGAGAACATCTCCACTTCAGGCGAAAAGAACGTCACCTGGAAAAGCCTGGAGGCGCGGGTCTCGCCCGAGCACCGCGCCTTCACCCGCAATCTCCTGATGAAATACGGCATCGAACTGACCACCACCAACGTCGCCGACAATCAGCCGCAGCCGTTCGACGCGCAATGCGCGCTGGAGGTTCTCGACGTGTCGTTCCGGCATCCGATCCGCCTGATCGCCAACGCGCTGGGGGTGCCACCGAAGGCGATGATCGACATGGGCAGGAAGCACGGCGTGCCGGTGGCGGCACTGGTCGGCGCCAAGGAGCATGCGCTGCGCCAGGTCGCGGCCGGCGTCGATATTCTGGTGGTGCAGGGCACCGAGGCCGGCGGCCATTGCGGTGAGGTCTCCACCATGGTGCTGGTGCCCGAGGTGATCAAGGCGATCAAAAAGGTCCGCGACGTGCCGGTGCTGGCCGCGGGCGGAATCATGACCGGACGCCAGATGGCGGCCTGCATGGCGATGGGCGCCGCCGGGGTCTGGACCGGCTCGGTGTGGCTCGCCACGGTGGAATCCGAGACCACCGAAATTTTTCGCGAGAAGATGATCGCGGCCTCCTCGCGCGATGCCGTCCGCTCCAAAGGCCGCACCGGAAAACCGGCGCGGCAGTTGCGTTCGGTCTGGACCGACGCGTGGGACCGTAGTCCCGACAGTCCCGGCGCGCTGCCGATGCCGCTGCAGAGCATCATCAGCCG